>Ga0066651_10000123_pt1 | contig 21820 bp, 11 predicted proteins | sample GraSoiAngelo_100_FD_71410 | JGI IMG/M metagenome (GOLD analysis project Ga0066651, IMG submission 71410) | Grasslands soil microbial communities from the Angelo Coastal Reserve, California, USA - 14_0903_02_20cm | ecosystem: Environmental > Terrestrial > Soil > Grasslands | place: USA...
TGCCGGGCCCGTGTGGGCCTCAGAGCCTTTCGGTACTTCTTTGCCGCGATTTCCCGTGGTGTCATCACCCATGAGGCGGAGATCCAGCTCGATCAAAGAGCCCGGCTGCGGTTCGGGTTGGACCTCTTGAGCGGGAGCCGACATCGAATCAGAGTTCACGCGAGGGGCGACGCACTGCAATTCGAGCTTTACCGTCCGCTGCCTGCCGAGGAGCTGCGATTGATTCATGCTCTATGCATCTGCTATTCCGAGGACGCAGACGACGCACGCCAGATAGTCGAGGTAAACCGGAAATATTTTGCGCCGATTCAGGAAAGCATGCGGTCGATCGGTATCGATCTGGAACTTGAAGGATGAGCACTGCTCGGTATTCAGTTGACTCGGTGGTTCGCGGGCTCAAGGAGGTCTTGACGCAATATCTTGAGTCTCAGTACCACATTTGGGACGAGAGCATCATCAACGAACGTCGAGCAGTGCTCGCGTTGCCAGGTACTATTGCACAGCATCCGTTCGTTGAAGCGACCCCAGCATATGTACGCGGGCCAGCCTATTCCGCTCTGCCGTTACCTTCGGACGTGCGGGCGGTTCTGGAAAGATGCGCCAAGATAAATAAGAGTGGAGTGTTCGCTGAACCGTATCTTCACCAGGCGAACGCTCTGGTTGAGTTTTTTACGAACGGTCAGCAGCTGATTGTAGCGACAGGCACGGGCTCCGGTAAAACGGAGACGTTTCTCTTCCCGATCCTCGGGTTGTTAGCGCAAGAGGCTGCAGCGCGTCCAGGTATCGCCGCGCTCCCAGGTTGTCGCGCACTACTCCTGTATCCAATGAATGCCCTCGTCAATGATCAGTTGACGCGGCTACGGAGGCTCTTCGGCAACCGTGAGGTCGCGGCCTATCTTGCGAAGCAGCGCAGCCGTAACGTGAGATTCGGTATCTACACTAGTCGAACTCCGTATCCCGGGCCCCATGACGCTCGTCGAGATCGAGTCGAGCTGCAGCGCCGGATAGATGCGCTCTTGGCTGGAATGACTCCGCAGCTGCAGCTCCGGCTGGAGGACAATGGAATGTGGCCCGCAAAGGATATGTGGGCTTTCCAGGCCAACCAGTACCAGACCGGACCAGATGACACAGAGCTCTTTACCCGTCATGAAATGCAGCGCGCCTGCCCAGACATACTGGTAACCAACTATTCAATGCTGGAGTACATGTTGCTACGTCCCGTCGACGGGGCGATCTTTGATGCCACCACCAGGTGGCTGAAGGCCAGCTCTGAGAACTTCCTCACGGTAGTGGTCGACGAGGCGCACGTATATCGAGGGTCGTCGGGTGCTGAGGTCTCCCTTCTCTTGCGTCGCTTACAGTCTCGGCTGGGTGTTGCTCGCGACAGGGTGAGATACATTCTCACCAGTGCGAGTCTGGGGACCGGCACTGCCGCGGCAGAGGACGCGAAGGAGTTCGCGGTCGATCTTGCGGGGGGCTCGAAAGCGTCGTTCTCTTTTATAACTGGAACGCGGGAGGTTCTCGACGGAGCAGCGCCCGGATCGGGTGCAATAGCGGATGAGTTAGCTAGCTTCGACTTCGCTACTATCTATACGGCAGCGGAAGGAGATGCTCAGCGAGAACGGGCTACCGCCGCGCTCGAGCATTTGGCGGCGCTTCTATCAATGCCGCTCAAGGTCAGAGTCGGGTCTCTCGCGGACCTGCGAGATCTGGCGTACCAGATTTGTGCGGCCCTGCCAGTTGCGAGGAACTTGGCGAACAGCCTGTCGGAGGGGCCGACACATCTCGCGGAACTAGCATCCAAGATGTTTCCGCAGTCTGCTTCCGCAGTTGCAGCCACGGATACTCTCCTTGCATTGGTCTCATTTGCCAGCAGGAGCGTCGATGACAAACCATTCCTGCCGCTTCGCCTGCACTTATTGTTCCGTGGCCTTGACGGCCTATATGCGTGTATAGACCCGAATTGTTCGGGCCACCTCTCCCCCCATGCTGCGCCGACGCTTGGCCGGCTCTTTGATACTCCACGGTTGTACTGCGGTTGCGGCTCACGGGTGTACGAGTTGCTGACACACCGAGACTGCGGTGCGGCATTCATAAGGGGGTTCTGGCGGGAAAATGATGAGAGTTTCCTGTGGCATGAGGCGCCCGTGGACCGCGGCGCGCAGGGCGGTCGCCTGATCGAGGTGCACTTGCTGGTTGAGCCGTTGCGGGCAACACGGGCCCCGTTAGTCCAACTGTGGATACACAAGCGGACAGGACGAGTGCAGCGAACCCGACCGCCCGCAAATTCTGCCGACTACTTAATGGTGGGGCGTCCAGGCGGGCGACTCCCAAACGTTATTCCGCCGATCGTATCGTTCAGCCCTGATTGCCCGATTTGCGACAAGCGTGTTGTCTCGCAGGGCAGATCAAAAATCATGGATCTGCAGACTAAGGGCGAGGCTCCATTTGCGTACCTAGTACGTGAGCAGGTTCGCCTCCAACCTCCGACGCGCACCGCGGACCGGACGTATCCAAACGCCGGGAGAAAAGCACTGTTGTTTTCGGACGGACGTCAAAAGGCCGCGCGGCTTGCGAGGGACATTCCTCGTGATATTCAGAAGGACACATTCAGGCAACTGCTAGTCCGCTCGATTCATGATTTGGCACAACTCGGCCGTGACGCGACCCCGACATCGTCACTGCTTTACACGGCGTTTCTAAACTGTCTCTCGCGATACGGCGTGCGTATATTCGATGGCGTCGATGCGGACCAACTCGAGAACAGTCTGGCGACCTACCAAATGTTAGCCGGGGGCGATCTGCAGAGAGCGCTCAACGGGGGTTTTGCCGAGCAGCCTCCAAATCAATACCGGGAGCAAATGCTGACGCATTTAGGGGCGTCGTTTTATTCGCTCTATGCGCTTACGCTCGCTTACTTGGAGCCCGTGCCCGTTATCCTCAGCTCCCTGAATAGTCAGCTCAACTTCCTGAGTCCCGAGGATGTCAAGTCCATAAGCATTGTCTGGTTACAGGAGGTCCTAAACGACTTTGCCTTTGACTCGACTGTCCCAGTTGGAGTACGCCAATCAGCCGCAGGGTACCTGCGGCAAAACTGGGGTGTTACAGGGGGACTAAGCACACGGCAATTTCGTTTCGTCGACGGTTGGACAGGTGGCCGAGCCGCGGACGTCGATCGGGCGATGTTGTCTAGTTTGTGCGTTGCCCAAGGGCAGACCTGGTTCATCGACCCGGCGCGGACAACTCTGCGGCTTGGGCTCTCGCTAAATTGGACGCAGTGTCAGACTTGCACTCATATTGCGCCTGTAAGTTGGAATCGGTGCTGCGCCAACTGTGGCAGCACGCAACTGCGCCCGCTTGACTATGCGACGAGTCCGTACCTTCAGGCGCGCAAGGCATTCTGGCGAGATCCGGCCGAGGCCGTGCTTGGTGGGCACGTCCCGTTCACCTTAGATGTGCAAGAGCACACAGCTCAGCTCGGGTACCGTGACACGGGTGACGTCTCATCTACGACAGAGGAGTTTGAGCGGCGTTTTCGCGACATTCTTCTGGGCGACCAGGAGCATCCGATTGACGTTCTTAGCTGTACCACGACTATGGAGGTCGGCGTCGACATTGGCTCGCTCGTAGCGGTTGGCCTGCGTAACGTTCCCCCGCAACGCCAGAACTATCAACAACGGGCTGGCCGTGCGGGACGTCGCGGGGCGTCAATATCATCCGTTGTCACATATGCGCAGAATAACGCCCACGACGCGTACTACTTTGGGTCACCGGCGGCGGTCATAGCAGGTCCTCCCCCCAAACCTTCGATTGATGCGTCGAACCCGGTGTTGATACGGCGACACATAAATGCCCAGTTGCTGCAAACCTATTTTCACAACGAAACAATACGAGTATCACCCACGTCGTCAGATATTTATGCGATGTGGGGAGATACCCACAGCTTCTTTATGGGAGTGGGCGATTTCACACTCGACGCAGTTCGGACATGGCTGCGATCAAGTGCGGATGCGAGAGAGGAATTGAAGCGTATCGATGAGTGGATTCCCGCAGGAGCTGGCGTGACTGCTTCAGACGCCGCCGCGCAGTTAATCGCCCGACTCGAGGCCATTGCGCCGGCTCAACAGCCGCCACCACCGGACGACAAGGTTCTCAATTTTCTCTTCAATAACGCCGTGCTTCCTGCGTATGCGTTTCCCCGCAACTTGCTGACAGTGCGAATCGAGGAAACCGTCAATCGACGCGTACGCGTCGAGGAGCAACCGCAGCAAAGCCTAAATGTCGCGCTTTCGGAATACGCGCCTGGCAGATTCGTTGTTCTAAATAAGAAGACCTACCAAATTGGGTCCCTAGCAGCAAACAGGTTGCTCGCAGACCGGGACCGTGCGAAGCCTCTGTTTGCCAAACAAGTGGCGTATGTGCAATGCGATAACTGCTTCCACACTCAGGAGCCGTCTCCGACGGTACCTTCTAGCGGGCAATGCCCGGCTTGTGCAAGCGGAGGACTCTCTCTTATTCAAATTATTCAGCCCGAGGTGGCGTACCCGAGAGGTCGAAGGCCCATAGACGAGTTGCAGGATGATGCCGTGCGTTCGGAGGTAACCGCGGCGCAGCTGCCGTTTCCGTCGGGGGGGAACCGCCTCGTGTTCCACGGGATCGGTGCCAGGGGGGAAATTGCAAGCGGACACAATGAGAGCTTAGTGATCGTGAATCGGGGGGAATCCGGGCAGGGTGGAGGCGCGGGCTTCACAATCTGCGAACGGTGTGGGTATGTTCACCTCGCTGGTCCGACCCAGGCACCTCAATTACCGCACGATCGCGACTACGAAGTCATATCAAGAGGTCAAGTTGATAGAACACGATGCAATGGCCCATTTAGAAGCGCATTCATTGGATACAAGTTCCCCACGGATATTCTTCTGTTGCGAGTGCGGCTAAAGCCGCCGTTTGCAAATCGCTATGATCTTCCGGGAGAGCGTCGCCCCATCACAGAAGCGGTAAGGTCGTTTAGTGAGGCTGTCGTTGGCGCTGCTTGCAGGCACTTGGACGTAGACACACGAGAGCTCAGGGCGGGTTTTCGGTTCCTTGAGAATCAGGGAGACAGGTGCGCGGATGTCTTCCTTTATGACTCTTTAGCCGGGGGGGCTGGCTATGCAAACCTCACCGCGGGAAGCATCGACGAGATTCTCCAGCTTACGCACGCATCCCTGTCCGAATGTAACTGCAGTAGTTCGTGTACACGCTGCCTCCGGAACTATGACAATCGGCTGTACCACTCGTCTCTGAATCGGTTTCTAGCTATGGATTTTCTTAATTATCTGCGCTACGGAACCGCGCCGCCCTCGCTCGACGCAGATCAAGAGGCCAGAGCATTGACCCCTCTCGCGGAAATGCTAGCACTCGAGGGATGGGAGCTCGCGAAGGACAATGGTGGCCGCACTCTCGCGCGGCGTGGAGCGGTAGCGCACACGCTGCGATGCGTTCCTTCTCTAATCGATCGCGCGTCCGTCCAGGAGCCAGGGCGCGTAAGGCTAGTTAGTGTCTTCGATGTCGAGAACAACCTTCCTGATGTGTTTGGAAGTCTGGCGACATGAGAACGCGGCGACCAATCTCGATCGACGCCGCCGGCGCCACTCTACGCCGGCGCATTCGCCAACACCTTCGTTCGCTCGGATACACCAGGAACAACGAAGGGACCCTCGTCGCGCCGGCCGTCGATAAGGAGGGATATCGAGCGGTTCATGAAACGCAGCGCTTGGAACGACTTGAACGGCGACGAGATCTTATCGAGCGGGCACCGCGTGAGTTTCTTCCGTGCTTCGCAGATGGTCCGGAGATTATTCCGGGGCGAATCGACCCCGAGCTTCGGCCGATCGTCGCGCAGACCTGGGAGTCGGCGCTTTTTCGGTTCGCATCGCTATTGTGGCGTGTGCCTGTGTCGGACGGATTCGGGCGACGGATGCGATTCCTGGTATGGGACAGGGGGAACGACCGGTTGATGGGCCTTCTCGCACTTGGCGACCCGGTGTTTAACCTGCGGGCGAGAGACGGTTTGATCGGATGGTCGAGCGCAGAGCGCGGCGAACGGCTTGTGAACGTGCTAGACGCGTACGTAGTTGGTGCAGTACCGCCGTACAATGCTTTGCTCGCGGGGAAGTTGATCGCCTGTTTGCTGAAAACGCAAGATATCGTTAGTGCATTTCGGCGTAAGTATGGTGCTGGCATTGGTGAGATTTCAGGAAGGTCCAAGAGGCCGAGGCTTCTACTTGTAACCACGACGTCGGCGCTTGGTCGATCGTCTATCTACAACCGCCTTCGAATTGACGGCGAGCAGTACCTAGAGAGCATTGGTTTCACCACGGGTTATGGACATTTCCACATTCATGACGAGTTGTTCCAGCAAATCCGGGCTTACCTTCGACGGCGCCGGGATCCGTATGCAGATAACAATCGGTTTGGGCAGGGACCGTCGTGGCGCTTCCGCGCGATAAGACAAGGCCTTGCGTCTTTAGGGATGCCGCGCGGCCTCACGCAACATGGTTTTCCGCGCGAGGTGTTTGTCTGCCGTACGGCAAAGAATGGAGTTGAAATACTAGCACGGGGTACTGGGCGGCCTGATTTTGGAAGTCTGAAAAAGGTTGAGGAAGTGGGGCGGCTCGCTGTGAACCGCTGGGTGATCCCGAGGGCAAGCAGGGACCTGAACTATCTGACGTGGAGGCGGCATCAGATTCTCGGAGTGATCGATACGGAATTAGAAAAAGGAGGGCGCGGCGAATGTGGTGGGCACGCAGCCGGCTCCTGAATATTGACATTGACGCGTCGCGAGCAGATCAGTGGCCGGGCTCCTTCGTATGTCCGTGCTGCGCACGATCGGTCGAGCTCCGCTGCGGGCCGATCGTTCCGCCATATTTTGCGCACCGCCGGGGGGAAGGTACGGCGGACTGTGAAAATTATCATCCGCCATCGCGCCTACGACAGGCCATCGGTCTCAGTCTAACGGCCAATCGGCCCAAAGGAGAAACTCGAGAACTTCCGTTTCTTGCCGTCCGTGGACACGCTCCTCTAGAAGCGGGACTCGTTGTTCGTATTCCTAAGGCGGAATCGATCGCGGATTGGTCGGGCTCCATTCTTCTTGACACAGGACTGGGAGAGATGGTGATTGGCTCGCGCGCCGCCGAGAGAGGATCCTGGACGCCCGTAGCGCCTCTTCGTCACTACGCAGTTACCGCCTCGGGTGAGGTTGACCCCCACTACGCTTCTAAGTTCCTTGATGAGCAGTTGACACTTGACCCTGCGGGATCGCTGTTTCGCTACGGCGAAGGCATACAGAGGCAGCTTTCCGAGGTCGATCAGGTCTTTTGGGGATCCAACTATTGGCTTGTCGGACTGACAGATGCCCTTCAGCTGTCACACGCACCAGCCTCGCTAGACCTCGACATCTCCGACCTTCGAAGTCCGTGGGTCATCGGGCTCGTAACTCTCCCGCCGTATGACCAAGTGGCAGGCGATCAGAGGCTGCTAGCGGAGCGGTGGCTCAGGCGATCGATCGCAATCGGGCGCGATGCGGCTTCCTTTGTGCATCCGCTACCCCATCACTTCGACAACGACGGGACGCCTGTTTTTGAAGCCGACACAACAACTATGCGGCTGCGCTGTCCTAGCGACACGACGCTAGTCGTCTGCAACGAGGCCGGACAACAGGCCGAAATCGAAGTTCGCCCGTTAACAGATGAGCGTGAGATTCATATCCCCGAGCCCGGGAACTGGCGTGTACTGCTTGGTGGATGCAACGCAGGATATATTCGTGTCGAGGATTGCCTCAGTCTGGTTCCGCCAAGAGTTCGACTGGAAATCGCGGGCGAGGCGGCGCTGTTGCCATCGCTCGATTCGGAGAATTTGCTGAGACGGGCGATAGCGCATGGTAAAGCAATCGAAGTTGCTGCGGACGTCGACTGCTTGCGTGATTTGGTCACGATCGATGCCGCTAACTGGCCGAACTCCGAGTCGCTCGTATGGGCGGTCGATACGGCGGGCCGGAGGTCGCTTCACATCAATGTCCGCGGGGTAGGTGCCGTCGGCAGCGTTAGCGCACAGTCGACGCCCGAGGCGACGGCGTTTTTCGAGCTCGAAGCTGCGGCAAACTGGCTATGGTCGATCAGCAGTCCGGTGCACGCGGCGGGATCACCCATCCGCCTGACTCTGCCGCCGTTACCGCTACCAGCAATAATTCGGCGCTTGGAAGGGCGAGGGTGGCACCCGAGGTTCGCTGCGCACGTCCGGATGATCCAGTCGAGGCTGGACGCTGGGGGCCGCAGTGATCTTTAACGGTCTCAACGGAAGGAGAGTTGGTTTCCTTATTTTCAAGGCGCTTGGGTCATCGACCTTAAAGAGGTTCCTCGACGAGTCAAGACTGAAGCTGATGCCGCTCGGGGCTGAATACCACAGGCGCAAGAGAGGAGCCGAAGAGGAGCTCAAATTCATGCTGCGGCTTCCTCAAGCGGCGGAGCCGATTGTGCGCGCATGGTTTCGGAACGAGTTAGAGTGCACACCGACCTTACAGCCTGAGGAGCTCGTTAGTCAGTTCGAGGCCATCGAGCGAGATGAGATCACGATGCCAGAGGAGAAAGTGAAGGAGTATGCGGTTCAAGGGCTCTCATATCTAATGAGCGATAGTCCACCGGCCACGTGGACCAAATTCCTCGGTTCGGCGATTGGCGAGGCCCAGAGGGCCAACGTCGACGTCGGAGAGGATCCACGAGACAGTAGGTTATCACTTCAAGAATTGGTGGAGGCGTTCGAAGCAGCAGAGGACGCCGCCGAGCAGAATGACCTCGTTCGCCTCATTAGGGTATTCCTCTCGCTTCAGACGGGTGACGCGGTTGAGGCCGATCGACTTGCAAACAGTGTCGAGGACGGCAACGTCAAGGAGAGATTGCTGACTGCAATCCTGCGTCACCGAGAAGCGGTCGCAACGTCGACCCGTATGGTCGCTCGCCCGCGACTACTTGAGACTTCCGCCGACGTGGATCTGGATGATGTTGAGTTGATAGGCCTGTCCCGACCGCGAGCTTCTGAAGAAAACCCCGCATTTATTCGCATAGTTGCATTCAGAGACGAGGACACGGTGTATCAGATCGGGGACGATCAACTGAGCGATTGGCTAGGTGGCCACCCTGAAATCATCGGTTTTCCGAATACACGGTCCGTCCGCCTCCCCAAGGGACTCGAGCTTGGAGCATGGGTTGTTGAGAAATTCAGCACAAGTCAGGCGATAAAGGTTCGCATTAAGCGAAATGGCCGGCCGTTGTACACGCTGCTTCAGGTCAATGCGGAGCGAGGTCAACCGGACGGCATTCGCGAGGCAATTCGCCAGGCGGAGATCGCCCCTGGAACACGACCGATCTTTCTTCTGACGGACGGGTCGGCCGTTTGCCTGTCTAGCGATGTGGCAAAGCTCGCGGAGTACGATTTCGACGAGCCACTTGAATGGTTTCGGCAGCTGCCGTCTTGGGAGATAGCCGGAAGACGCGTTGTACTCGGGCCCCTGCCTCCCCCCGACGAGTTTCTTGACTGTAGCGACATTACATCGGTATTGAAACGACTGCTTCGGAGCAGGGACACCCAAGCGCATCTGCCAAAGATGACGCAAGCGCAAATTCACGGACTGGTGAATTCATTGCGTGCCGAGCCAGGCGGATTGACGCTAATGCGTATCGAGCGCGTAAAGCAGAGCCTTTCAAAATTTGCAGAGGCAACTGAACGGCTCACAGCGATCGTCCCAGAATTGTTGTCCACGCCAGACATCCGGTCGGAAGTGGACGAAGCTAAGAAGGCGATACTTGCAGAGTTCGTTGCCGAACAGTCGAAAGGACGCGCGGAGCGCGATCGTCTCACGAAGGAGATCAGCGACCTAAACAAAAAGCGCCTGGCTGTTGAAGAGGAGATCAAGAAAACCGCCGGGGAGGTTCGAAAGGCCGTCCGAAAGTCGTTCGAGAAAGCACGAGATGCCGGGGCCAACGCGCTGGGCGATGTGGCCGTACTGTCCGCTGTTCTTGGATCGCACGACGGCAATGAACGTAGCGGCACGTACGTATCAACGCGCAAAGTGCCGGCACGCGGGTCGGATCTCGCGCACGCATTAGGTGCGCTAGGGGCAGCGATGATCGAGGCTAAGGCGGCGGAACTTTTCATCAAGGCTCTCCTTGCCGAGGGACTTCCGCTATTGATCCGAGGGCCTCTTGCCGGACACTACGGACTCGCTATCGGAGCTGCCGTATCGGTCGACCACTCCATTGTTGTAGACGTTCCGCTGGGAGTCCTGGACGGAACGGCAATTGCGCCAATACTTGCTGAGGCACGTCAGGGGGACGCGATCGTTGTTACCGGTTTTAACCTCTCACCCTATGAGTCCTATGGTGCTCCGATCACCGACAGAATCTTACAGAACTTCGGCGGGGCGCCTGGAAGGGGACCGCACGTCATCCTTGCCGCAGTCGAACCGCCAATCGGCCTGCCTCTGCCAGGGGATGTAGAGGGCCTGGCTGCGACTCTCGATACCCGGTGGCTCGTTAGCGGGTGGGAGCGCGGCGGCCCAGCGGATCCGGGACAACCATCTACGACAGGCGGAGGCAATGTATTGAGGGCGAGCGCTATGGTGCGAGTCGCAAGTGCGCTCGCGACGCTGGACGATCCATATCGGCGGATCGCGAATGCGTTTCTAGCGCAACAGGGACTGATGCCCGGTCACAGAATCGGTAGAGAGGAGAGATCTACTAGGTAGAGATAAATTCAATTCGGTTAACGGATTTGCCCGGGCGGCGATGCGCAGCACGGCCTGCCGCTCGTCAGCGTTAAAGTCCGGAACGTATGGGACAAGTAGTGGGAAATTCGATCAGCGGAGAATGCGCGGGTAGCACATTGACCATGTCATTCCGAAACGGTTTTTCCCGTCTGTAAACCGTTGGTCGGGAGTTTATAGGGCATTTCGCGCGCGCCACTGGCGTCGCAGGTTAGAATCGAGGGCCGCTTCCGCATCCACTCAGCACAAAAGCTGCCGATAAACTGCCGCGCGTCTTACGTGCGATCGGTTTGAGCGGTATGTTCGGCGATCCTGATTGCCTTCCACCGCTCCGCCTTGACCCGAAACGGCAACACGTTCTTGCCTGGTGTAGGACTGGTTGATGGCAGGCCAATGAATTGACGAGCCTCCAACATCTGAGGAGCAAGCTTGTTTCGTACGAGGCGTCTGAACAGTTTCTCCGCCCGCCCACCGTTAAAGACTACCGTCAGCAAGTTGGGATATCTGGAGAAGAACGTCGAGAAATCATTCGCCCTTCCGTTCTTGATTTTGGCATCAAGGCTTCCATTTCTATCGGCACCGCTTAGTACGTCCCATAGGGCGAGCTTCCGGCTGCGGAGAAAGGCAACTCTCTTGCTATAACTTGGTCCGATGGATTCATCGAATACCGCGCTCAGAATTGACCAAAACTGGTTCCGGGGATTCGCGTAGTACTCCTGGATTCGAAGCGATTCATCGCCCGGTAGGGTACCTAAGATGAGAATGCGAGAAGCTCCCGTCACTACTGGATTGAGGCCATATTTCATAGGGCACCTTATGCTCATGGCTGATCGTCGGGTAGTTCGGTTTGCCGCATTGGAGCAAATTGCGCGAAGGGGTCCGTATGTCCACAGATGGCCATACGTGGTCCGTCTCCCAGACGCAAGCGCGGGCGTGCCACCTATTGATCTACCAGACGTGCGCCTCGTCGGACACTGTGCGCAACCGCACCAACCCTCACACCTCGAAGCTCTCATCCCCGCTCAACCGTACCCGTCCTTCGAGCGCTGTCAGCCTGACTGCCCCGGGCGCCGAGCGCGGAATGCTGAAGAACGGATGGCCCGGCTCCGAATGCAGATGCATGTCCTCCTGCAGCGCGCCGCAGTGCGGACAGTGATTGGCGAAATGGCTCTCCTGGTCCACCTCGCTGTGGACCTCCCGGAACGTGGGCCACGGCGCGAGCCGGCGGGCGAGGGTACCGTCGATGGCTCGGATGCTGCTGACCGTGAACTGGGAGAGCGGCTCGCCGAGCACGGTGCCGCTTTCGCAGTAGATGCAGATGACCTCGATGCGCGAGCGGCATTTCCAGCATGCGACCGTCGCCGCGGCCACGTACGCCGCCTCGGAGGTGATGGAGAATTCCTGGTCCCCTTCCGCACGATCGGACTCCGGCAGCCATGTCGAGAACCGCGCGTGATCGTCCCCGGCGCCGATGTACCAGCACGAGGATTCCGCGTCCCAGGAGGCGCCCAGGGCTTGCACCTCGCCCTTTTCCTCGGGGGGCACGTAGAGATAAAGACGGTCCGACTTCATTCCTGCCGCCATCCGCTCAATGGTCCGCGCCTGCGGAGGCGGCAGGCCCGCCTGCGACGCCGCCGGGTCTGCTCCGGGCCACGCTAGGGTAGGTGACGGGCGTGAGCCTCACGCGCCTCCAGTCCGGGATGGAGGCGAATTTGAGGAAACCCTCGAGATCGGGCAGCCGCTCGATCTCGGACGCCATGACGGCGGGCTCGATGCTCAGGTGCTCGCTGGTGGTGGTGCTCGGCAGCCATTCGGCCGGCCGCCGGGTTCGTGATCGGGTGATATGGACGACCTGCTGCTGACCGATGAGCTTGGACGCGAATTCGGACGTCCCGCCCCGCTCGCTGCCCGAGCAGCGCAGGATGAGGGTATTGCCGCAATTCTCGACGATGGTATCCGCCACCGAGCGGCCGTAGGTGCCCGAGACCTGGCCGATCGACTGAAAGCCGAGGATGCATCGCCCGCCGAACTTGCGCAGGCGCGACAGCGCATCCTTGAGCCCGTCGATCTCCCCGAGTGCGTCCAGCTCGTCGACGACGAACCACAGGCGCTGATCCCCCTCGCCCAGGCCCATGGCCTCGAAGATCGCGATCCGCATCCACGCGGAGATGATCGAGCGGAGCGCTGCGATCTCGCCGGCCTGGTAGGGGAAGAACAGCACGCCGCCCTGTCCTCCGGCACGCCGCGCCGCACCAAGCCTCACCCACTGGCGGATGGAGAAGGGCGTCCCTTCCTGGCGGGTGGTGTACTCGAGCACCCGCACGGCCGAGCTCGCCGTGGAGCGCACCGATCCGAACATGCGCTCGTTCCCCTCTTCGAGGAAGGGCCCGGCGGCGGTGCCGGCCAGGAGGAGCTTCAGCTCCTTGACCGGGGCCTTGGCCACCAGGCGGTAGACCTCGCGGTCGTCCGTGATGTGCGAGGTGCGGATCTGCTGGGTGACCGCGATGAAGAAGGTGCGGGCGTATTCGCTCCAGCTGCGATCCGGATCGCCGTGATCCGTGATCAGCGAGCGCGCCATCTGGTCGACGTCGTAGTCGCTGGCGATCTCTGCCAGCAGATTCCATTTCACCGAGTCGCACTCGAAGGGATTGAGGATCAGGTCGCCGCGCCCGGGATCGTAGAATCTCCTCAGGTATCCGCCGTCGGGGTCGGCGATGACCGCCCGGTCGCCTCGTTTGAGCGCGGTGCTCAGGACTTCGCGGATGGCGGTGCTCTTGCCCGTGCCGGTCGTGCCGATGACCTTGAAGTGCTTGGTCTCATCGTCCTCGCCGACCGTGAGGCCGGCGAGCGTGAGCGCGCCGTCGCAGCGCTGGCTCCCTCCGTTGGCCCGGGCCACACGAGCCGCCGGCGGTGCGCGGGAAGCCGCCGCGGCGTTCGCGACGACGGCGCCGCGCCTGTAGTGGGACGGGCTCGCCGAGGGCCTGCGGGTCAGCAGACGCCCGGCGGCGTAGCCGGCCGCAACGCAAAGCGCTGTGGCCACGGTGAAATCCGGCCCGCTGTCGGGGGGCGCGCCCAGGGCCGTAAGGAGCGGCGCGAGGAGTCCCATCAGGATGCCCATGATGAGGGTGAGCACGACGGCCGGCACGGGCGACAGCACGAGCTGCGCGAGGCGGGCACGCCCGCGGATAAGGCCCACGAGCATCGGGATCTGGATGGAGAGGAAGGCGAGCAGGAGGCCGCTCGTGCCGTGAGTCAGTTCGACGAATCGTGGGGACATACGGTGATCTTTCGCCTCCTCCCGCGCTTTTGCCTAGAGCCCGTGAGTGTTGTCCCGGCGGGGATCTCTCGTTGCGGCCTCGACATCCTCGTCATCACCCCGGGGACCGGTTCTTGCGCCGGCGTTCGCGTCCCGGCTGTTCGCGGGCGCCGTGGCAGAGTTCTGGCGCTCGCGCCACTCGACCCATCTTCGCGCCGACTCCTCGGCAGTCGGCGAGCGTTCGCCTTGCTCGCGAAACTTGAGCCACCGTCGGGCCGACTCCTCGCGAGTAGGGGACTCCTGCCGAAGCTCGCGAACTCCCTGCGCCCGCTTTGCCGGCTCCTCGGCCGCCGCCTGCCGCGCAGGCCGCGTCTGCGCGATCCGCCCGCCTTCCCTGACCGCTCCTCGCGCCGCGCGCCTCCTGTGGTAGGCCTCGCGCTGCTGGCGGTTCACCTCGGCGGCGTGGGCCTTGCGCCACTCCCGCTTCTTGCGGTTGATCTCCGGCGCGTTGGCCTTGCGCTGCTCCCGCTGTTTGCGATTCTGCTCCGCGGCGGTGGCCCGATACCGTTCCCGCCGGATCCGGTTCAGCTCCTCGCGCGTGAGCGTGGCGCGCGAGATCTTCTTCGGCAGCGCTTCTTTGCGTGCGGAATCTTCCCGCGCCCGCCGGCGCCCTTCCTCCGTCTGCCTCTGCAGCACCCGCTCGAGCGCACCCTTTCCGGCCAAGCGCGCCTCGATCCGCTCCCGGTGCCGCGCGCGGATGGCCTCACCCACCGGGTGCGCCCTGCCGGAAGCGCGCTCTGCGTAGTAGACCTTCTGCGGCATCATGGGCACCGGCTCGCGGTCGATCCCCTGCGCCTGGTAGCTGCGATGATCGATACGCTCCGTCAGGCCCGCATCGAGCAGCATCTGGTTCGTGACCTGCGCCCAACGCTCCCTGATCCAGAGCAGCTCTGCCTTGGACGAAGGCAGACCGCGCGCGTACCGCTCCGTGCCCGACAATTCCAGCGCCGTCCGGCGCCCGAGGCCCTCGGGAGTCACCTCCCGGGCCGTCATCAGGAGGTGGGCGTGATGATGGCGCTCGTCGCTGTCGCGGCGCGGCTCATGCACGGCGAGGTCGACCGCGCTCTGATACCGGTCGGCCAGCTCCCGCGCGAAAGTACGGGCGAGCTCCATGCGCCGGGCCGGTTCAAGCTCCGGCGGAAGCGTCACCAGCACCTCTCGCGCGAGCCGCGCATTGCGGCGACCCGCGTGCTCCGCCGCGTTCCACAGCGCCGCTCGATCGCGTGCCCAGTCGGCGTCCGTCCGGCCGGCGAATTGCGATGCCAGCACGATCTCCTTGTGAAGGACGTCGTGACGATCGGAGTAGTTGTAGACCTCGCTCGTGCGCTCGTCGCGGATGCGCTCGCCCGCGCGGTAGGCCGCAGCCCTCGTGACGCGGCTGCCTTTTCCCCTCGAGAAGACCTTGACGTGCAAAAAATACTTTGCCATCGCGCCGTTCGCCGTCGCGCAGCCGCTCTCATGGTTGCCCAAACAGGGCGAAACCTCAAATCGTCAAGCCTCATGCGCTGCAGCACAGGATCACCCGCAGACCTGGCTCGAGATTCACCTGACAACCCCGATCAGGCCCGCGAGGGATTGCGCAAATGGCTCGAGGTCTGCGCCTGCGCTTGCGGCAGAGCTTCAGTTGGCTTCCCTTTCGCGGAGGCCTAAATAGCGCCTTGAAATACATGGTCAACGATTTGAGCTGACAACCCGGGACCAAGGTGTCGCAGGGAGGCTGAGACCATGAAACCAGTTCAGTTCATCGCGCACAGACTCATGATGCGCATGCTGATGGGCGCTTCGGCTCCGGTGTTAGTTCAGACTCTGACGCCTCTCGTCCCCAGCTTGACATGGTCCGACCCATGTGGGATTTGGTAGAGCCGAAATCATGAGCACGCCCGGCGCCTCCTATCATCCAGAAACACGCATCGACTCGTCGGCAGATCCGGCCGAGGGTCACGCGGCGGCGGACTGGCTTCTCGTCGGAAAGCTGGCGCCTCCGCAGCAGCGGATCACTGCAGTTTCGCGCGACGCGCTGCTGTCCCGCCTGAATGAGAGCCTCAGTCGCTCCCTCTCGGTGATCGTCTCCCCACCGGGGTTTGGCAAGACGACACTCCTGACCCAATGGTGGCGCACGCTCGGAGCGCGCTCGGATCTTCGCGCCTGTTGGCTTACGGTCGACGACCTCGACTCCGAGGTGAGTCGCTTCATCGCGGGCGTCATTCTTTCCGTGGCGCGTGCGGGTGTGGACGTCGGCCTGTTGGAAGTGGCGGCGCGGCAACAATCCATCGATCCGAATGTACGGCCCGTTGCGCTGGTGCTGCTGGAAACCATCCACCGTTCCGGACGCCGAACGGTTCTCATCCTTGACGACTTTCACCGGGCGCGCTCGCGTGCGGTCGACGAAGCCGTGGAAATGCTGATCGAGCACAGCCACGGCGAGTTGCACGTCGTTGTGAGTGGCCGTACTCGGCCGACATTCCGCGTGTCGGCTCTCCTGGCGCGAGGACTGGTTACGCAGCTCGATGCCAGTGACCTGGCGCTCTCCCTGGAGCAGGCGTCCGAGATAATAGGTCCTGGTGTATCGCCGTCCGATCTGGCCCTGTTGCATGCCCGCACGGAAGGTTGGGCCGTCGCGTTGCAGCTGGCCCGCCTGTGGCTCGATCGTGGAGGCTACAACCCGGATGCCCTGAAGGATTTCTCCGGTCGTACGACTGAGATGACGGACTACCTGGCCGAGCAGATCGTCGCCGACCTGCCGGAGCCGCTGCGCGAATTTCTGCTCGAAACCTGCATTCTCGAGCGCTTCAATGCCCGGCTCGCCGATGCCGTGCGCGACCGCAGCGACAGCGAGGATCTCCTTGAGCAGCTGCGACACTTCGATGCCCTGTTGATCCCGCTCGATAACGCGCGCGAGTGGTTCCGTTATCACCCGCTGTTTGCGGACTACTTGTACCAGCGCCTGAAACGCAGCTTGGCGCAACGCCCGGTTATTTTGCGGCGCCGTGCCGCGCGAGTGCTCGCGGAAGTCGGTGATCTGCCCGAGGCGGTGCAACACGCGGTTGCAGCCGACGATATCGATCTCGCCGTGACCCTGACGCAGCAGGCTGGCGGGTGGGAGTTGATTCTGTGGAAAGGCATCGGCTATGTGCGCAGGCTGCTCGAGTGTTTCGATGAGGTCACGATCAGAGCGAAACCCGCGCTGCAGCTGACCCAGGCTTATCTGGACATCAAGCTGGCGCGATTCGAGGCGGCGCGCGAATTGCTGGCGCTCGCTGCGACTACGCTCGATACCGCAGGGCCTCGTACCCGCCGTGATTTCGTCATCGTGCAATCGCTCTGGCAAGGGTACGTCGACCAACTGGCGGACAAGGAGTGTATCGCGGCAGTCGAGGCGCACTGCCGAGGGCTCGATCCTTCCGATCATCTGGGACGCGGCACGCTGACTTGCGAGATCGCTGTTGCGGCCCTTGGCCAGGGAGCGTTGGAACGAGCCGAGGCGGAGAGTCGCCGTGCGATCCAGGAAATGCGGGCATCGGGCAGCATCCTGGGGCTCAACTACGCCTTTCTCCACCTGGCGCAAAGCGAACTTCTGGGTGGCCGCCTGCGCGAGGCGGAAACGCTGCTGCGCGAGGCGCTGGTCATGGCGGAGGACAATTTCGGCGCGGACAGCGGACTGAAAGCGCTATGCAGCTCATTCCTCGGGTACTGCCTGTATCTGAAGGGTGGCGATCATGAGACCTCCGACCGGCTCATCGAATCGTTGGCCCAGACGACGGATGGCTGGGTCGACGTGTTTGCCAGCGCTTACGAGGTCGCCGCGCGGCACGCTTTCGAGCGCGGGGGCTTGAGCGAAGTCATGAGGGTGCTGTCGCACGCGAACCGGGTCGCCGAGGAACGCCGGCTCGAACGTCTGCGGCAGATGGTCGCGGCGTGGCGGGTGGAATTTCTCGTGCTCGATGGCCGGCAAGCGGATGCGAAGCGTGAAGCCGCCGCGGGAGGCGTGTTAGCGGCGGCCGAAAGACGCGGCCCTCCCGATTTCGGCTGGCGAGTACGGCTCGCCGCGACGCTCGCGGTGGGCCGCCTCTGGACGGCTGCCGGTCTGACCGGCAAAGCCCTGCAACTCGTCGATGCGGCACGGTCCGAGTTTCGCGCCGCGAAGCTGTTGCTGCCCGCGCGCCGGCTGGATGCGCTCAGCATCCTGATTCTCAAGCTGCGCGGCGCACACGAAGAAGCCCTCGCCCGCCTGCAGGATTTGTTGGAGTTTGTCGCCTCCGAGGGTGCGATAGGCATTCTTCTCGAACAGGGCAGGGGGCTCGAGAGCGTGCTGAACATCGCGCAGCGACGCAATCGCGAACTGGTGCTCTCCGGCGCGCAGCGCGAATTGATCTCTCAGGTGCTCAGCCGCCTGCGGCGGGCAGCGGTCGCGGACCAGGACGGATTCAGCGCGCGCGAGCTGGCAGTGCTGCGGGAGCTGTGCCACGGGCGCTCCAACAAGACCATCGGACAGTATCTGGATCTCTCGGAAAATACCGTCAAGTTCCATTTGAAGCGCATCTTCAAGAAGCTGGGTGCGGAATCCCGCGCCGAGGCCATCAGCGCCGCGCTCCAGGGCAATCTTGTCGTCGTCGAAGACATCGAAAGCAAACGGTAGCGGCGGTTCGTTCCCCTTCCCCTGAGGACTACCCGATCGGGCAGTGCATTTCCGAGTGATGAAGTGTCCCGAGGGCCGACTACTCGTTCGGGTAGTCTCCATGTTGCGTGAATGCAGCGCTACCCGGCGCCGCCGTTGACCGCTCTGCGGGCGCACCCTACCTTCACCCGGGGCGCACGTGTCTGAGGGGGAGGAGAGGAAGTCGCATGAAAAAACTAACGGCTTCGATCGCTCTCGTAGATAGCGTGCTGTTGGCCGGCGCTTGGATACCGGTGCTCGCCGCGGGTGGCGTACGGAGCGAGACTATGCAGCCGGCTCAAATTGTACCTGCCGCAGATGTCGCTATTGCCGAGGCCCAGGCAACAAATGGGACCGGAACAGATTCACGGCCGGACAATGCGCAGGATGCAGCAAAACCGGCGCCGCAACCAACTGCGGCGAAAGCGACACGGAACGGGTCAGGCGCCCCGAGCGGCCGTGATTCGGGTCCGGCACGTGACGGCTCCGCGCCGGCATCGGGCCCTGCCACTACCGCTACGCCGGCGACGAGCCCGCAGGAACAGCAGTCCTCTACCGGGCTACCGGTGGTTACCGTGACCGCGCATGGATTCGCGGTGGAAAACTTCAAACTGCCGGCCGTCGATACGGTGATTACCAGCTCGGACTTGAGCGAGCTTCAGAATACGGAGATCCGCGGAGCCATGGATTTGGTTCCCGGTGTGACCTATACGCAGTCGCAGCAGGCCGGGTTGAGCTTCATTTCCATTCGGGGCATCTCGCAAAACCGCAATACGACCTCTCCTGTCGTCACGCGCCTGGATGGTGTGAACGAAATCGATCCTGAACAATTCAATCAGGCAACGTACGATATCGACAAGATACAGGTCATCAAAGGACCAGAGGGCGCGCTCTACGGTTCGGATGCCGTCGCCGGCGCAATCCTCATCGATACAAAGAATCCGACGAACTATTTTACCGGGTACGCCCGAGTAGGCGAAGGCGACTTTGGCCAGCGCACAGCGGCTTTTGGCGTCGGTGGGCCAATCCTAAACGACGCGTTGCAATTCCGACTTGCGGGCCAGTACACCAGCAACGACGGGTTTTTCCGCAATGTTACGCTTCAACAGAACGAGAACCCGCAGGAGCGTTCTGCCGCTCGCCTCAAGCTGCGCTGGTTGCCCGCGGAGAACCTCACGCTGGACCTCAGTAGCTCGTACGAACGCACCTTGGGAACCGCGAATTTCTTCCACTATACGCCGGCGATCCTCACGCCCAATGGATTCCTGGCCCCAGGCGTAGCTCCTTTCGATTTCTCGAACATCGATGCGAATCAAGTCAGTCGAACATTCTATAACAACAATCTGGGGGGTGATGATTACAGCCTCCATCAGGATTCCCTGAAAGTGACCTATGACGGCCTGTCCTTCGCGAGGTTGGAGTGGACCGGCGCCTACGACGATCTCAGCGAGCTCACGCTGGCCGACGAATTCCCCTATACCGCCAGCACCACGCGCAATACGATCATAGGTCCCGTCGACGGAACACAGACGCAATATTTCAGCATTCGCGCGTGGACCGGCGAAGTTCGGTTGACGTCAAAGCTGAATGCGGTGCCGCGATTGCACTGGTTGTTTGGACTGTACTACTCGTATGTGGATCGCTTCATATCGTCGACCACCGGGACCGACAACGGTTTGGGAATCATCCCGCTGTTTCTCGTACCGCAGTTCAACAGCCCTGCGAATCCTACTGGTAGCTTCCTCGCGGACGACAATCATAATTACACGAAATCTGTATTGGGAAATATAGGGTACGACCTGCCGTTGGGCTTCAGCATCGACCTCGCCGATCGCTGGGACAAAGTGGATAAGAACCAGTTTGTATCCATATTCAATACCGCCGGTGTACCAGGGGCGATCAATCGCGGAACATTCCAGAGGCAGAGCCCGCGGGCGACGTTGCAGTGGCTGCCCACTGAAGGTATGCCCCTCTATGGGCATCTGAGCCTCTACGCCACCTATGGGGAAGGCTTCCGCGCCGGAGGGTTCAATCAAAACGGTGTCGGGGCGGCGGCCGCGGCGATAGGGTTGAGCGGAGTAGGCGATCGAATCGAAGAAGAGATCGCCCGGACTGCCGAGTTAGGCTTCAAGTCGAGGTGGCTGGGTGATCGCCTCGAAGTAGACGGCGACGTCTATCGGATTCGCGACACTAATCAACCGTTCTTTGTCTTCGTTGGTGCGGTCGGCGCGCAGATTCTCATCAACATCGACCAGGCGAGAATGTACGGTGGCGACCTCGGCGTGCGAGGCCAGGCCTTCAGTGATCCCACGTGGGGCAGTCTCAGTCTATATGCAAGCGGGAACTACAATAAAAACTACATTACCCAATACAGGCTGAACCCGGCAGATGTAGGCAATAACCTGCCCCAGGCGCCGGTGTTTCTGTGGCAGGCGGGATTCGCTTACCAACGCCACCTGTTTGATAACAATGTTGTCGGTCCGGTGAGTCTTTTCACGCGCTGGGATTTTTCCGGAAGAAGACGGGAAGCTTGGGATGCCGACAATTCGAGTTTTCAGAAGGGATATACCACACTCGATCTGCACTTTGGATTCAAGGGCGAGCGCGTTTCACTCATGGCTTCGATACTGAATCTTACGGATGAAAAGTATAACGAGGAATTTGTGGAAGGTGGTTTTACCGAGCCCGCTCTGCCGCGATCTGCGATGGTGACCCTGATCATGAACTTCGGGGAATGAACGGTTCGTCGGCGACTGAAAATGAATAAAAGAGACTCGCACCATTCCGGAGAGGGCCGAAACAACAGGCTTCGAGTGGCGAGCGACGTCGGAGGCACGTTCACGGACCTCGTCTACTACGACGTGGATGCCAAAACCGGCGAGCTGTGCGCGGTGAAGACCGAAAAGGCGCACACCACACCACCGAGGTTTGAGGAAGGCGTAATGAATGCGCTGGGCAAGGCCGGGCTCGAGGTCGCCAACGCCGATTTCTTCGCCCATGGGACGACCGTCGTCATCAACGCGATCACCGAGCGACGCGGAGTCAAGACCGG
>Ga0066651_10000138_pt1 | contig 20480 bp, 36 predicted proteins | sample GraSoiAngelo_100_FD_71410 | JGI IMG/M metagenome (GOLD analysis project Ga0066651, IMG submission 71410) | Grasslands soil microbial communities from the Angelo Coastal Reserve, California, USA - 14_0903_02_20cm | ecosystem: Environmental > Terrestrial > Soil > Grasslands | place: USA...
GACTCCGATCATCATGCTCACAGTGCTAGTGGCGAGGCCAATGCTGTCTGCCGTTTGCTTCTGGGTCCACTCTGGGTCTAGCTTATGATAGAGCGAATGGATGCGGACTATCGCTCGCGTCTGGTCCTCCCAAGATAGATCCTTCCTCTTGAGGTTCTCTTCCAGCTCTATTATTTGAAGCTCAATAGGATCAAGCTCCGATGCAAAGCGAGCTGGGATATCATGCAGGCCGAGCTTAATGCTGGCTGCAAGCCGCCGCTCTCCACAGACCAGCACTAGATCTTCTGTCACTACGATGGGCTGGATGACACCTCGCGCCTTGATGCTAGGGAGCAAATCATCCAGCACAAGGTCTGTGCGCTGTCGCTCATCTCGTAGCACAGTGATATCGCTGCAAGCGATCCTGCGGTATCGGTTGGTTAGCATATGTTCCTCCCAGTCAAAATGCTAATGCTGGTGGGGAGAGGAAGGCTCACCTCCTCCTCTCCCCTTCACCCAGGCTCATCGTTGAGAGTCGTCTGGGTGAAACTAGTGGGGGCTGCACTGAACTAGCTACAAATGCAGTGCAGCCCCAAGTGGCCTTTCAACGGCCGCTGTCTCAGCTCAGGCTATCCAAACCAAAAGACAGCTATGCTGGCTCGTAACCACTCGTGAGTCCTTAAGGGGCTGTTAAGCCCCTGCTCCCGCCTGGCCAGTGAGCCGGGCAATGTTGTTGTAGATGATCGGCGAGCCATCTTCGTTCCGCTTCTGTTTGTCCGGGGTCTGGTTGACCTGGACAAAGACAGGAGCGTTCTTCACCTCCGGCAGGGTCTCGCCGAAGGATCGCCCTGCGGTTTCCACTCCGCAGCTCCTAATAAATTCCGAGAGCTTCCACTGGTTCTCCTCATCCAGCCAGAAGTCATGGCGCATCCGACGGTCTGCGACGCGGATAGGTTTTCCCTTGGCGTCAACCAAGTCCGCCGCTTCGATGCCATCGGAGGCTGCAGTGATGCGGATGTTCACGCGAACTTGGGGTGTCCTGTCCGCTGTGTTGCTCTCAATCGGCTGGTAGTCAACCACGACTCCCTCATAGGTGCCAACAGGGAGGATAGCAGGACGCTCTGCATCATCGACTCGCTTTGATAGTAAGCTCTTAAAATCAGCCATCTTCATCTCCATCAGTTAGTTAGTCAGCTACTCTGCTGCTTCAGAAATCAGGGGCTTCACCCCTGATGGGTTAGAGCCGAGCACATCGTAGAAGTACTGCGCTAGCCCGGTCTCAATGGGGTATTCTCTCTTCACACCAGTGGGGTTACTAGACTTCAGTCCGAGGGAAACCATCGGGACTGTGGTGATCTTCCTCTTCATGGCAGGACCAACGCCAGTGCAAACTACTTGCAGGGCATCGTTGAAGTAAGAGCCAACTTTCTCCGGTAGCTTGTTGCCCGGAGCAGATGGGAATCCACCCTCAAGTTCCCTGCCCAGCACCTGTAGATTTTCCTTCCCGCCCCTAATTTCGCGCCAGCGCCAGTCAATATGTGTAATTACACACACCTGGCATTTGATCTCACTATCCTTCAGCATCTCAAGCAGCTCTTTAATCATCGTTTGCACTATCCCCCAATCAGGGAGGGTAGGATGTTGCCCAAGTTTGGCGTTAAGAGACTGGTGGTATCGCATTGCGGCTTCGCCACAGTGGGTAAGGGAGTCAATGACCAGGATGGAATTAGAGTCCCACGAGGACACTGGTCCAAGGGAATCGGACTTCCAGTTCGAGAGCAAAGTGACGGCCTTAGTCCATGCCACGAGAGGGGTGCGAGGCAGTAGTCTCCCTTGCACGTTCTTGAAAGAATCTGTGCATTTCTCCACGTAGACGCGGGACATAGCATCTGGATCGTCCTTCAAGAGGGAGGCCAAGATCTGAGTTCCGTTGTCAAAGTCCAGGATGCGGAGGGAATACCCGGCGCGAGCGAGGCTAGCTAGCGCTCCTGTTTTCCCCATCCCAGAGTCGGAGACTAAGAGGAGCATCATACGTTCTGTTGGGGTGAGACGAGGCATGGGGATAGCTCCGTTGTGGGTTTCAATGTATCATGGTTCATTCGAGTTGTCAATCATTATCATTAGTGTATCACACATCTCCCCTCACTTCAAGAGGATCCCAGATCTTTCTGGTGAAGCTCGCTTGCAGGAGAGTGTCTCGCATAGCGGGGGCTGAAGAGCAGATGCTGCGAAAGCTGCAACCTCCATAGTGCCCGCAAGCCTTGTCGTTCTTGGGCCAGAAGCTCTTGCGAGCATAGGCTTCTCCCAGCTTGATATACCAGCCGGCTTCTTCGAGCCATTCATCAAGTTCCTCCCTGTGGCGAGTGGTGAAGCCACGCTGAAAGCGGGTGAAGTTAACTAGAATCTGCGCGCCAGATATGATGACCCCTTTGACTGGCTGCTCATACACTATCTGGGAGGCTAAGGTGTAGAGGGACATCTGATTATCTGGATTGAACATGGAGAACCATTCAGGGGATAGACTATATTTGCTGGTCTTATGATCCATCGCCCAGATCTGGGAGTTAAATTCCACAAGCCGGTCTAGATGCCCACAGAGCATAGCTCTTTGACCTGAAACCTCATATGGAATCTCGAACCGGAAGGATAGTTCGACGGCGGGCTTCCCATTGTTAAGCAGAAGAGTACGGGCGGAATCCTCTTCGAATTGCTCCAGATACCAGACAACTGAGCGTAGTAAAGTAGCTCGGTTCTTGTTGGGATCATCGGAACTCCAGGGACGCCAGCGTCCATCGGGGAGCCGAGTGATGGTGGCAGTGAGACAGTAATGGACGCTTGCGTCCACTGCATCATCATGGGAAAGATCGGCGGCTCGCTTGTGGTCATAGATCTCTATCGCTTTGTGGTAGTGCAGGCCAAAGGTGAGATGGACGGACTCGAGCGCGGGTATCCAGCCCTCGAGAATGGTGTACTGGTATTTCCTCGGGCACTCTTTGAGCAGGCCAAGGCTTACGCTGTCGAAAGCGAATTGCAGGCCAGGCACTTCTGGGGAAAATGCTTTGCGGCTAGTTGTGTCGGAGATCATGGTGGTGAGCCTTCAAAATTTTGCGCTAGGATGGGGACTGATGTGCTTACATGTATGGCTGCTCGGTTGTCATTTTGGGAGCTCCGGTCGGACGCCAGCGGCGATCTCGACGGCACGCTTTGCTGTTGGCACGTCCTGCATGCAGCCGAGGCGTTTGAAGATTGACCACTCGACCTCCATCGAAGGCACGTTTATTGGTTCGTCTTGGTTCTGCGGCCGCGCCCAAGCGTAGCAGGAATCGCCGCTGTCGCCTTCGAACTGTGATGGCTCGTCCTGTCCTGTGAACTGCTCGATCCAGCCGAGTAATAGGCCGTCAGCATCACGCAGCTCGTCGTAGAGCGCGTAGTGATCGCTCTTAAAGGTCTCTCCTGGCTTCCAGGTTGCTGTCACTTCTTCCCTCCCTGTGCTTTTGGGGCAGGCTTGAGGGCGACAAACGGGCGGGCACGGAGACGGGTGTACAGGTTACGCAAACACCACAACTCTTCGGCTCTGACTATTTTTCCAAACCTGCCTGTTATTTCGTCGGATGGCGCAAAGCGTTCTTCGTGATAAACGTCGGCGGCTCTTGCGAATGGCGCTAGCGCCTGCGCCGCCTCCTCCAGCACGGCGGCTTCGATCAGGGGAATGGCGGCGGTGAGGGCGACATTGGCTTCCGGGACAAAGTTCGGCCATCCGGCATCCTCAGATGCTTTATACCGCTCAGGGGTTAGTGGCTCACGATGTCGCGAGTTAAAGTCTAAGCGTTGTCGTGCCAACGCCCGAGCCACCGCCTCCACGATTGCCGGGTCGAGCTTCATGCCTTCCCCTCCTCTGGTCGGGTGGGAGGGACTTCAACGAACTGGCCGTCTTCAAACTCCTTGATTGGCCGTGCCCAGAATGCGCTGCCCCATCCTCCAATGTCGTGACGGTAGAAGACGATTGGCGTAATGTCATCGACGCCATCCCCGGATGCATACAGACCGCGCCCAATTTCAGTTACGAGCGCACCACTGTTTACGTGTCGCCAGCGCTTCCTCTCCTCTGTCCGGGCGGGAGGGGGAGGGGCTGCGGCGAGTGGAGTTGCTGCGGGGCGAATAGCTGCGATGGCAGCGACGGCCGCTGCTCGGATGCGAGCCTCCTGCTTTTCGTCCATGTCACTCCACGACATGGGGCGCTCGACTTCGGCGACGTTCTCATGGAGCGCACGCAGGATCGCCCACGCGACGCGCTCAGTCTCAGCGTCGAGTTCACCAATGCTGGCGTAGCCTTTCTGCCACCCCTCCGGCGCTGCTGACCGCTCCAGGCGGTCGAGGGCGGCGAGGGCCTGAAGGTATTGGGTGCTGCACCACACTTCTACGTCACGACCATCATACAGCGTGTGGTCGATGCACCACGCTAGTTCCAGTTTAGCGAGAAGCGCGCTCGCCTCCTCCAGCGCCGCGCGCACCTCTGCGATGTCGGTCATCTCCACGGGATCGCTCCGAAAACGATACCGATCTCCAGTAAGCAGAACAGCCAAAACCATAGGTCCTGCGAACCTTGCTCACAGATTGAACTCATCCCTCACCCCCTTCGGCTTGCGTGGCGGAGTGGGTACAGCGCCCGCATTGGCTAGAGCCCAAGATCAGCGAGGGAGATTGGCCCTGTGGTCTTCTTTCCATTCTTTCTCTTTGGCTTCTCCTGCTGCTCCTCTTGCATGAATTGAAAGCGCTGGGCGCGAAGGGTGCGAACGATGGCGTCCCTGTCGGCGCGAGTGAGTTCCTCCGGATCGCGCGACATTATTTCCTGCATGGAGATCACCGGGTTGGCTTCATCTAGGGGCGAAGCCCCTGGGCTATCACTCATCTGCTTCCTCCTCTTCTCCCTCTTCAAGTCCTGTAATAAAGTCCTCTATTGTTTCCTGAATCTCCGCAGCGAGTGCTGTTATTATCTCTGTGTTGCCGGCGTAGCTGGTATCGCTGAGAAAGAGTTCTGCGAGATCGTAGCATTTGGGATCAAAGGTAGTCATTGGTGCGCCTCCTCAGCTAGTGCTTCAAGCTCCTCGTCATCTAGTGGCCGGATTGGTTTCTGGCGAGAGGCTTGTAGATCCTGCATTCTCTTTACGCTATTGCGGACTATCGTGCGAACAGCTTTGCCCACTCCCACCGATTCCTCCCTTCGGTAGTTGCTTCTCAGCCACTCCAAGTCGGCTGAGAAGAGGTTGATGTGAATGCGTTCTATTGGTTCGTCCTCCTGGCGTGGCATGGTGGAGATGGCTCCTAGTGCGTTGTTTCAAGGGGAGATGTCGATCGGTAGGCTGGTATCTAGTTCTTCTTCAGGCGGCAAAGCCGCCTGGCGCTTCTTTACAATCCAAAGCTCTGTCCGTGGACTATAGGGCGATGGGATGAAAGATAGTGCCCGTAGGGCGCTATCTCCATTGGTGCTTCTCGCCTGAGAGAACATAGCCTTGGCATCGTGGACATTGGAGACTACTACAATGATGCCCAGTGGACTCGCCGCTGCCTGATACATGAGAGATACGAGGTTCTCATGAGCGGAAGTTGGAAGGGGGATAGGCATGGTGTTACTGGGTCCCTCTTCCAACTAGATTGCTCCAATTACTGGGCGGTAGCTTCTGCACCTTGGGCGGGAAGTTCCAGCTCGTCGAGAGTGATCGAAGTCTTGGCGCTGATCCTCCGCTGGGCCTCTTCTCTGATCTCTGGCCGCTTCGCGAGGATCCCGGGGACGAGCCCAGCGATCTGCTCTGCGTCCAGCTTGCCATAGCCCTTCGACTTCGCGTGCTGGCGGATGAGATCCCTCGCCATGACGTGAGCTTCGCGCTCCACAGGATCTCTTGGTAGCCCCGCTTCGCCAGCGCCAGAAGCTGCTCGGGTGCCAAACTCATAGTCATTGGCGTAGGAGCTAAACTCCTGCTGGAGATCGTCCGGAGCCGCCTCGCCATCTCCCGGGAACTCTCCACCGTTCTTCTGCGCAGCTTCCTTCGCGGACTTCACTTTCTTGGCAAAGTTATTCCGAAGGTTCTCAGCAAAAGTCTGGTTGAGGGTGTTCGCCTCGTTCTCTGTAAGAACATGGCCGGTTTTGTAGGGAGCTGGGGCGTTGAAGAGCAGACCTTCAACCTTGATCCTCCGCTGTTCGCTAGTTCCATTCTCGCTCATGGTAGTTTTTCCTTTCCTATGGTGGGGGCGGTTGCCCCGATGCTTTGACGTGGTGACTTTGGCACAAAATTAAAGGGCTGTCAATGGGAATGTGTAGGGTTATGGGCGTTTTCACAATGTGAAGAAGCCCATCAGTGGGGGCGGTTGCTTCTGTCATAGGCCTAGCTTCTTTCTCTCTTCTTCGTAGAGAGCCTCAGCTCGATTCTTCTTGAGCTGGGGTTGCTGCAACTGCAACTCTCGCACTACCCAAGCTTTGCGGATCGCTGCCATCTCTTCGAGTGAGAGCGTGTGGGTGCGGGCGAGAGCTATTAAGGTGGGGAGATCTAGTGTGAGTCCCCCACTCCTCAAGTCGGATAGCTTTTCCTGCCAGCTCTGCATGTGCTGTGCCTGGGGACTAGAGCCCCAGGTCGGCGAGGGAGAGGAGCTGCTTAGCGGCTTCTCGTTTGCTGTACTGGCCTCCGGTGGAAATTCCTGCTGCGGCATTTTGGCGAGCCCTTTGTTTGAAGTACTCTGTGTGGTGATCTCCCCAGGCCTGAGGGCCAAACCTCCATCTCCCTATGGCGTAGATCATACCGAGGTAGGTGGAGTCTGGGTCCTCTTTCGAGCTTTGATAGATCTTAAAAAGCTCTTCAAGGGGACAGTTAAAGAGCTGGTGCTCAAGCACCAGCCTCGCGTGGTCTAGGTCCATCGAAGATCTCCTCTAGGTTGTCCTCAATGTTCTTCCCGTTGAGGATGTTGATGTGGGTAGCCCTCCGCTTGAATACTAAGTGGCCGAAGGTGCCAGGGTAGCGCTGGCGCTCCCTTCGCAGGGCGTTAAATATCGTTGCGAGAGTGCGGGGCTCTGCGCTAACGCGCAGGCCCCCCTTCTTGCTCTCTGCGGCGCGAACTAGAATACTGTGCGCTTCTGTCATACAAATTGCTCCAAATTGGCCAGAATTAATGTATCCTTCGCCCTGGTTTCAATGACGTACTGGAGGTTCATCTCCTGCTCCATGAGCCAGGGCTGTTCCAGTTCCACATTGCGAGCCCACTTCGAGGGGATGCGCCAGGGATCAAGGTGGAGCACGCAATGCCACTCCAAGCCCTTTGCTTTGTGCCCGGTGGACAGGGTGATCTGGCCGTTAGCTGCCTCGAAGAGCTGCTCAAGACAGGAGATGATGTGGCGGACTGTTGTGATATCACCACTGGACTCAATCACAGCCATGATGGACTCGTACTGATCTTCTACGCGATTTCCCTTCTCTGGCTTGTCCGCTGCGTTGGCTAACCGCATCTCCTTCTCTTTCCAGGAGGTGAAAGCAGGAACAAACTCATCCACACCAAGGATCTTCGTTCCAGCGATCTTCTTGACTAGCGTAGTGAGGGACTTGCCGAAATCCCTGCCGAGGACTTTGATCCCAATCCGCTTGCGGATAAGAGAGAAGGCAAGGCTAATAAGAGGGGCGTTGTTGCGGCAGAGGATAGCGTTGGGCATCACGCTCTCAGCGGCCGATGGCAGGGTCCATTGCTTCTGATCACGCCAGTCGAGGAGGCGCCCATCTGGGGCCTCGGGCGCCGCAGTGTATTGAGGGGCATGGCCTAATTGCCTCGCCACTACCACCTTTGGACACCGCCAGGTGACGGTAAGAGGGAGATCAATCCAGTCCGGCTTCAGTTCTTTGATCTTCCGCATAGAACTGCTATCTGCTCCTCGGAATGCATAGATGCCCTGCTTCTGATCGCCAGCGATGATAAGGCGCTGCCCGCAGGACTTCATGAGCTGAAGCCTGTTAAGGTGGCTGATATCCTGGCTTTCATCGCAGATAACAGTGTGAAATTTCTGGTAGAGGCCAGAGAAGAGGCACGACATGTAGATCTGGTCATCAAAGTCGATCGTCCCTGCCAGCGCAAGATCAATAGCCTCACACAAAATCTGCCGAGCGCCCACCATGAGAGCTTCTGTAAGGTCGATGTTAAGGGCGTCAGCTGCGCTCTCCCATCCCCAAGAGTCATCAGGCAGTAGGCTGCGCCGGGCCTGCGGATAGCGGGCAGGAACCAGTCCCAGCATCTTGGCTCGCTTGACGAGATTGGAAAGGTTCCCCCACTCGTCGTCAGAAACCCCACCAAGCTTTTTGGTGTATGCAGTTGTGAGGCGGGCGATTTTTCTGTCATCTAGGATTAGCCTTCGGCCAGTTGCGGAAGCGAATGCCCTGTGGCCGAGAGCATTGAAGCTCTTCACGACGACCCAGGGGGCGAGAGGAGGCAGCTCTTTGTTCTCTCCTCGAGGTTCTATAAAGACCTTCTCAAGGTCCAAGCAGTTCTTCTTGTTGAAGGCGAGAAGGAGAATAGACTTCGTGGGAAGGTGAGGGACTAGGAGTTCTATTGCTGTGGTCTTGCCAGTGCCGGCCAGGGCGAAGATCATGAGATTAGCATCGCTGCTTCGCGCTGCGTCCATGATGGCGAGCTGTTCAACAGTTGGTGGAAAGTGTGTCATTGTAGTTCTCCGGAGGCCGGCGGGATTGCCGGCTCATTGATGTTCAGTTGCTGCTAGTCAATCCTAGCGATCTCGAATGAGCCATCCTTCTGCATGATCCCCACCCAGGAGGACTCGTAGAAGAGGATGGTTTCGTCACGTAGCTGGGCACGAGCCAGGGGCCGCATAGTAGGGTCTCCCGGATACTTCAAAGAGAAGGTCTGAGGGTTGAACTTAAAGCCAGTGAATGGATCCCATCCTCCTCCATGCTGATAGTTATCATGGATCTGCTTCCAGGCTGGACGAGGGTCAGCTTCGCTCAGCCAGCCTGGAAGGAACCCTAACCACTCGGGCGTCATTTGAGGGTGTAGGATGTGCCAGTTCATTTCTTCGCTCGCTTCTTGGCTCGCTTCTTAGAGGCGGGCTTCTTGCCCGCCTCCTTAAAGCCGTCAGTGGCGTAGTAAAGCGCCACCTGCTTCTTGGTGTAAGTCTTGCCCGAAGGCGACTTGAACTTGCCGCCACTAACTTTCTGGAATGGCATCACTGTCTCCTTCCTCTTCAAGAGGCGAAGCCTCCTCCTCATCTCCAAGTTCCACCTCCACGCGGGGGTAGCCTGAAGAGCTGAAAGTAAGGTGAGCTTCGGGAGTCCCCTCCAGGTCGAAAACGGGAGCCCAGTCGCTCGCATGTTCTCTCGCGATGTAGCCAAGCAAAGTGCCGTCGAGAGTGAAGACCTGGATTGCGTTCTCATCGTAGGCGTTCTCCGGCTCTCGGACTAGAGTCAAGGGGTCTCCAAAGCCGAGGGTGAGAAGTTTCTCGCTTGCGCCCTCGTGGTGGCGCATCCCGACGAGGGGTGCTGTGATAGTGGTCATTGTGGTAGCTCCTCTCCGGTGAGTTCAAGATAAACTACTTCCAACATCAGGCGGTCATTCTTGTCCTCGATCCCCTCTAAGAGATCGCGAATGACAGATGGTGGTGCGAACTGCAAGAGCCATTGCTTCACATGCGCCCGCTGGACCATACGAACGTTAGAGTCGGCCATCACGCGGCCTCCGCAGAAGCATCACTGTGAGCCCGCGTGACTGAGTTGATGGCGTCAGCGAGATCCTGCGTATATCCCAGGTCATTAAAGAAGATGACTATGGGGGCGTCGATGCCAGTGGTGCTGAGATTCAGGGTCGCACCAAAGCCCTCGCCGAGATCGAAGGAGCGGGCGAGGAGCTTGTGCTCGCGAAAATGAAAAGAGTGGGTAGATGCGATGAGTGTGGTCATCATTCGGCCTCCTCTTCAAGCGCCCGCACCAGGTCACGAAGCCATTCGGCCTCGTTCGCGCCGTGTTTGCGAAGATGCACAAGCATAGCTGCTCGATGGTTGTGATACTTGTGATAGGCTAGGGGGTTGTGGGTAGACCAGCCGGGGGTGCAATGCGCCCGCCAGGTGGCTACTGCAAGATCAAACTGCTCCCAAGCAGAAGTTCCCGGGCCGGTTGGATCTGTGAACTTCGGACGAGTAATGGGCATGTGGTGAGTCTCCATGCGGAGTTGTTCCGCATGGTCATAATGACACACCCATGGACAGTTGTCAATGGAATTGTATAGGGGCGCAAAGCGCCCCTATGGCGCGTCAATGCTAGTTAAAGGGTTCCGTAGGCGGCGAGATACCAGGCGGTGCCGTTGTAGGTCACATCACACCAGCTATTTGTGATGAGGGGCTTCAAAGGACCTGTTCCGACGTTGAGAACTCCGGCGCCACTGCCAGTGCGGGTGATCTTAAAGGTAGCGCCTTTGGTAGCGGGAACATTAAGGCCGAGAGCGACACTGCCACTGGCGATTGCGGCACTGTAGAGGATTTGCTGTGGATCTATATCTGCGGTGAGGTTCTTCGCCGCTGTTACTTCAAGCATATCTATGGTCTTGCCGAAAGGCAAGAAGGTGGCAGCGGCACTGCTGACGAATGTCCAGCCGTAGTTGTCTGTAGTATTGCTGACAAAGGTCCAACCGTAGTTGTCAGCGCCGGTGACTGCACCACTGGAGTGGGAAGGTTCCACAGTGGATGCTACTGCTCCCGGATCAGTTGAGCAGCGGTAGTACTTCCCGTTGGATGCTAAAATGAAGGCGTTGAGAGCGTAATCAGTGCCGGTGAGCCAAAGAGTTGAGAGGCGGAGCCAAGCATAGCCGTCAGCGACTTTAATCTCCCCTACGTCGTGGGTGGGCTCAGTGTTGCAAAAGGTATTCCCTGGGTCGATTGTGCAGCGATAGTACTTTCCGTTGGATGCCTTGACACAGTCGTTGAGGAAGTAGTTAGTGCTGTTGGCCCAATTAGCAACGAAAGTCCAGCCGTAGCCATCTATAGGGTTGGTGATCTCTCCGCTGGCGTGGGTGGGCTCGATGGTGGAGAAGGTGGCTCCAGGATCGAATGAACATCGGTAGTATTTGCCATTCGATGCTAGGATGAAAGCATGTTGGGGATAGTCGGTGTTGATAGTCCATACCGATGCTGCTGCGCGGATGACCTCGCCGCTGGAGTGGGAAGGTTCTATGGTGGAAAGGAAAGAGCCTCCTGGATCGAGAGAGCAGCGGTAGGTATTGCCATTGGTGGCGAGCACGTAGTTGTGGATAGCGTAGTTGGTCCCAGTTGCCCAGGCGGGAGTGGTGCCCGCTACGCCACTTCCAGTGCAGACCCAGCCGACATAGGTGTCGATTGCGGCATTGGTGTTCCAGATAACATCTCCGGCGGCGTACTCCCCTGTGGCTGGCATGGCGTTGCTGGTGGTTTGCCGGCGGGTGGTGGTAGCAGCGCCACCGCCACCAATTGCCAGCGTCGGGAAGTGCATCAGATAGGGCTGTGCGCGAGAGGTGCCCATCTTTTGCGTAGTGTTGGCGGTGGTGAGATAGTGCGCGATGAAGGAGCCACCGTTTATTAACTGGTAATTACCCGTCGGGTGGTCGTATTGCCAGATCCAAGTAAGGGGCTCCAGCCATGCTTTGTAGTTCAAAGCGCGGAAAAGCGTTCCGGAGCTGTTGGGATCGCCACCGAGGCTGACACGGTTAGTGTTCTCATCTATCACGCCAACACCAGAGGGGAAGGTTAGCACGCCGAGATTGCTCTGGATGTGACCACCCTGGGGCTGCCAGTTGGTAATACCGCCCACTGCGATAGAGGTGGCAGATAGAAAGCCTGGGGACTCATCTCCCTCTTGGTAGCAGCCCAGGAAGGTGTTCCTTGCGTTGGGATTGTCACCGACGAATCCTCCGCCTTTGAAATACGTGCCGACGGGCTGCCCAGGCAGCCAGACGGGGAAGTAGGGATGGAAGGGAACGTTGATGCCGCCGCCAGAGGTAGGTATCCAAACACTGTCATCAGTACCGGGCTGGGTAGCGGCTAGCAGGGCTTCAGTCGTAGTGAACTTGGCGTAGTATTTGTTGTATGTTCCGCCTGGTCCGTTCTGCAAAGAGACCATGGAGGATTGGTTGGCAGGGTTGCCGCCGTTAGTAGCGCAGCCGTTGCCACGCGAGTGGCAGCCGATCCAGGTGTTGCCGAGGAAATTACTGTCATTGATGCCGTGGCGGCCGTTGGCAACTGCGTTGATGGTAATGCCAGTGACGACGTTACTGTCTCCTCCGTCAATGAATATTCCGCTGCCTCGGTTGGCGACTACACCGACATTGTGGAAATGGGAAATAGAGGGACCGCCGCGAGTAAGCGGATTGACGTATTGCCAGACGAAGCCGTCGGGATAGGGAGTTAGATCACTAGGGTCGGTGTGAGTAGGTTGGCTGGTAGAAGCAGTGCCGGGATCGGTGAGGCAGCGATAGCCCTTTGTCCCACCAGCGGTTACTACGCACTGCAGTCTCGCGTAGTCAGTGCCGGAGGTCCAGGGAGTGTAGCTTTGACCAATGCTGGTTCCAATGGCGTGGATTCCATTTCCATTGAAATTATCAATGTAGCAATTCCGTACCTGAGTGGCGGTGCAGAGCCACAGGCCGTGTGCATTGGGGTTGCCTACAGTTCCAGTGGTGAGAATGCCACGGAAGCCGATACCGTCGATGACTGAACCGATGGTTCCGCCTGTGCCGAAGGTACCTACGGTTTCTATAATATTCTCAAAGGTGTCGAAGTGGTTGAACTTCATGCCACAGCAGTCGACGGGGAAATGCAGGGTGGTGGCGTGCAGGTGGCCAGGAGGGTTGTAGCTCTCCCCGCGGAGGCGGGTGACGGCTTTGACCTGAATGCCCCAGGGGCCGGAGTTCATGAAATAATCGCCCGCCGGGATGTGAATGGAGGGGCCTTCTGGCCAAGGGTTGCTGCCGGGGATTTCTGCTGGGTCGAAAAGGGGGCGGATGGCGAGGAGCTTGCGAAGCTTTGGCGCGTCGTCAGTGACGCCATCGCGAGCAGGGTTCATGGCGAGAAAGTTATACCAACCATCATCGCCCTGGAGTACGTAGAGTTTCACTCCGCCGGCGGTAGTGAGGTGATGGTCTGTGGCGCCTGCGGCGGCTTCTCGGTAGTGGAAATTCGCGCCCTTCCAAAGGGAGCCAACGCCTTGCGGCCCGTTGGTGGATGCTAAGAGGGCTGCGACAGTGGGGAACTGTAGGCCAGATGGTGGTCCAGGAGGTCCCTCATCGCCCTTGGGGCCGGTGTCGCCCGGAGGGCCTTTTTGGATATAGAAGGCGGGGAAAGAGCCTTCTTGGGCAATCGTAGTTCGGAAAAGCAAGACGTAGGTTTTGTTCGGATCAAGCTCTCCGGCGGCTAGCTCCTCTCCCCCCTCGGCGAAAATGGGATAGGCTGGAAGGGTGTTGATGGAGAGTGAGGGGTTGGCGTTGCTGGGGATGTGGGGGGAGAAGTAGAAGGCTTTGTCCTCGGTTAGTAAAAAGGGATCGCTGACGGTGTAGCCAGAAATGTGGCCAGTGTAAATGCTTCCGGTGTTCTGGACATCTACAATCCGTTCTGCGACGTGGTTCCAGAGGAGAGGGATGTTCTGCTCTGTATACTCGGTGAGCACTTTGCCCGCTGGGCCGTGCATTGCGCTGTAGCTGCCGATATGCTTAGACATCTGGTGCTCTCCGATTTGCTTCGGAGTTCCGTTGCGCGCTTCGCGCGCTGGTGCTCTCCGGAACTAGGATTTCGAGGGGTGCGGGACAGGGATCTCCCAGCCCGGAGAGCATATGCGGGGGCAAAGCGCCCGTCAAGGGGATGCTGGCAGCTCCTCGGTGGGATGGGCTGTAGGTCGCATCTTCGATTGCTCTTCAATCCAGGGCATGACTTCACGCACCACGCTGTTGCGTAAGTCAGCTAGGGTTCCATCATTAAAGATGTAGAAGGTGTTGGAGATTCCTGGGATGGAGAAATCTTCTCTGCTGTCGCCCTCAAAGGTGCTGCCTCGGCGTTGCACTTTGAGCTGGAGAATGCGAAGCCCGGAGTGGACTAGCACCATTGCTTCACTAAGGCGGCCGAAATCTGGGACTAGGATGAGGGGGGAGTGGCAATAGCGAATGGTGTCAAAAAGGTGATGGCCTAGCCAATCCTCTCCCATGAGGTCTCGGCCGAGGATCCAGGCGCCGATCTGGAGATCTCGGTAGCTAGTTCCAAGCAAGTTGAGGGGGTCGTCTTTTCGCTGCTCGATTCCTCCGCGCTGAGCGAGGGGGATGAACTGCAGGGCGATGGTCTTCAAGGGAGCTGACATGCGGCGGATAGCTGCTGCACCATGCAGTTCGCTGATGATGCTGCAAATGGAGTCCTTGCCAGCCCTCGGCGGGCCGGAGAGGCCGAGGATGATTTGCACCGGGATAGCTCCTCCAATCACGAGTTCGCCGGCTGCACTTCGGCCGAAGGTTGCTGGGCTGCGCGAGCGCGATCTAGCATTCCGGTCCAGAAAGCCAGCATGCGCTCTGCGAACTCCTCTGCAGAAGGGGGTTGTGGCTGCATGTGCTCGTCTTCCTCTTCGCGTCCTGCTGTGGAGCTGAAAGTACACATACTGCCAGAAGGGAGTTGGAAGTGCTCCTCTTGCTGTGGTGGAAAGCTCTTCGAGCTGCCATCTTCAAAGTAGACTACGATGTCCGCCTCAGTTGCCATGAAGGTAAAGTTAATGCTCACTTTCTGTCCTCCCAGGGAATGCCGCAAGAGCGGCCAGAGAAATGTTGATGTCTGTTACAGCCTTTATAACCACAACAGGTGTCATGCTTCGGTGGTAGGTAGTGCGCAAGCTCCTGATGGCCGTTCAGCCACAACATTATAGCTAGTATGATCCCTGCGCCCATTGGGCTGTGCTGCTGCCTCCAATCACGAGTTCAAAGACCTAGATCAGCTAAGCTGAGCTGGTGTTTCTCCTTCTTCGCAGGACGGACAACAACACCAGTTGCTGCTTTAATATCTGCCCGGCGCTTCGAGTGCCCTGCGAGTTGCTTCGGTTCTCCCCAGGAGGCTCCTCTGAGGGCTTCAAGGATTTGGGCCTGGGTTGGACTGCCGGGGGTTGCGATTTTGGCATCCTGCGTCCAATCCCTGATTGTGGTAGCTAGAAGGTGGATGCCCGCCTCTGTTGCTGGGATGTCAACAAAGTGGGTTGGGAGTTGCAGCCTAAAGCTGCCGTTCGGCGCGAGAGCTATGGTGAGCGATTTCATGGCATGGGACTCCTTTGCCCGCCATGATGGCACACTTATGCACAGTTGTCAAGACCCATTGGCAGGGCGCTAATCACGAGTTCGATGGGTGTGTTCGCTTTGTGAAGATACCCATTAGGTTGGCCGAAGGCCAACTGAACACATCCATCAGGCCTATGCTTGGGAGGACGCTAGGCCAATGCTACTTCTTTGCTGCCTCGTCTCGCTGCCGCTTCTCTTCCGCTTCACGCTTCTGGCGAGCTGCTTCGTCGCGCTGGCGCTTCTGCGCTGCGTCATCTTTCGGCTGCCCTGCCGGCTGCCCTGTGGTGGGGTTAGCTGGGTCGCCCTGGGCTGCCCAGTCCGCTTGGCGCTTTGCCCTGCTGCTGCCCTCCGGCGCACTCTCCGGTGGGACTTCAGGCAAGTTAGTGCTATCTAGCGGGGGTGAGATTGTAAGGGGAGGCTCGGCTGGACAAGCGATTGAGGGGGGAGCGTCGGTGGCGACACCCAGCGCTTGTCCAAGGGCGCCATAAGAGGTTGAGGGGGTCCAGAGATCGAGTATGATGTCGGTAAGGATTTCGGGATGGAGTGGGGTGGCGATATCGCGCTCACTGGCACCACTAGGGCTGAGAGCCGATGGCGTGGGATTGAAGTGAAGGCCGGTGTCGAGGGTTCGCTCGGGAAAGCTGGCCGCGCGACGGCCTCCGGCCGTCCCGTTGAACATCGCGATGTGCTGAGGGTCCAGGAACTCGTTGGCGCCAAAGTTGTTGGGGTCGAGCTGCTCTGTATACCAGGGGGCGTCGAGTGCTGCACGGCGAGTGCGAGCTTGCTCCTCTGCACGCTCTGCAAGTGCTGCTTCATGCGCGAGAGCGCGAGATGCTACTGCGTCTGTTCGGCGCTCATTAGAGCTGTGGTTGCTGATTGCTGCGCCCGCTGGGGGGATGGTGACATTTGCCATAGCTATGATGCTCCTCAATGCGCACGTCTGCGCATTGAGAATGTTAATGCTAAGGTAGCTTCGAGTCAAGAGATTGGCTGTAAAGAGCCAGTGTCTGTGGGCTCGAGTGTTAATGCCCTGCAGGCACAACGCCCTAGGAGATGCGCCAAATTCTGCAAGCAACGCCAGTGCCATCGCGTCGGGTGGTGTAGTTCCATCCAGGATGCTCCCGCTTGTATTTTGATGCTGCAGAAACGACTTTACTCTGTGAGGGGGCAGAGAAGGAGTCCCCGATCTGCATATCACAGAAGGGATATTTTCTGCATCTACCTCTGCTATCTCCAGGGACAGGAATTCCAGTTTCGATCTTAATCATGAGATTCTCCTCGGTTCCAACGCGCAAATTCCTCATCAAGGTTAAGGTTCTCCAAGTCAGAGTCAGTGAGGGGGCGGATAACGCTGGTTGGCGCGTTGATTGGATGGGGCTGGGTAGCCCGCTTTCTGCGCATGCGATCCCTGTTCTTCTCGTTCGCGCCCCTGCGGTAGCGCCAATGGACGGACTCTGCAATGAGGTTGTCCGCCGGTGGGAGTTGGGAGGTCGCTATGATGCCCTCGATCAGGGTTATCGCCATGAGGGTATCCATGCGATGGGCTGCTAAGGTGGTGCTGATTTCATCTCGCAAGCGAACGAAGGCTTGACGCTGGGCCAGGCCCTCGGTGCAAAGGGCGATCATGCGTTCTTGAGTGATTGGCATCTAGAAGCTCCTTCCAGTCAGAATGCAAATCCCGGGCATTAGTTTAGCTCCCTCTCAAGACGCAAATCAACTGTGACCTCCGGCCAGGTCTGATGCAGGGCACGAAAGAAAGCAGCTTCATCCATCCCACCTGCCTTTGCAAGTGAGATGAAGTCAACTGCTATTGCCTCCATGTCCCAGGAGATGCCATCTGCATCCTCATGAGAATAGGCGCGAAGGCGTGGGCAAAAATCCTGTGGTCTCATCTCACATCTCCTCATTTACTGCTAGAGTTGCGGTGCTTCCATCTGAGAAGGTGAGAAGGAGGAAGACATCACCATACTCCTGCTGAAGATATAGCTCTGGTCGACCAGATTCACTCTCCAAGCGTGCTGCTTCAAGTAGAAGGCGAGCGAGAGGGACTGCACCCTGATATGTATCGACTAGAGTGCTAATCCTGTGGTTAAAGCGGTCTGAGGTTTTCATGGCTACTCTCCTTTGGTTTAGGATGCCAGCGGACAATCAAGTCCGCTGGACACCAAAGCCAACTAGAGTGCAAGTCAAAAGCCAACTAGAGTGCAAGTCAGGTGCAAGTCAAAAGGTGAAGGCGCGTGGGAAGATAAACTTCAAGGTCGCTTTGAGTCAAGCCAAAGCGTCGTCGATCCCTGAGAGAGCTTCCTCCAGTGCACCCACTGTGCTGTCGAGAATGGTAATGGTGGTTGAGATGTTCTCTCCCTGCTCTGCATCCTTCAAGCCCTGTGGTAGGTTATCGAAGGCTTCTTGTTCCTCATCTCCTAGATCTTTGATGAGATCCATGGCTTGTGAGATGAGTTTGCTAGCTGCTTCAAGATGGTTCTTCCGAGAGTCGTTCATGGGAATTACTCCTGGCGGCGAAGCCGCTCTATGAGTCGTAGTGTGTGAAGTGTTTCCAAATGCCCCAAACTAGGGCTGCTAATACTATCCAGAGGATGATGTAATTCTGTCCTCCGAAGAGTAAGTCAAGCTTGTCAGGTGTCATGTTGCAATCTCCCAGTTGATGTCAGATGGAAACTCCAGCCACTCTTTTCCGTCGTACTCGCAAATGCGGTAGAGCTGGCCAGAATCAATGTTGCGCACTACAAGGCCCTCGCCGGCCAGCTGCCCCAGCTCTTCCACTGCACGAACTAGATCCGGGTCTGTGCGATCCCAGGTGTAGGGATCCCAGTAAGTGGACTCATTGAAGTCAGGGTCCTCGTAGTAGCAGGTATAACCCTCCACTTCCTGCGGGTAGATGTTCTTGCCTTTCAAGTGAGCGATACGGCAAAGAGCCGTATCACTGAGGTGGAATGCCCCGTAGGTTTTGTTAAGAACGAGTTTCATGATGAGTCTCCTTCCTGTGGTTTGGTTTCCTGCGGTAGATGCCACCGATGTTGCTAAAGCCGTGGCGTGAATACCAAGCCTCGAGGGCGTCAAAATCCAGGCCATCCGAAGGTGCGATCTCGAGCCACAGGGTGGTGCCTGTGGTATCTGCTTCTGCTAAGATGCGCTTTAAGAGGGCGCTAGCGTGGCCCTGCCCACGATGAGCCTTTGGAGTGTTAAGGCGGGTGATGATAAGCCCTTTGGAATAGTAGTCTGTGAGATCTGCAATCGCGAGTGATGCAGGTCCAAGACGAGTGTGAAAGCTGGTTCGCATGGGTGAGTCTCCGTGGGTGCTCTACGGGCGAAGCCCGTTGTGCCATGCACAACAATGGCATATCTTCCCCCAGTTGTCAATTGGATTGTGTAGGGGTGCTAAGTCCAGGGACTGAGACCATTTTGTAGTTTCTTCGCGTTTCGTTCTAGATAGGATAGCAGATCGCTGATTGACGCGAGATCTCGCTCGGTATTGTATACTCTACAAAACTGAGAGATATTAAGTGGCCAATTGGATAATTCTGCACGGGCTTCGCCCGCTGTGGTGAAGAAGGCGAAGGCTGCGTTTCGCCGCTTTGAGAATGAGGGATTGTTGTTGAGGGCAGCAACGAAAAGCCCTCTAGTTGGGTGTATGATAACGAGTGGCATTGCGTGTGTTCCTCCTGCGAAATGCACAATTATGGCACAAATAACGCCAGCGCACAATCGGATTGTGTAGTGGTATGCCAGCTTCACGCGCATGGGACTGGAGAGCCCACACAACGACCCATACAACACCCCCCGAACATGTGACCCGTCGGTGTCACACAGAGTGCTGTGGGCCTTCATGTATGCCTGAGAGGGGGGTATTATATATATATATTTCCTACAGAAGCCAGCCTGCAGTTGGCTCTCTGCATTTTCACGTCCAGACCTTCATGTGTCCGCGATGGGTAACACAACCAGCTACAGTTGTGCACCCGGTTGTGTCTTTTACAACCGTAGTTTACAGCCCTGCATTGCAAGGAAGAGGGTTTCGGCCCCTGCATGGGCTGGGCAGTGGGCGCCAGCAGCGTGAAGAGGGGGCCAGTTGGCCCCCTCGAGTGCTATTTCTGCTTCGCTGGGAAGTATTGATGTCCGCTCTTGCTGATCTTCTTCGTCGCGACCAGGGCGCCCATGATGGCCTCGAATTGTTCGAGGGAGAACCCTTTGGTGGCAAAGGCCATATACAGTGGCCCGGCGGGAACGCCCTGTGGACTGGCGTTGATCTCCTCTGCGATGCCAAGGCATAGCTCGCGGAAAGCTTCTCTGACTTCTGGTGACATTGGACTGGCTTTCAAATGTGGTGGAAGGGAGGAGGCGCCATTGGCGCCTCCGGTTCATGAGTTCTTCTCACAATAGCAGTTGTTGGTAAGGTCGAATGCCAAGATGCCTTCATCGTAGAGTTTCCGGGCGATTTGCCAATGCAGCCAATAATCCTTCGTAGCATCGCGCGTATCGCGAATCACGCGGACCTTGGTTTCCGGCTTTGGTTTCTTCATGGATCTGGCTTTCAAAAGGGTGGCGGGAAGGGGTGGCCATTGGCCACCCCGATTGTCTCACGACTCGTCGTCTTCTTCGTCGGACTCCTCTTCGTCCGACTCGTCTTCCGCATAGAGTTCGTCCAAAGCGGCGAATGCATCGGGCTTGATCGTTTCGACCTTTTCAAGGTTGATCCGGGCTTGTTCGACCAGTTCGTCCCAATCCCGTTCGACCTTCATGCGAACGTAAACCGCTTGCTTGTCCTTCGGCACTTTCTTCTTGGTGAAGAGTTCCGCCAAATCCAAGGCCGCGATTTTCCACACCTCGCGTTCCATCGGGGTCTTCGTCGGAGTCCGTTCCCCGCTTCCCGCCACGCGAACTGTCCCCGCGAATATCGCGTCGGACTTCTTCATGATCTTGCCTTCGAATGCGGCCTGATCTTTCATCCCCGCGATACCGTCAATCGTGGATTGACCGAAACCGTAGGCCGCGCAATACGCCATGCGGGGGGTAAGCGCGTCGAACTCCGCTTGGAAATCCTGTGGTATCGTGATCTCGCACGAGAAGCCCTGCTTCTTGTTCGTGAACAAAGTTTGTAAAGTGGCCATTGTGACCTGCCTTTCGGAAGCCCGGTTCGGGCGGGTTGCCCGTGTGAGTCCGTATGTCCGTCTTCCATG
>Ga0066651_10000147_pt1 | contig 20005 bp, 9 predicted proteins | sample GraSoiAngelo_100_FD_71410 | JGI IMG/M metagenome (GOLD analysis project Ga0066651, IMG submission 71410) | Grasslands soil microbial communities from the Angelo Coastal Reserve, California, USA - 14_0903_02_20cm | ecosystem: Environmental > Terrestrial > Soil > Grasslands | place: USA...
CCTCGGTGGAGCGGATCAGCTCCGCCCCCTTGTGCTCCTCCGAGCCATCGGCCCCCGACAGGAAGGTATTGACACCGACGAGCGGCAGCGACCCGTCGTGTTTCCTGGTCTCGTAGTACAGCGACTCCTCCTGGATCTTGCCGCGCTGGTACATGGTCTCCATCGCCCCGAGCACGCCGCCGCGCTCCGACAGCGCGTCGAACTCCTTGTAGACCGCCTCCTCCACCAGGTCCGTCAGGTACTCGATGGCGAACGAGCCCTGCCAGGGGTTCTGGATCTTGTTGAGGCCGAGCTCGCGATTGATGATCAGCTGGATCGCGACCGCACGGCGCACGCTCTCCTCGGTCGGCGTGGTGAGGGCCTCGTCGTAGGCGTTGGTGTGCAGGCTGTTGCAGTTGTCGAACAGCGCATACAGCGCCTGCAGGGTGGTGCGGATGTCGTTGAAGGAGATCTCGCGCGCGTGCAGGCTGCGTCCGGAGGTCTGCACGTGGTACTTGAGCATCTGGCTGCGCGGACCCGCCTGGTAGAGCTCGCGCATGGCGCGCGCCCAGATGCGGCGCGCGACGCGCCCGATGACCGCGTACTCCGGGTCCATGCCGTTGGAGAAGAAGAACGACAGGTTGGGCGCGAAGTCATCGATGCTCATGCCGCGCGCGAGATAGTACTCGGCGATGGTAAAGCCGTTGGCGAGCGTGAAGGCCAGCTGCGAGATGGGGTTCGCGCCGGCCTCGGCGATGTGGTAGCCGGAGATGGATACCGAGTAGAAGTTGCGCACCCGCTGATCGATGAAGTACTGCTGCACGTCGCCCATCATGCGCAGCGCGAACTCGGTGGAGAAAATGCAGGTGTTCTGCGCCTGGTCCTCCTTGAGGATGTCCGCCTGCACGGTGCCGCGCACCGCCTGCAGGGCGTGCGCGCGGATGCGCTCGTACTGCTCGCGTTCCAGCAGCTGATCCCCGCTGACGCCCAGCAGCGCCAGCCCCGAGCCGTCGTGGTCGCGCGGCAGCACGCCCTGGTAGCGCGGCGGCGCCACGCCGCGCGCGCCGTTCTCGGCGTGCAGGGCTGCGATCTGCCGCTCGGCCTCGCTCCATTTGCCGGCGGCCTTCAGATAGCGCTCGACCTGCTGGTCGACCGCGGTATTCATGAACATCGCCAGGATCATCGGCGCCGGCCCATTGATGGTCATGGAGACCGAGGTCGAGGGCGAGCACAGATCGAAGCCCGAGTAGAGCTTCTTCATGTCATCGAGCGTTGCGATCGAGACGCCGGAGTTGCCGGTGCGCCCGTAGACATCCGGGCGGGTATCGGGGTCCTCGCCGTACAGCGTGGTGGAATCGAACGCGGTCGACAGGCGCGCGGCGCCGTGGCCTGCGGCAAGGTAGTGGAAGCGCCGGTTGGTGCGCTCCGGTGCGCCTTCACCGGCGAACATGCGCGTCGGGTCCTCTTCTTCGCGCCGGTAGGGATACACTCCGCCGGTATAGGGATAGCAGCCCGGCAGATTCTCCGTGAGGATGAAGCGCAGCACCTCGCCCCAGTCGCGAAAGCTCGGCACGGCGAGCTTCGGCACCGCCGAGCCCGACAGGCTCTCGGTATAGTTCTCCCCCTTCACCATGCGCTCGCGCACCTTGTATGAATAGGTGGCGTCGGTGGCCGAGCGCACGCGCGCCGGCCAGGCCTTGAGCTCCGCCACGCCCTCGGCGCCGATCTCGGCGAGCGCGCCGTTGTAGGCGGCGCGCAGCTCGCGGCGCGTGGCATCCGCGCCCGCATCGGTGAGCGCTGCGGGCGCAAAGGGCTCGAGCGGCGCGGGCAGGGAGGCCTCGTGCAGCGCCTCGAGGGACGCGTACAGACCGCAGGCGCGGCGCGCGGCTTGTGCCTGCGCCTCGATGCGCGCGCGCGTGGCACGGCCCGCCTGGGCGATTTCCGCCAGGTAGCGCGTGCGCGCCCCCGGCACCAGCGGCGTGCGCGGCGCGAGCTCGGTGGGGCCCGCGTCCGCGAGCGTCCAGGAAGCGGCGCCGATTTGCCGGGAGCTGAGCGCGGCGCACACCGCGGCGAACAGCCGGTTGACACCCGGGTCGTTGAAGCGGCTGGCGACGGTGGGGAACACCGGCAGCTGCGCATCCGGCAACTGCCCCTGCCCGGGATGGTTGCGCCGCCATTGCTTGCGCACGTCGCGCAGGCTGTCCTCGGCGCCGCGCTTCTCGCTCTTGTTGAGCACGATGAGGTCGGCGTAGTCGAGCATCTCGATCTTCTCGAGCTGGCTCGCGGCGCCGTATTCGCTCGTCATCACGTACAAGGACAGGTCGACCAGCTCCACGATCTCGGAGTCCGATTGACCGATACCGGCGGTTTCGACGATCGCCAGGTCGAACCCGGCGGCCTGGTACAGCTCGATCACGTCCTTGAGCACGGCGGCGGTCGCCAGATGCGCCCGCCGCGTCGCCAGCGAGCGCATGTAGATGTTGTCCGCCGACAGGCTGTTCATGCGGATGCGATCCCCGAGCAGCGCGCCGCCGCTGCGCCGGCGCGTCGGGTCCATCGCCACCACCGCGATCTGGGCCTGCGGGAACTGCCGCGCCAGGCGCGTGAGCAGCTCGTCCGTGAGGCTCGACTTGCCCGCGCCTCCGGTGCCGGTGATGCCGATCACCGGCGCCTTGCGGCGCGAGCGGGCCACCGCCCGCCGGATCTGCTCGGCATCGGCGCCCCCCACACCGGCGGCTCCTTCCAGCACCGAAATGCTGCGGGCGATGAGCGCGTGGTCACGGGCATTGAGCGGGCGCAACTCGTACGCCGGCTTGCGCACCGCGGCGATGCGCCGCAGGACATCCTCGATCATGCCCGCGAGTCCCATGCGCCGCCCGTCCTCGGGCGTGTAGATCTTCTCCACGCCGTGGCGCTCGAGCGCCTCGATCTCCTGCGGCGCGATGGTGCCGCCACCGCCGACCACCACGCGGATGTGCTCGCAGCCGCGTTCGCGCAGCATGTCCACCATGTAGGCGAAATACTCGTTGTGGCCGCCCTGGTAGGAGCTCACGGCGACCGCATCCGCGTCCTCGTCGATGGCGGCGCGCACGATGTCGGCGACGCTGCGATTGTGGCCGAGGTGCACCACCTCCGCGCCGCGCGCCTGCAACAGGCGCCGGATCATGTTGATGGCGGCATCGTGGCCGTCGAACAGCGAGGCCGCGGACACGAACCGCAGGGGTGCCCGGGAGAGGGCCTGCTCGCTGCTGGGCGCGGCCGCGCCACCCTTGAGACCGGCACTCATAGAGCCTCCGTAAGGAAACCCCTGACTTCAGTCAGGGGAGCAATTGCATCCAAGGCTTGACCTGTAGTGATGGCTGGAGGTGTCTCTTTACCCGATAGTAGGATAGCTACCAATCAGTATGGTCGAGGCCCGGGCGAGCGGTCAACGCGCACCAGGGGCCCGCCGCCGCCCGCCGCCGCAGTCACGCTGCGGCCGCCGCGCCGCTATAATACTCCCGCAGCGATGAACAGCCGCCGTGCCAGCCCGCCCGCCGCGGGCAAACAACCTGAAACCGCCGCCTCCCCCTGGCGGGCGAGCCGCGAGCGGCTGCGCGACCGGGCGGTGAAGCGCGAGGCGGTGATTCGCGCCGCCGCCCGCGAGTTCAACCGCAAGGGCTACCACAACACCTCCCTCGATGACATCGCGGCCCGGCTCGAAGTCACCAAGCCCACGGTCTACTACTACGTCACCAGCAAGGAGCAGCTGCTGTTCCAGTGCTTCGTGGCGGGAGTGGAGCAGATCCGGGCGGCGTTTCGCGACGTGCGCCACCTCGAGGTGCCGGCGCGCGAGCGCCTCAACGCCGTGCTGCGGCATTACGGCGAGGCGGTGGCATCCGAATTCGGCTGGTGCATGGTGCGCGCCGAGGACCAGGACCTGTCCCCGGCGATGAGTCGCCACATCAAGGCCCTCAAATCCGAGATCGATCACGGCATCCGGCGCCTCATCCGCGAGGGTGTGCAGGACGGCTCCATTCAGCCGTGCGACCCGAAGATGACCGCGTTCGCGCTCGCCGGCGCGCTCAACTGGATTGCACACTGGTATCGCGAGGACCACAGCCTCACCGGTGCGCAGATCGCCGCGGCGTTCGTCGCGGTGTTCGAAGGCGGGCTGCGGCCGCGCGCCGGCAGCGCCCCGCTCGCCGTGCGCCGCGGCACGCGCCGCCGCGCACGCCGCCCCGCGCAAGCCGTGGCCCGCTGAACGACCCCCGCAAACCTGGAGGCTCCAACATGTCCAATCAGGATGTAGTCATCGTCTCCGCCAAGCGCACTCCGATCGGCGCGTTCCAGGGTGCGCTCACGCCCCTCACGGCGGTACAGCTGGGCGCCGCGGCCGCGAAGGCCGCCATCGCCGCCGCCGGCATCGACGCGGCCGAGCTTCACGAGGTGATCATGGGATGCGTGCTGCCGGCCGGCCTCGGCCAGGCGCCTGCGCGCCAGGCGGCGCTCGGCGCCGGCGTGCCGGTCGGCGTGCCATGCACCACGGTCAACAAGATGTGTGGCTCGGGGCTGAAGGCCGTGATGCTCGCCGCGGACCAGATTCGCGCCGCTTCCGCCCAGGTGGTGCTCGCCGGCGGGCTCGAGTCCATGAGCAACGCGCCGTATCTGCTGCCGAAGGCGCGCAGCGGCTACCGCATGGGCCACGGCGAGATCCTCGATCACATGTTCTACGACGGCCTGCAGAGCCCCTTCGACGGCAAGGCCATGGGGTGCTTTGCCGACTCCACCGCCAGCAAATACAACTTCACGCGCGCACAGCAGGATGCCTTCGCCACCGAGTCGGTGCGGCGCGCCACGCAGGCCCTGCAGGGCGGCGAGTTCGACCTCGAGGTCACGCCCCTGACGGTGAAGGGCCGCAAGGGCGAGACGGTCATCGCACGCGATGAGACGCCCGGCACCTGTGACGTGAGCAAAATTGCCACGATGAAGCCCGCGTTCAACAAGGACGGGACCGTCACGGCCGCCAGCTCCTCCTCCATCTCCGACGGTGCCGCGGCGCTGGTGCTGATGAGCGCCGCGGCGGCGCGCGAGCGCGGCGCCAAGCCCCTCGCCCGGGTGCTGGCCTACGCCAGCCACGCCCAGGAACCGGAGTGGTTCACCACCGCGCCCGTCGGCGCGATCCGCAAGGTCCTCACGCAACTCGGCTGGAAGCCGCACGATGCCGATCTGTACGAGATCAACGAGGCTTTCGCGGTGGTCACCATGGCCGCCATGCGCGACATCGACATCGATCATGCGCGGGTGAACGTCAACGGCGGGGCCTGCGCGCTCGGTCATCCGATCGGGGCGACCGGGGCGCGTATCCTGACCACGCTGGTGCACGCGCTGCGCCGCCGCGGCGCCAAGCGCGGCATCGCCTCCCTGTGCATCGGCGGAGGCGAGGCGGTGGCCCTGGCCGTAGAGCTCCTCTAGCCGCTCACCTGCAAGGGGGTTACGTGAAGATCCAAGACGCACGCGCCGTCATCACCGGCGGCGCCTCGGGCCTCGGCCACGCGGTGGCGCGCCACATCGCCGCCCAGGGCGGCAGGGCCGTCATCCTCGACGTGCAGGAAGGGCCCGGCCGGGCTGCGGCCGCGGCGCTGGGCGCGAATGCGAGTTTCATGCGTTGCGATGTAACCTCCGAGGCCGAGGTCAACGCGGCCATGGAGGGCGCGCACTCGCGCCTGGCAGGCCTCAACCTGCTGGTGAACTGCGCCGGTGTGATCGGCGCCGGGCGGGTGCTCGGCAAGAACGGACCCATGGCGGGCGAGTTCTTCACCAAGGTGATCCACATCAACCTGATCGGCACCTTCCTGTGCGACAAGGCCGCCGCCGCCCTCATGCAGAACAACACCCCCGGGCCCGACGGCGAGCGGGGCCTGCTGATTCACACCTCGTCAGTCGCCGCGTTCGAAGGCCAGATCGGCCAGGCGGCCTACTCCGCCACCAAGGCGGCGGTCGCCGGCATGACGCTGCCCATTGCGCGCGAGCTGGCGCGCCTTGGCATCCGCTGCGTATCGATCGCGCCCGGCATCTTTCATACGCCCATGATGGACGGCATGTCCAAGGAAGTGCAGGACTCGCTCGCGGCGCAGGTGCCGTTCCCGGCGCGGCTCGGCAAACCGGAGGAGTTCGCGCAGCTGGTGGCGAGTGTGTTCGAGATCCCGATGTTGAATGGTGCAACGATCCGCCTGGATGGCGCGATCCGCATGCAGCCGAAGTAATCGCCGCCTTTCGGCGGCAGCGGCGCAGGGGCAGGCAGTGACCGACGCAGGCAGCGCAGCGAGCGCGATCGAGCGCGAGGTCATGCGATATGACGTCGTCATCGTGGGCGCGGGTCCTGCGGGCCTGGCGTGTGCGATCCGCCTGAAGCAGCTCAAGCCCGCCGCCAGCGTGTGCGTTCTGGAGAAAGCCTCGGCGGTCGGTGCCCACTCGCTCTCGGGCGCGGTGCTCGAGCCCGCGCCGCTCGAGCGGCTGCTGCCGGAGTGGCGCCGCGAGTACCCCGGCATGAAGGTGCCGGCGGCGGAGGACGACTTCCGCATCCTCACCCGCAGCGGCTCCTTCAGGCCGGTTCCCGCTTCGCTGCTGAAGCTGCTGCCGCGCTCGATGACCTACTCGACGCCGTTCGACAACCACGGCAACTACATCATCTCGCTCGGGCAGCTCACGCCGTGGCTCGCCGCCAAGGCCGAGGGCGCCGGCGTGGAGGTGTTCGCGGGTTTTGCCGCCGCGCAGGCCGTGTTCGACGAGCGCGGTGCCGTCAAGGGCGTTCGCGTCGGCGACATGGGGCTGGACCGCGACGGCAAGCCCGGCCCCAACTTCACCGCCGGGGTGGAGATCCACGCCGGCCTCACGGTGCTCGCGGAAGGCGCCCGCGGCTCGGTCTCCAGGCAGCTGATCGCGAAATTCGACCTCAGCCGCGGGCACTGCCCGCAGACCTTCGCCCTGGGGTTCAAGGAGCTGTGGCAGCTGCCCGCCGGGCGCGTGCGCCCCGGGCGCATCGAGCATGCGCTGGGCTGGCCGGCCGACCCGCACACCTACGCCGGCAGCTTCCTCTATCACCTGGATAACGACCGCGTGTACGTCGGTTACATCGTCGGCCTCGACTACCAGGATCCGCGCCTGCAGCCCTTCGAGGCCTTCCAGCAGTACAAGAATCACCCGCGCGTGAAGCGGCTGCTCGCGGGCGGGGAGATCGTCTCGGCGGGGGCGCGCACCATTGCGGCCGGCGGCTGGCAGTCGACCCCGACACTGGAGATGCCGGGCGCGATCCTCATCGGCGATGCGGGCGGGACGCTGAACTTCGCCAAGATCAAGGGCGTGCATCAGGCGATCCGCTGCGGCGCGCTCGCCGGGGAGCACATCGCGCAAACCGGTGGCGGCAGCGGCTTCGACGCCCGGTGGCGCGCCTCCGAGGGCGGGCGCGAGCTCGAGCGGGTGCGCAACTTCAAGCCCGCGTTCAAGCGCGGCCTGTGGCTCGGGCTCGTGAACTCCGCCTGGGAGACGCTCACCGGCGGCAAATCGCCCTGGACGCTCAGGAACAGCGCCGACTGGTCGGCGCTGCACAAGCTCGACGAATACGCCTCGCCGCAGCGGCACTGGGTCGAGCGCACGCTGCCGCCGCGTGATCGGGTGTCGTTCGTGTTCTTCGCCGGCAACGTACACCAGGAGAACCAGCCGGTGCACCTGAAAGTGGCCGACACCGGCATCTGCGCACAGCGCTGCACCCGGGAATTCGGCAATCCGTGCGAGCGCTTCTGCCCGGCGGGCGTCTACGAGATGGTGGACGACGGCCACGGCGGGCGGCGGCTGCAGATCAACGCCGCCAACTGCGTCCACTGCAAGGCCTGCGACATCAAGGACCCGTACCAGATCATCACCTGGACCACGCCCGAAGGGGGCTCGGGGCCGAACTACCAGTCGCTGTAGCATTGCCGCGACCGAGCGGATGAATCGCGCACCGCGGAGCTCTCGATGTCTGAACTGTGGCGACCCTCCCCCGCGCGCATCGCGGATGCGACCCTGACACGCTTCACGAGCTGCGTGAACGCGCGCCGCGGCACGCAGCTGCGTGAGTACGCCGAGCTGTACGCCTGGTCACTCGCCGAGCCCGCAGATTTCTGGAGCGAGCTGGCGCGCTTCGCGGATGTGCGCGCGGACTGGGGCGCGGGACCTGCCATCGAGCACCCCGGGCGCATGCCGGGGGCGCGCTTCTTTCCGGGCGCGCGGCTGAACTTCGCCGAGAATCTCCTGAGATTCGGCGACGATCAGCCGGCACTGGTGTTCCGCAACGAGCGCGGCACGCGCCGCACACTCTCGTACCGGGAGCTGCGGGCGCAGGTGGCGCGCGTGGCCGATGGACTGCGCTGCGCCGGGGTGGTGGCCGGTGACCGCGTCGCCGGCTTCCTGCCGAACCTGCCGGAAGCGGCCATCGCGATGCTGGCGGCGGCCAGTGTCGGCGCTACCTGGTCGTCGTGCTCGCCGGACTTCGGCGTGCGCGGCGTGCTCGAGCGCTTCGGGCAGATTCAACCCAAGGTGCTGTTCAGCGCCGACGGCTACTTCTACGCCGGCAAGCAGCTCGATTCGCTGCAGCCCATGTCAGAGGCGCTGGCTCAGCTCACCGCAGTCGAGCGCGTGGTGGTGATCCCGTATGTCGATCCGCGGCCCAACCTGGCGGCGCTGGGGCCCGCGGCCGGCCGCGCCAGCCTCTGGCAGGAGTTCGGCGTCAGCGGGGGCGCCGCATCGTTCGCCCCGCTCCCCTTCGACCATCCGCTGTACATCCTGTATTCGTCCGGCACGACCGGCAGACCGAAGTGCATCGTGCATGGCGCCGGCGGCACGCTGCTGCAGCATCACAAGGAGCACCTGCTGCACACCGACCTGAAGCGCAGCGACCGGCTGTTCTACTTCACGACCTGTGGCTGGATGATGTGGAACTGGCTCATCAGCGGGCTCGCCTCAGGTGCGACGCTGGTGCTCTACGACGGCAGTCCCTTCCATCCGCACCCCGGCGTGCTGTGGGACATGGCGCAGCATGAGCGCATCACGATCTTCGGCACCAGCGCCAAGTACCTCTCGGCGCTGCAGAAGGACGGCTTCGTTCCGGCGCAGGCGGTGGATCTCACGGCGCTGCGCACCGTGCTGTCCACCGGCTCGCCGCTGCTGCCGGAGAGCTTCGACTACGTCTACAGCGCCGTCAAGGCCGACCTGCAACTCGCTTCGATCTCCGGTGGCACCGACATCGTGTCGTGCTTCGCACTCGGATGTCCGACGCGGCCGGTGTATCGGGGCGAGATCCAGTGCCGCGGACTCGGCATGGCGGTCGACATCTTCGACGACGCCGGCCGGCCGGTGCGCGGGGAGCGCGGCGAGCTGGTGTGCACGGCGCCATTCCCGTCGATGCCGGTCGGGTTCTGGAACGACCCCACGGGAGCGAAGTACCGCGCCGCCTACTTCGAGCGCTTCCCGGGTGTCTGGTGCCACGGCGACTACGCGGCGCTCACCGAGCATGACGGAGTGGTGATCTACGGGCGCTCGGATGCGGTGCTGAATCCGGGCGGTGTGCGCATCGGCACCGCGGAGATCTATGCCGCGGTCGAGAGCCTGCCGCAGATTCTCGAGGCGCTGGCGGTAGCCCAGGACTGGCAGGGCGATGTGCGTATCGTGCTGTTCGTGCGCCTGCAGAACGGGGCCGAGCTCGACGAAGCCCTGCAGCAGCAGATCCGCTCGACCATCCGCACGCACACCACCCCCAGGCACGTGCCGGCGAAGATCATCGCCGTGGCGGACATCCCGCGGACGCTCTCCGGCAAGGTCACCGAGCTCGCGGTGCGCAACGTGATCCACGGCCTGCCGGTCAAGAACCTGGATGCACTCGCCAATCCGGAGGCGCTGGCGCATTTCCGCGATCTGCGCGAGCTCGGGTCCTGAAGCGCGTGAGCGACGCCGCTGCGAGCGCGACCGCCGCCGCGTCCGCCGCCGCTGCCGCGGCGGCCCCGGGCGTGCTGCAAGCCCTAAATCACGCCGCGCCGGATCTGGTCCTGCTCGATCGATTCGAACAGGGCGCGGAAGTTGCCCTCGCCGAACCCCTCGTTGCCTTTTCTCTGGATGATCTCGAAGAAGATCGGACCGATGACATTGCGCGTGAAGATCTGCAGCAGCACTCCCTCGCCCTTCTGCGGATTGCCATCGATCAGGATGCGGCGGCTGCGCAGCTCGGTGAGCGACTCCCGATGGCCGGGCACGCGGGCGGCGAGGTTCTCATAATAGGTGTCGGGCGTGTCCTGGAACGCGACCCCGTGCCCTCGCAGCACGTCCACCGTGCGGTAGATGTCCTCGGTCGCGAGGGCGATGTGCTGGATGCCCTCGCCGTGATACTCGCGCAGGTACTCCTCGATCTGGCTCTTGTCGTCCTGCGACTCGTTGATCGGGATGCGGATCTTGCCGCACGGACTGGTCATGGCGCGCGACAGGAGCCCGGTGCGCTCGCCCTCGATGTCGAAGTAGCGGATCTCGCGGAAGCTGAACAGCTTCTCGTAGAAGCCGGCCCAGACATCCATGCGCCCGCGGCCGACGTTGTGCGTCAGATGGTCGATCAGGGTGAGGCCTGCTCCTTCGGCCGGCGCGCGCTCGGCCGCCGCGCCCGCCACCGGGCGAAAATCCACGTCATAGATCGAGCGCTCGCCGTACAGGTCGACCAGGTAGATGAGCGAGCCGCCGATGCCCTCGATGCAGGGGATGTTGAGCTCCATGGGACCGGCGCTCTGCGGTCCGGGCCTGGCGCCCAGTTGCAGCGCCCGGCGGAACGCTGCGGCCGCGTCGCGCACCCGGAACGCCATGGCGCACGCCGAGGGACCATGCGCGCGCGCGAACGCCTGTGCGAAGGACTCAGCTTCCGCGTTGATGATGAAGTTGATCTCACCCTGGCGGTGCAGGGTGACGTTCTTGGCGCGATGGCGCGCGACCACCGGGAACCCCAGCCGCTCGAACAGCGTGCGCAGCAGCTGCGGATCCGGGGCCGTGTACTCGACGAATTCGAAGCCATCCGTGCCCATCGGGTTGTCGTGCAGCTCGCCCATCAGTTCACCTCGCGGTCGCCGCGGCTGGCGGGCACGCGGAATCCGATCCGCCGCATCAGCTCGGAAAACATCGGCTCGCCGCGCAGTCCGTCAAAGACCGGCTCGGAATTGAGCTCGATCAGATCCGGATTACCCTCCTGGTACGCCCGCTCGAGCCATTCGAGGGTCCGCTCCTTGTCGCAAGCCGCGGCGTAGATCTTGGCAATGTTGTACGGCAAGACATAGTGCTCCGCCTGCGACGCCTGCAATTGTGCGACGATCCTGTGCGCCTCGCCGCTCATGCCTGCCATCGCATAACCGGTGCCGAGTGCCGCGAGCGTCTCGGTGCTGTGATTGGCGAGCCGTGCGGCAGTCTGCAGCTCCCGGATGGCCTCCGGGTAGCCTTTCTGCTGCAGGCGTACCAGGCCCATGCGCAGATGCGGCAGAAAGTGACTCGGATCGATCTCCTGCGCGCGCTGCAACACTTTCACCGCTTCATCGTATTGGCGCGCCAGGTACAGGATCATCGCCAGCGAGGCTGCGATCACCGGCGAGAGCGGGTCAGCCTGCTGCGCCCGGCGGGTCATCGCGATGGCTTCCTCGGGCCTGCCCATGGACATCAGGAATTCCCCATACCAGTAATAGACGATCGGCTGGGCCGGATGCAGCTCAATGGCCCGTAGAAAGTCCCGGTCCAGACCCTCCCAGTCCCAGTCGTGCAGACGAACGTGCGCCAGTGACCCGTGTGCCTCGCCCAGCTCGGCATCCAGCTCCAGCGCTTTGCGCGCGGCGGCCCGTGCTTTGCGGAAGGTTTCCTTGGCCGACACCATGCCGCGGCACGCGAGCATCACGTACGAATCCGCCACGCCGGCATAGGCCATGGCGTAGTCGGGATGACGGCGGATGGCCTCCTCGTACTGCGCAATGCTGTTGCGCATACCTTCTTCCGTGCGCCGGTTCCACAAATGCCGTCCCCGCAAGTAGGCCTCGTGCGCTTCGGGATCAATTGCCGCCACGCGATCCAATCGATGCTGTACTCCAACCGTGAGCTTGATCTGAATTTCCCGTGCGATGGCCCGCGCCACCTCGGCCTGCAGCGCCAGGATGTCATGCAGGCTGCGCTCGTAGCCCTCCGCCCACAGATGGGTCGCATCGCTGACGCGGATCAGCTGCGCCGTGATGCGCACCCGCTCCCCCGAGCGACGCACGCTGCCTTCCAGGAGGTGCGACACACCCAGCTCCTGCCCGATCTGCTGAGCGGTCTTGGTGGTGGACTTGTACTGCATGGCAGAAGTTCGCGCGATCACCCCGAGCTGTTCGGGGCTGAGCCGAGCCAACTGACTGATCATTTCCTCCGTCAGACCCTCGCTGAAGTAGTCATGCCTGCCGCCGCCGCTGAGGTTCTCGAACGGCAGCACTACCAGCATCCGCCTGCCGGCACCGGTCGCGGCGGCAGGTTGCGCCATCGCGGCACAGGGTCCAACGAACCGGTAACCGCGCTTCGGGAGCGTCTCGATGAACTGCCGCCCACCAGCGCCTTCGGCGAGGACTCTGCGCAGCAGAGAAATGTGTGAGGTAAGACTGCCCTCTTCCACCACCGCGTCCGGCCATACCCTGTGAAGCAATTCCTGTTTGCCAACAGGCTCGCCTTGCGCCTCCACCAGAGCGGCCAACAGGTCGACGGCTTTGGGCGTCAAAACGACGCGCCGTCCGTTGCGTAACAGCAGATGCGCCCGCACATCCAAGCGGTAGTGCCCAAATTCGTAGCGACCACCGGCAGCCATCGCGCGAACTCACAAGGAAATCCGTGAGAAAAATATCAGCTTTCGCACAGGACTTCCAAGTACGCGCCTGCGTATTGTGCCCCGCACGGACGGAGGCCACGAACATGACCAAACCCAGGCGCGCGCGCGGCGCAACTCTCCCGATGCGACTTCCTGGTGTCGGCGTGCTGCTGATGATTGCCGGCGCATCCGCCGTGCATGCGCAGGGCGCGCAACCCGAGCCGCGGCTGCGAGGCGCGGGCAGGCATCTGTTCATCTGCGCCGGTGATCAGGCGCGCCAGAACCCCGATTTTCTCGCCGTCGTGAATTTCGACGCGACTTCGGCCGACTACGGCAAAGTGATTGCGCGTGCTCCGCTGCCGGAACCCGGCGCGACAGGCAACGAGATGCATCATATCGGCCTGTCCGCCGACGGCAGGGTGGTCGCGTGCGGCGGACTGCTGAGCGTACTCAAAGGGCAAAAAGAGATTTTCTTTTGGAACGTCTCCGACCCAACCAAGCCCGAGCTCATCGCCGCCGCCGACCCACCGCTCTCCTCGATCACCGATGAATTCCAGGCCCTGCCGGACGGCGGCTTCCTGGTGACCATGATGGGCAGCGCCACCGGTCATGCCCCGGGCCGCGTGGCCGAGTTCGACCGTCACCTCGACCTGGTGGCCGAGCATCCCGCGAACCCGCCGGATGACGGCTTCAATCCGCACGGCATCGCGGTGCGCCCGGAAGTCAACCTGATGCTGACCAGTGATTTCATCTGTCCGGCCACCACCCTCAACGCGGTCCCCGGTAACCCCGACCTGCGCGGCAGCGTGCGGGTGTGGGACCTCAAGCGCCGCCAAATCCTGCGCACCATCGTGATCCCAAACGCCGGCGGCACCATCGACGTCAAGCTGATTCCCGGTGACGCCGCCGAGCGTGGCCTCACCGCGGGAATGCTCGATGACCAGCTGTATCTGTTGGACACCAGGCACGGCACCGCGCAAGCGGTCTTCGACTTCGCTTCCATCGCCAGGGGCGGCTGGCCGCAACTCATGCGTGTAACGCGCGACGGCAGTCGGCTGTTCATCTCGATGAATCAGGCGGGCAAGGTGGCGATGCTCGACGTTTCCGATCCGCAAAGGCCGCGCCTGCTGAAGGTACTCGATCTCGGACCCGGAGCCGGGCCGCACTACATTGCGCTCACCAGCGACGAGCGGCGCCTGGTCATCAGCGACTACTTTCTGAATGAGGACGGCTTCGGCAAGGTGCACGCCGAGGGTGATCACAAAGTCCACGTCGCTCGCGTGACTCACGACGACCTGACTCTCGACACGCGCTTCGAGCTCGATTTCAACAACGCGTTCGCAACCGGACCCGCGCGTCCGCACGGCATCGCGATCCAGTAGGATCGGTGCGGTTTTCTGACTGCGCGGCGGCTGCCACCCGCGCTGCGGGGCCGCACTGGGCACGGGGCCGCACCTGATCCGCCACCGTGCGGCACGCGGCTTGCGCCAGCGCCCGCGCCGCGGGGTCTGACGAGCCCGCCCTTCCGCGTGCGCCAGCCGCGACAATGTATAATCGCGCGCCGCAACACTGCGGGACCTGCGGCCGGCCCTTGCGGCCATGAAATCGGCCACGCGCACACGGCACCGCCGCTTTCCCCACCAGGATGATTGGGCATGCACGCGCCAGTTGCTGTCGATGAAAGCCGGCTGCTTCGCAGCATCCCCGCCGCGCGCGTCGCGCTGATCGAGCGCATCGCGCGCGCCTGCGGCGGCGGCGGCCGCAACGAGCTGCCGCAGCGCTTCCTGCGCGCCTACTTCCACGGCGTGGCGGAAGAGGACCTCGCCGAGCGCGCACCAAAGCACCTCGCCAAGGCGGCGCTCGCGCACCTCGCGTTCGGGGCGCGGCGCGCCCCGGGGCGTTCGCTGGTGCGGGTGTTCAACCCCGAAGCGCAGCGCGAGGGCTTCGAGTCCGCTCACACCCTGGTGATGACGGTCACCGACGACATGCCGTTCCTGGTGGACTCGCTCGGTATGGCCTTCAGCCGCGCGCAGCTCGCCGTGCACCTGATCGTGCATCCGGTGCTGCAGGCGCGCCGCGATCGCCGCGGTCATCTCGTTGATATCGGCGCCAACGGGGCCCAGGCCGCGCACCCCGAGTCCTGGCAACTGTACGAAATCGACCGCATCAGTGACCCGGCGCAGATCGAGCGGCTGCAGCGCGATCTGGAGGCGACACTCGCCGACGTGCGCTTCGCGGTCAGCGACTGGACGGCGATGCGCGAGCGGGTGCGCGAGATCATCAGCGGCCTGGAAAGCGACCCCCCGCCGCTGCCGGCGGCCGACGTGAGCGAGGCGAGTCACCTGCTCGACTGGATGGAAGGCCGGCACTTCGTGTTCCTCGGCTACCGTCGCTACCGGCTCGAGCGCGGCCGCTCCGAGGATCGTCTGGTGCCCGAGCCGCGCTCGGGGCTCGGCATCCTCAGCAGCGCGCGCCGGCAGGGGCGGCACCCGAGCGTCACCACGCTGCGCGGGGAGGTGCGCGCGCGGGCGCGCGAGCCGGAGCTGCTGATCGTGACCAAGGCGAACTCGATCGCCACCGTGCATCGCGGCGAGCGGCTCGATTACGTCGGCCTCAAGACCTTCGATCGTCGTGGACGGGTCGACGGCGAGCACCGCTTCCTGGGACTGTGGACCTCGACCGCGTATCACGGCAGCCCGCGCGACATCCCGGTGCTGCGCCGCAAGGTCGAGCGCGTCATCGAGCACTTCGGCCTCGACCCGGGCGGCCACGACGGCAAGGCGGTGCTGAACGTGCTGGAGACCTATCCGCGCGATGAGCTCTTTCAGGCCGGGGTCGCGGACCTCATCCACATCGTGCGCGGGGTGGTAAACCTGTACGAGCGGCGCACGGTGCGCCTGCTGGTGCGGCGCGACCCGTATCACCGCTTCTACTCCTGCCTGGTGTACGTGCCGCGCGACCGCTACAACACCGAGGTGCGCCAGCGCATCGAGCAGATCGCGCGCGGCGGCTTCGCCGGCACCAGCGTGGAGAGCAACGCGCAGATCTCCGGCTCGAGCCACGCGCGGCTGCACGTCGTGGTGCGCACCGACCCGGGCCGGCGCCATCACCCGGACTTTCCCGCGATCGAGCGCCACATCGCTGAAGCGGCCCTGACGTGGGCCGACCGGCTGCGGGAGCTGCTCACCGAGCGGCGCGGCGAGGCCGAGGGACTGGCGCTCGCGAGCCGCTACGGCCACGCGTTCCCGCTCGCCTACCAGGAGGCCGTGGCCCCCGGGGAGGTGCTCGCGGATCTCGCCGATCTCGAGGCGCTGCGCGGGCAGCCGCAGGCGCTGCAGCTGAACCTGCATCGCCCCGCGGGCCAGACGCCGCAACGGGTGCATCTGAAGATCGTCAAGCTCGCCGATCCGGTGCCGATCTCGGATGTGCTGCCGATGCTGGAGAACTTCGGGCTGCGCGTGATCTCCGAGCGTCCCTACGAGCTCGCCTGGCCGGAAGGCGGCGCGGCCTGGATCCAGGACTTCGAGCTCGAGCAGCGCGACGGGCTGATCGTCGACATCGCGCGCGTCGAGGCTAACTTCCGCGAAGGCTTCGCGGCCGCCTGGAGCGGCGCGGTGGAGAACGACGGCTTCAATCGTCTGCTGCTCGGCGCCGAGCTGAGCGCACGCCAGATCGTGATGCTGCGCGCCTACTGCCGCTACCTGCTGCAGGCCGGCGTGCCCTTCAGCCAGGCGTACATGGAGCGTGCGCTCGGGGCCAACGCCGGCATCGCCCGCGACCTGGCGCGCCTGTTCCAGACGCGCTTCGACCCCGCGGCCTCCCGCAACCACCGCGGCGGCGAGCGCAACGCCACGCATCTGGTCGCGCAGATCCGCTCCGGGCTCGACGCGGTCTCGAGCCTCGATGACGACCGCATCCTGCGCGCCTACCTGACCCTGGTGGAGGCGACGCTGCGCACCAACTTCTATCAGCCGGGCGCGGACGGTGAGCCCAAGGGCTACGTGTCCTTCAAGTTCGACCCGGCCCGGATCCCGGACCTGCCGCTGCCGCGTCCGAAGTTCGAGATCTTCGTCTACAGCCCGCGCGTCGAGGGCGTGCACCTGCGCATGGGCGATGTCGCGCGCGGCGGCCTGCGCTGGTCGGACCGGCGCGAGGACTTCCGCACCGAGGTTCTCGGCCTCATGAAGGCGCAGAACGTCAAGAACACGCTCATCGTTCCCGTCGGCGCCAAGGGCGGCTTCGTCCCCAAGCGCCTGCCGGCCGGCACGCGCGAGGAGGTGCAGGCGGAGGTCGTCGCCTGTTACCAGACCTTCATCCGGGGGCTCCTCGATCTCACCGACAACATCGTCGCCGGGCGCATCGTGCCGCCGGCGCAGCTCGTGCGCCGTGACGGCGATGATGCTTACCTCGTGGTCGCGGCCGACAAGGGCACCGCCACGTTCTCCGACATCGCCAACGCCATCGCGGCCGAATACGGCTTCTGGCTCGGAGACGCGTTCGCCTCCGGCGGCTCCGCGGGCTATGACCACAAGAAAATGGCCATCACCGCGCGCGGCGCCTGGGAGTGCGTCAAGCGGCATTTCCGCGACATGGACATCGATACGCAGAAGCAGGACTTCAGCGTCGCCGGCATCGGCGACATGTCCGGGGACGTGTTCGGCAACGGCATGCTGCTATCGCGGCACATCCGCCTGCAGGCCGCCTTCGACCACCGCCATATCTTCATCGACCCGGACCCGCATCCCGCGGTGGGTTTCGCCGAACGCGCCCGCCTGTTCGCGCTGCCGCGCTCGAGCTGGGACGACTACGATCGCAAGAAACTCTCCCGCGGCGGCGGCGTCTTCCCGCGGGCGGCGAAATCGATCCCGCTGGCGCCGGAAGCGCGTGCGCTGCTGGGCCTGGAGAGCGCGAGCGCCCCGCCGAATGAAGTCATCCGCGCCATCCTGCGCCTGCCGGTCGACCTGCTGTGGAACGGCGGCATCGGCACTTACGTGAAGGCGAGTGACGAGCGCAATGCCGAGGTCGGCGACCGCGCCAACGACGCGGTGCGCATCAACGGCCGCGAGCTGCGCGCCAGGATGGTCGGCGAAGGGGGCAACCTGGGCCTCACGCAGCGCGGGCGCGTCGAGTACGCGCTCGCCGGGGGCCGCCTCAATACCGACTTCATCGACAACTCCGCCGGCGTCAACACTTCCGACGTCGAGGTGAACATCAAGATCCTGCTCAACCCGCAGGTAGCGGAGGGCAAGCTGTCGCGCGGCGATCGCAACCGCCTGCTGGCGCGGCAGACCTCCGAGGTCGCAGCCCTGGTGCTGCGCAACAACTATCTGCAGAGCCAGGCCTTGAGCACGCTCGAGCTGCAGTCCGCGGCGCGCCTGCAGGAATTCCAGCATCTCATCCGCGCGCTGGAGCGCAGCGGTGAGCTCAACCGCGCACTGGAGTTTCTGCCCAGCGACGATGAGCTCACCGAGCGGCGCAAGAGCGGCGTCGGGCTCACCCGGCCGGAGCTCGCGATCCTGCTCGCCTACAGCAAGATCTGGCTCAACAAGCACCTGCTCGCCTCGAACGTACCGGAAGATCCCTACCTGTCCGCGGAGCTGGAGCGCTACTTCCCCGCTGCGGTACGGGAGCGCTTCCCGCGCGCCATCGCCCATCACCGGCTGCGGCGCGAGATCATCGCCACCGCCACCACCAACAGTCTGGTCAATCGCATGGGGCCGACGTTCGTGCCGCGGGCGCAGGAGGACACCGGCGCGGAGCCGGCGCAGATTGCGCGCGCCTACACGGCGGCGCGCGAGATCTTCGCGATGCGCGCCGTGTGGGAGCACATCGAGGCGCTGGACAACAAGGTGCCCGCCAAGCTGCAGTACGAGGCCGCCTTTCAGACCAGCCGCCTGCTGCGGCACGCGACCTACTGGCTGCTCAGCTCGCGCAGCAGCGGACTGCAGGTCGATGCCGCAGTCGGGGAGTTCCGCGACGGCGTGCACGAGCTGGACGCGGAAATTGCCCAGGTGCTCACCGGGGCGGAGCTCGCGCGCTTTGACGAGAGCCGCACGCACTACAGCCAGGCGGGGCTCCCGCCGCCGCTCGCGGCGCGCGTCGCCAGCCTCGAAGCGCTCAACGCCGCGCTCGACATCGTGGAAATCGCCGCCGCGCATCGCGTCAGAGTCGCCGAGACCGCCCGCGTGTACTTCGAGGTCGGTACACGCATCGGCTTTGACTGGCTGCGCGCGCGCATCGAGAAGCTCACCGTCGAGGGCCCGTGGCAGGCGATCGCCCGCACCGGGCTGCGCGATGCGGCGCTGCGGGTGCAGCGCCGCCTCACCGAGCGGGTGCTGGCACGCAAGAACCGCGGCAGCGCCGAGGCGCGCGTCACCGCCTGGGTGGAAGCGGCCGGCAAGGACCTGGCGCACTGGCAGCACACGCTCGCCGACATGCGCGCGGCGGGCGCGGGCGACTTCGCCACGCTGACGGTCGGCGTGGAGTCGGTGCGCAAGCTGGCCGGCTGAAATGCCTGGCAAGCTCATCCTGGTGCGCCACGGCCAGAGCACCTGGAACGTCGAGAACCTGTTCACCGGCTGGACCGACGTCGATCTGGCGGATTCCGGCCGCGCCGAGGCGGCGCAGGCGGCACGGGAGCTGCTCGCGCAGGATGTGGCTGTCGAGGTGGCGTTCACCTCGGTGCTGAAGCGCGCCATCCGCACCCTGTGGATCATGCTCGATGAGCTGGATCGGATGTGGGTCCCGGTGGAACGCTCCTGGCGGCTGAACGAGCGCCATTACGGTGCGCTGCAGGGGCTCAACAAGGCGCAGACGGTCGCGCAGCACGGCGAAGCCCAGGTGAAGGTCTGGCGCCGCAGTTACGACATTGCGCCCCCGCCGCTCAGCAGCGACGATCCGCGGCACCCGCGCTTCGACCCGCGCTACGCCGGCGTGGAGGCGGCCGCGCTGCCGGCCACCGAGTCGTTGCAGGACACGCTGGCGCGCGTGCTGCCCTTGTGGCACGCGCGCATTGCGCCCGAGCTGCGCTCGGGCCGCCATGTGCTGGTCGTGGCGCACGGCAACAGCCTGCGCGCCATGGTCAAGATGCTCGACCGGATCCCCGAGAGCGAGATCGTCGAGCTCAACATTCCGACCGGCGTGCCGCTGCTGTACGAGCTCGAC
>Ga0066651_10000149_pt1 | contig 19980 bp, 19 predicted proteins | sample GraSoiAngelo_100_FD_71410 | JGI IMG/M metagenome (GOLD analysis project Ga0066651, IMG submission 71410) | Grasslands soil microbial communities from the Angelo Coastal Reserve, California, USA - 14_0903_02_20cm | ecosystem: Environmental > Terrestrial > Soil > Grasslands | place: USA...
ACTGCACGTCCCGCTCGGGATCCATCGCGCAGAGCGTCTTCCAGACCACTTCACTGTAGTTGTGAATGTCCACGTCATGGTCCACCACCACAATCACTTTCGTAAACATCGCCTGTCCCAGCGACCAAATCGCATTCATGATTTTCCGCGCATGCCCCGGATACGACTTGCGAATCGCCACAATCATCAGGTTGTGAAAAATTCCCTCGGCCGGCATCGCCACATCTACGATTTCCGGATACTGCATCTTCATCACCGGCAGAAATACGCGTTCAACCGCGTAGCCCATGTAAAAATCTTCTTGCGGCGGCGGCCCCACCACCGTCGTCAAATAAATCGGCTCTTTCCGCCGCGTCACGCATTCCACGTGAAAGACGGGGAACTCGCCTTCGAGTGAATAAAAGCCCGTGTGGTCGCCAAACGGGCCTTCCGTGCGCATTTCATTCAGGCTAACGTAGCCCTCCAACACAATCTCGGCATTGGCTGGCACCTCCAGGTCGTTGGTCTCGCACGTCACCATTTCCACGGGCTCGCGTCGCAAAAATCCCGCGAACATCATCTCGTCCAGGTCCGGCGGAATCGGCAGCATTCCTGAAAGCGCCGTTGCCGGATCGGCACCAATCGCCACGCTCACGGGGATTTTCCCTTCGGGATTCTGGGCCTTCGCTCGCCGGAAATGCTCTGCTCCATGCTTCTGCGTTTGCCAGTGCATTCCCGTGGTTCGTTCGTCGTAAATCTGCATGCGGTACATCCCCACGTTCCGCTTCCCCGTCTCCGGATTCCTCGTGAACACCAGCGGAAACGTGATGAACCGCCCGCCGTCCTGCGGCCAGCATTTCAGAATGGGGAAATCAAAAAGGTTGATCTCGCTTCCCTTCTGCACAACTTCCTTGCACGCCCCGGTCTTCACGCTCTTCGGGAAAAACGACCCCAGCTCCGCGAGCTTCGGCAGCATCTTGACCTTGTCGAAAAATCCCTGCGGCGTTTCCATCTTCAAGAATCCCTGGATGCGCTCTGCCACCTCATCCAGCTCGTTCACTTCCAATGCCAGCGCCATCCGCCGCACGCTTCCAAACGCATTGATCAGCAGCGGATATCGCGACCCTTTCGGCTTCTCAAACAACAACGCCGGACTGTCTCCTAGTAGGACAGGCATTCCTGCCTGTCCGCCTACCTTGCCTCGCATGACACGCTGCAACACCTCCGTGATCTCCAGCACCGGATCGACTTCCGCGCGAATCCGCATCAGTTCCCCTTCCTTCTCCAGCTTCCGCACAAACTCCCGCAAGTCCGCGTATGCCACTCAGTCCTCCCAGTGGCACAGGCTTTAGCCTGTACGCACTGATCCTGATCCCACATTGACCTTGCACCCCAGCGCGAAAACTGTAACACGAAGGCATCCAGGTTCTCGTCCCTGTCGAACCTGCCGCCCGGAACGCTCGCAAAACCTCCTCCCGGTATGGCGCGCAAATCGGTCATTTCGACCGGAGAGAGAAATCTCTCTTTCAAACGGATTTCAACTTTCGCATTCTCACTTGCGCTCGTTTCACGCTGACACAATCTGTCTCACACTGAGCAAATTCGGCGTCGGCATATCGCCTACGCAACTTCGACCTCTCTTCTGACATGCCCTAAGCGCTGTATCTACTGAGATTTACGGACGGCCCTACATCCATCTGTTTCTCAACGCTCGAGATTCGGTTGGCATCGCAATTGCACTCGTGTGGGAGGAAGGCGTCTGTTCACACGTCATGCGTGCGCTCATTCGCCCAATCCCCGGGAATCGTTGGATCGTGCCCCGGCACAGGCTTCGCAACCTTACAAGGAGGAAGGTCGCAAACGTAACTTACGCCAGCAAATTCTTAACCTTGTCCCTGGCGCATCGACCCGACACACTGCCAACATGCTAAATGTCCTACACATCATCCGCCTTGATTATCTGTCCTGCATTCTGACCGTTCTCGCCACCGTGCTCATTGGCAAAAAACTCTGGCAAGGCTGGGTCGTCGCCGCTGTCAATAGCGCCGTCGTCTGCGTTATCGGTGTCCGCACCGCCCAATTCGGTTTCGTCCCCGCCAATCTTCTTTGCATCGCCCTCTACACCAGCAACCTCGTCCACTGGCGCCCCAAAAAGCAAAACCAGTAGTTTTCTTGCCCTTAACCCCAGAGTTGTGCAAATGCCCGCACCCGCATACTGCTTTCCTTCAGTGTCTTGTGAAGGGAAGAATCAATCTTTGTCCAAGTTCGACTGTGTCCTACATGCCGCCCTAAGAACGTGGGGATCTTTCTCGTTTAAATCTTAGGTTAACGAAAGACAAGGAACTCTTATTCCTCCAGTATTACAAAAGGGATGTCGTACCAAGATCAGATAGTACTTTTTTCAGGTATTTAGCGGATTGACATATCTAGAACTGGAAATCTATTCTGCGCACCGAATCAGCGCGGGTTCCATTGGTTTCTCAGCCCTTTTGGGCCTCACCGCTTATGTGTCCACGGGTTGTTGGGACGTTCAAGTTCAAGTTCACGTTCACCCGCCCAGCAAATGGAGGATAAAATGTTGAAACGGCTGCCGTACCTCATGTTCACGTTGTTTCTAGCAATACTCACCCCGTTGCGAGCCTCCCCGCCGATTGGGGCAGTAGTCCAGACGTGGCATTACGATCCACAGGCCAACATCGTTACGGCCACGGTCGTCAATCTCTCACACAAGGACATCACGGCGTACAACATCTTCATCAAAGAGACCTACGCCGATGGTCATGTAAACAACCACGAGTTGCTGTGCGAATTCGCGGGAATGATGGTCTTTGTGCAAGAGTTTAAGGGCACCCCAGACGAAGCTGACATCCGCAAACAGTTTGGGGACGGTCTGTTCCATCCCGGCGGGAGTAGAAACGAAATCATCGGCGTGCAGCCCGGTCTACAGAACTTTGAAGCCGTAGTCGACGTAGTTGCGGACACCGATCAAATAGCAGAGGCGACGAACATCGCTGCGTTGCAACGCTTGGTTGAAGGACGTAAGGCGTCCGTAGCATCGACACAAATGGCTAATGAAATTATCCGGGCCGCTTTGGCCGACCCGAATGACGCCGATCCCGCCGCAACCGCCGCGAAAAAAATACAAGACCGGATAACCATTTGGAAGGCGCAAACACACACGACCGTCGATTTTGAGCCGGGTGTGGCGAAGGGTGTGGTTGACGACTTAAGAGCAATATCCTCGCGCCCATTGACAGACAAGCGCAACGCTCTCACCCAATACTTAACGAAGAGTGAGAAACGTCTCGCAACGTTTTCACCACATGCAGAACTTACAAGATTGGAGGCCCGCAATGAAATCCATTGTTAGGTTTTCCTTCTTCGTGCTGTTCGTTCTCTTCGCAGTCGCAGCCTCGACACATGCTCAACAGTGCCCCGGCTATAACCCAACTATGACCCAAGGGGATCCCAGTAGCGCCAGTGGCGTGATTCCCTCAAACCCCTGCTCGGGGAAACCTCTATACTCAACTGCGTCGTTCTATGAAACCAACAGCATGACCGATTATTGCGGGTCTCTTGAGACTGGTGGCTACCTATCACATACAGCCCCTGTCACCGGAAACGGAGTAGCTTACTGTGCTGGTGTCCAAGTTCACTGTCAGCCATTTTTGAGGCACTGGTGACAGTTGCCACAAACCAACAGGACTACAACCGCTTTTACTATCGCGCTTACGACCACACCTATACTTCGCCGGGATGTGCGCGCACACCCAATTCTCGTCAAGACTTCTGGCAGTGCGGGTGGTACTCATGCCCGCCTCCGCCCGTCGGCAGCAGTTGCCCTCCGGTCGGGAGCCCGCCGTACTGCGGAGATGGCGGTGCTGCGTGGGACACAAATACCTGCTCGTGGACGTGCCCGTCAAACGGTGGTTCACCCATCCTCATCGATGTATCCGGCAAGGGCTTCACCTTGACCAGCGCCCAAAACGGCGTGACGTTCGACCTGGCTGGTACAGGTAATCCGATTCAAATAGCATGGACCGCTCCGAACGCAGACAACGCATTCTTGGCGCTGCCTGAGGCCGATGGATTAGTCCACAACGGCAAACAATTGTTTGGGAACTTCACGCCGCAGCCGTCTTCGTCAACTCCCAACGGGTTCGCAGCCTTGGCAGTTTACGACGATCCGAAAAACGGAGGGAATGGTGATGGCGTGATTGACTCACGCGACGCCGTGTTCGCGTCCTTGCGTTTGTGGATCGACACGAACCACGACGGCATTTCGCAACCGGAAGAGCTGCACACATTGCCGTCGCTAGGGGTGACCTCGATCGGCTTGAACTATAAGGCGGCGCAGCGGACGGACCAGTATGGCAACGTGTTTCGCTACCGTGCACAGGTCGATTCGGGCGATCCCACCAACACGGGCAGGATGGCGTATGACGTTTTCTTCGTCACATCAAGCCCCACAAGCAAAAACACTCCACGCAGTTTAATTCCGCGCAGCTTAATTCCAGCGGACGGGCATAAGTGCTCGGTTCCGATTCCTATTAGGGGAGGTATCCTGTCGACACTTCGATAGACTGAGGTGGGAGGGGATTTTATTTGGTTCGTCTCCTCCCATTCTGTTTGGGAGCGGAAGCCAGCGCGCTGATTCTTGCCTGACAAAGGCAAAGTGGGATCTCCGCGAGCCCAAACGACGTTAATGCGGACCCGGCGGGTGCCGCATACGCCGGTGTTGCGTATGCGGGTTTAGATTCAACTTAACCACCAGCATAACCCCGTGATCACCGGGTCGGGGTTGTGCCGTCCGCGCTCTCCCGAACGATACCCTTTATGTTTCTGCCTTCCTCCGCGTTAACCCCGAGCACACACATCGCTATCCCCCAGCAAACAAACGGCTTATAATTATACTTGACTTACCGTATCAATATGGTATAATGGGTTTGGCAATTCGGCACGATCCTTCCGTCTGTCCGCCACAGCCTTTGCGATCGAAGATCCCGATTTTACCGGAACGGCACATTCCGACCCTTGGGAAAGTAGAGTGCTTCTCATAATGTTCGTCCAGCCCGCAGTCCTTCTAACTTCTTCAGAATCGACACAGGGAAACCGATCACTTCCTCCCAGACACATCGCACCTGTAACCCATTTACATGCAACATTTACGAGATTCCCCGCAAAATATTGCAAACAAAAGGGTTACAGGAATGCTAACTCCTTTAGATGCACCATTTACACAAAACACGGGGGTGGGGCCCGCAGGACCGACTCTCCTACTTGGCATTCGACTTTCAATCTCGATCGAGAATCCCGGCCTTGTCGGGACTGTCAGCCTTCTCTACCCCGCTCTTCTACGGATCTCGGGACACGGATCACGGCCAGCGATTCTCCCCTCGTAGTATCCTATGGGATAGCTTTATGAACCGCGTTTACCTCGATTTCAACGCCACTACGCCCGTTGAGCCTGCCGTGCTCGATGCTATGCTTCCCTATTTCTCCGCCGAGTTCGCCAACGCCGCTTCGATCCACACTCCCGGCCAGCGTGCTCGCGCTGCTGTCGAAACCGCGCGCGAACAAGTTGGCGCGCTCATCGGCGCGCGCCCCCAGGAAATCGTCTTCACCAGCGGCGGCACCGAGTCCGACAATCACGCCATCTTTGGCGTTGTGGGACAGGCATTCTTGCCTGTCTCCTCTTCAGGGGATGCCAATTCCCCTCACCTCGTGACTACCGCCATCGAACACGAAGCCGTGCTTAACGCTTGCCAGGCACTCCAAAAGCAAGGCGCGCGCGTTACCTATCTTCCGACGAATCGCGAGGGGCTGATTGACCTCGGCGAGTTGCGCCGCGCCATTCGCCCGGAAACCGTTCTCATCACCATCATGCACGCCAACAACGAGCTTGGCGCCGTTCAGCCGCTCGAGGAGATCGGCCGCATCGCCAAAGAAGCCGACGTCTACTTCCACACCGATGCCGTGCAATCCGCAGGAAAAATTCCCATCGACGTCAACACGCTTCAATTGGATCTGCTTTCCCTCTCCGGACACAAGTTGTATGCGCCCAAGGGAATCGGCGCGCTCTACGTCCGCGGCGGAACGCGTTTGCGCCAGCTTCTCTATGGCGGCCATCACCAGCGCGGTTTCCGCCCCGGCACGGAAAACGTCGCCGGCATCGTTGGACTCGGCAAGGCCGCGGAAATCGCGCGCAAGTCTCTCGCCGAGGATGGTGAGCGTATCTCCGCGCTTCGCGACAAATTGCAGCAGGGTTTACTGCAACGCGTTCCCCATTCGCGCGTAAACGCTGGCGCTGCCCCGCGCACGCCCAACACCGCGAATCTCGTTTTTCCCGGCGTCGAAGGCGAAGCGCTCCTCATTGCTCTCGACTTGAAGGGTCTCGCGTGTTCCACTGGCGCCGCTTGCTCCTCCGGCGCCGTCGAACCATCGCACGTGCTGACCGCCATCGGCTTGCCCCCTGAAGAAGCCCGCGCCAGCCTGCGCTTCAGCCTCGGCCGCCACACCACTGCTACAGACATTGATTTCGCATTGAACGTGGTCCCCGCAGCCGTCGCCCAGCTCCGCGAACTTTCTCCCACGTATCAGAAGGCAGCCGTCCATGAATAGGACGCGCTCCCACTACATTCACGCCTGTTCTTTCTCTGCGTACTCTGTGTCTCTGCGCTTCGCTCATCTGTTCCGTCATTTCGAGCGAAGCGAGACCGCTTCCTCTCTGCGCGTCTTCTGCGCAGAGAAATCTCTCTTCGTACTTTTTCGCGACGCAACCAAATTCGTTACAATGAGATTTGCCTCATGAATGCAGCCGTCCAATTCGACACTCTGCCCGAGCGCACGGAAACCCAGCGCGGCCTCGTCGCCGTTGCCATGTCCGGTGGTGTCGACTCTTCCGCCGTCGCCGCTCTCTTGCAGCAGCAGGGCCGCGCCATCGTTGGCCTCACCATGCAACTCTGGAACCAGCGCCGTCTCCCCGAACTCCAGGGTGACGGCCCCGCGCAGCATCGTTGCTGCTCGCTCGACGATGTCTATGACGCGAAGGCGGTGGCGCAACACCTGAATTTTCCGCATTACGTCGTGAATTTCGAGGAGCAATTCGAGGAGCGCGTTGTGCGTCCCTTCGTGGACCAATATATCTCTGGCCGCACGCCCATCGCCTGCACCAATTGCAACACCGACGTGAAGTTTGAGCCGCTCCTGCACATGGCGCGCCAGATTGGCGCGGAGCGTCTTGCCACCGGCCACTACGCGCGAATTCGCAAGAACGATGTAACCAGCCGCTGGGAATTGCTGCGCGCGCGCGACGAAACCAAGGATCAATCTTATTTTCTGTGGGGACTTTCACAGGAGCAGCTCTCGCGCAGCGACTTCCCTCTCGGCGAACTCACCAAGGAAGAAGTCCGCGCCTTGGCCCGCCGCGCGAATTTGCCCGTCGCGGAAAAGCCGGAAAGCATGGAGCTGTGCTTCGTGCCCACCGGCAACTACGTGCAATTTATTCAGGCCTATTCACGTGAGCGCGGAATCTCTTTGCATCATGCCCAAGGCGAAATCGTCAACGAAGGCGGTGACGTGGTCGGCCGTCACGACGGCGTGCACAATTTTACGATCGGCCAACGCAAGGGCCTTGGTTTCGCTGCCGGCAAGCCCCTCTACGTTCTCTCGATCGATCCGAAAAAGAACCGCGTCGTCGTGGGTGAAGACGATGTTCTTCGCAAGACGGTTTGCGAAGTCGAAGGGGTAAATTGGATTTCCTGCGATCAGCCGCCGCGCACTGTTCGCGCATTCACCAAGATCCGCCATAAGCACGAGCCGGCATCCGCCACCATCGAGCCACTGGCCGCCACCGCGCGCGTCACTTTCGACGCGCCGCAGCGCGCGATTACTCCCGGCCAGGCCTCTGTTTTCTACGACGGCGACATCGTTCTCGGCGGCGGCTGGATCCGCTAACGCACCGCATTGAAGTGTCGGTCTTAAGTTTTTCGTCCTGGGTCACAGGATTTCTGACAGTCAGGAAAAAAGAAAGTTTGCATTTTGAGCCGTAACTTCGCTAGATAAAAAGTTCTTCTTCTTGCTGTTCGCGCGGGTCGTCGCTGTTGCGGCGACGCCGCCGCGACCGCAGGAGATCGAGCCCCACTTTAATTCCCTGCACCAGCGCCGACGCTTTTTGCACTGGCCGCCAGAAACTGTGACTGAACTTTGAGCCCGCGTCTTCCACAGCCTCCAGCGTTCCGGTCAAAATGCGATCCGCATGGACCAACTGTCCGCGCAACCGGTCAGACGCATCCGTAAACACGCGATCGATTTTCTGTGCCTGCCCGCGTGCCAGGTACACGATGTGCGATGCATCGTTCACCATGTTGGAGATTTTCGGCTGCGTATCGTCCAAAAGAATCTGCACACGCGTCAGGATCGGTCCCACGCGCGACTGCAAATCAGTAACCAGCCGGTTGGTGTTCTCCGACGTGCGTTTCAACTGGAAGAACAGCAACGTCAATATGATCACCTGGACCACCAGTGCGATGGCCGCGATGATGCAGAACACTTCAAGCCAGAATTGCATAGCTGCCCCGCGCGTCCCGCTGGGGGACGGAACCCCGTGCTATCGCTTGACCAAATTCCTAAGACGACTTCGATTGGCGCAGATACGCTTCGCGTCCGGCTTCCACTGCCGCCGAGATCGAATCTTTTTTGCTTACGGCGATTTCCTTGCTGCGCTCAATCAATTCATCGGCGCGCTCGCGCAATTCGCGGGCCTTTTTCTGAGCGTAATCCTTGCCCTCATCCGCTTTCTTCGAAAGAAAATCGCGGGTTTCTTCGCCGGACTTTGGCGCAAACAAAATACCGACAAGCGCCCCGATCCCCATTCCCACCATGAAATACGTCACCTTCGAACCCACATTGTCCGCCATAATAACCTCCAGAGAAACCGTAGCATAGCACTAACAGCCGCGCAATGCGTGCTAACCGCTATTCTCATTCGAATACGGTTATTGGGCTTTCGAATCGCCGAGCTGGCTCAGAATTTTTTCCGCGTTTTTCCGCGAGATCACGCTACTCAATTTTTCCAGCCCGGCTCTCTGAATATTGGCGACGCTCCCGAATTCTTTCAGTAATTTCTGCGCCGTCTTCACGCCCACGCCGGGGATTTCGCTGAGCGCTGTTTGGGTCTGGCGTTTGCCGCGCCGCTGGCGATGGAACGTAACGGCAAATCGGTGAGTCTCGTCGCGAATTTGCTGTATCAGGTGCAGCACGGGCGAGTGCCGCTCCAGAACGATGGGTTCATCTTCCTCGCCTAGAACGTAAAGAATTTCTTCTTTCTTCGCGATGCTGGCAACAGGTTGATTGATGATTTGCAGCGATTCGAGGGCCTGCGCCGCGGCGTGAAGCTGTCCGATGCCGCCATCGATCAAGATCAATCCGGGTAATTCTTTTTTTTCTTCCTGCAAGCGGCGATAGCGCCGAATGACCGCTTCACGCATGCTGGCAAAGTCGTCGTTCTGCCGCAGCGGATTTCCGTTGGATCCCTCTTCGCCGCACCCCTCGTCTCCGCGAATGATGAATTTGCGGTAGTCCGATTTCTTCATGCGGCCTTTTTCCCACACAACCATGGACGCGACGGTGTCGGTTCCCTGGATGTGCGAAATGTCGAAGCTCTCGATGCGCTGCGGCTCTTCCGCGAGATTGAGAGCGTTTTGCAAGGCCTCACCAATGGCTTTTGAAGTAGGCTTCAAGACGCGGAAGCGCTGTTCGAAGGAATGCTTGGCGTTGTTTTCGACGAGATCGAGGAACGCTCGCTTGGTACCGCGCTGGGGCGTACAGATTTCCACTTTGTGTCCGGCGCGCTCCGTCAGAGTGGCTTCCAGCAATTCGCGGTCTTCGAAATCCGCCGAGACGTGAATCGCTTTCGGCAGATATTCGGCCTCCAGGTAAAGCTGCTTCAGAAGAGACGTAACGAACTCCTGCGGGTCAAATTCTTCCAAATCCTCCCAATAGAATTCGCGGCGATCCACGACGCGCCCGCCGCGCAAGTGGAAAAGGTTTGCAGCGACAAGAGGCGGTTCGGCGTAATTCGCAAGGACGTCGGTATCGTCTCCCTGTGCGGCGGCAATGCGTTGCCGTTCTTCGATGTCTTCCAGGGTTCGCAACAAATCGCGGTAAGCGGCGGCCTGCTCGAATAATTCTTTCTCGGCCGCTGCCGTCATGCGTCCTTCGAGGCTCTTGATCAAATCGTGGCGGCGGCCTTCGAGAAACAGACGCACGTCGCGTGCGGCTTCGGCATAGCGCTCGTCCGTAGTGAGGCCGGCTACGCAAGGCCCGAGACAGCGCTTGATGTAATACTGCAAGCAAGGGCGCGGGTGGGTGCGCGTCAAATCCACGCAGCAGGAAGGAACGAGAAACCGCTTGTGGACAAAGTGCAGAATGCGGCGAGCCAAGCTCGCGGGAAAATAGGGGCCGAAGTAGAGCGAGCCATCTTTTTTGATACGCCGCGTGAAGTACAGGCGGGGATATTTTTCCGCCGCCGTAAATTTGATGTATGGATAGGTCTTATCGTCGCGGAGCATGACGTTGAACTTCGGGCGGTACTGCTTGATGAGGTTGTGCTCGAGCGCCAGGGCTTCGCGTTCGTTGCCTACGACGATGGTTTCGAGATCGGCGATTTCGCGCGCCAGCGAACCGGTCTTGGCGTCGATCCAGCGCGATTCGAGGAAGTAGGAACGCACGCGGCTGCGCAGGTTGCGCGCCTTGCCGACGTATAGGATCTTCTCGGCGGCATCCTTGAAGAGATAGACGCCCGGGCCTTCCGGAAGCTGCGCGGCTTTTTCGCGGGGTTCCATGGAGGTTTCAACACAACTTTCAATCGCCAGACAACTTCCATCATACTAGTAGGGGGCAGGCAACGCGACGATGTAAGCGGCGGCAAGGAGAGGAACCTTGAGTACCAGGTGGATGTTTCCTTTAATGGCCTGTCTGCTGATGGGTGCGCCAACTTGGGGTGGCCACACATTGGCCGCGCAGGAGGAAAACGTTTTGAAAGGCTGGCTCGCCCACCATCCGGAATATCGCATCGCCACCGACGAAGACTGCGACTGCGCGGACGATATTAAGCAGATGAAAGCCGGGTCGGGTGGGGCATGGAAGCCCCTTCTAGACTACCATCCATACATCGTTACCGGCGATTTCAACGGCGATGGTGTGGAAGACTTTGCTGTCGTTCCAAGAAAGAGAATAATTTTGCGCTCGTCGTGTTCAACGGACCTTTTAATTCAGAGACAGCATCACCAGCGTTCATGCAGTCACGTCTTGACCTTAAGTACCACGGGCTGTTTTATGGTCCGCCACGACCAAAGCCGTACCGTCTCTTGCTCGGTCGCTTCGAGAGCGATTCAGGAGTTTTCCTAATTCCGCACGGTCGCGGCTACAAGTTGAGTAACTAGAATTCCAGCGGAAAGGTTTCCGTGAACAAATCCGTCCTAACCCTTGGCGTGCTGCTTGCTTTTGCCGTAAGGCCAGCGCACGCGCAGGACCCGCCACAAGAGTCCTCCTCGAAACCAGCCGACGCTCCGGCTCCTGCGCCGCCAAAGTCTCCTGCCAAGAAAAAGAAAGATACCGCCACGCAAAACGCACCGGACCAGCCCGCGTGGGATCCGCTACGCGCGGAAAAAGACCTGGAAGTCGGCCAGTACTACATGAGGAAGGGCGATTTGGATGCAGCCATCGACCGTTTTCAAGATGCCACGGTAGCGAAACCAGGTTACGCGGTCCCTTTCAAATATCTGGGTGAAGCACAGGAGAAAAAAGGGCTGAAGAAACAGGCGATTAAGTCGTATCAGCGCTATCTGGACCTATACCCGCACGCGGAAGACGGCGACAAAGTACGCAGGAAAATTGAGAAACTCTGGAAGGAAACGGCAAAGGATAAAAAGCAGAACTAGCGGGGCATCATTCAGCAGGCGCTAGCCACCGGTCGAACCAGGCGTAGGCAGCGGCGCGCATCGTCTGCGAGAATGCGTGCGTTCCGGGCTCAAAAAAGGTGGCCAAATGGTCCGCTGCACTAGCGGCAACATAAGCACGACGCGCCGTCGCCACCGTCTCCTCGATTCCGTCCTTCGGGAATATGGGATCGTCACTCCGTGCAGCGACGAAGAACGGGCGAGGAGCTACCATTGCCAGTACAGCGCCGTAGTCGCCATTGTTAGCGAGACCGGGCACGAACAGGGCGTAGTTGTGGTTGATCCGATCGCGCTTGAGCGTGCGCAGACTGCCGAAGCCGCAACTCGAGACGGCGGCGCGAATGCGGGTGTCAATGGCGGTGGTAAACAGAGTCTCTTGGCCGCCGAGGGAATGGCCGATCATGCCCAGGCGCGAGGCATCGACGTCAGGCCGAGTCTCGAGATAATCCAGTGCGCGACACGCGTCCCAGACATACTTACCCTGGAGGCTCTTCCCTTCCGTGATGCGGTACATTGCCTCATAGCGCTCGTAGTCAGCCCCCTTGAGCTTGCCCGTGGCGTCCTTCCGCTCGTTGAAACAGAGCGCGTCGAAAACAATCGTGACGTAACCACGGCGAGCCAGCTCAAGCGCGTAGTGCTGGCTGGGGTCAGAGCCTAGTCCTGCCGGGCCGTCTTTCCCGACCGCGAACTCACCGCCGTGCTGGTGGTGACAGAGGATGGCGGGATGGCGCGGCGGTCCCGACTTCGGGAGCAGAACAAAGGCAGGCACGCGCTCGCCGGGCTCGACCGTGTAGGTGACTTTTTCTCGCACAACGTCACCCAGATCGGTGCGCTCAACCCGCTCGGCTGCCAGAGGCGGAACTGACGCCGGCACAGTGCCCAACAACTGAAGAAGCCGCACGCGATCCAGAGCGTTCTCGGCCGGAAAGGCATCATGGAGCCGATCTGGCAAAGAGACGGACGTCGCTGCAAGGCCGCTACCGAGAAGCCGCAGGCTTTCTCGCCGCGTGACGTTCATGGGTTTAGTGCGCATTTTGATCCACCTCAAACTAACTGAAGACGAAGACTGTGTCTACGTCTGCGAGAATAGAGCGCATCTCCACCACGCGGTGACGGCCACTCGAAAACTGATCTACTGCCAAGATGAGGACGGGAAAATTAGCGAGCGAGGCGGTCGAGGATGCGGCGGGCGCGTGCGAATTCCGGGAAGCGCTTCTCTTCTTCGCGAAATTCGCGGGAATGGGAGACCATGGTGCAGCCGGAACGGCGAGTGGGATGCTTGACGTGCAGCATCTCGTGGAACAAAACGTATTCCACGGCGCACGCCGGAACGCTGGGACGATCCATGCGGCGATTCAGAAGAATTTGATTGGGGCCGGGATCGTAACAACCAAATTGCCGCCGCCAGCTTCGCGCGCTCCAGCCAATGTGCGGGCGCTGCAACTGGCCGGCAAAGTATTTTCGATTCAGCTCATCGAAGAGTCTGTGCAGATCGAAATGGTCTCCGTGCGGGTTCGTCGCTGCCAGGCGAACGCGCCCGCTGCGCATGCGGTTCATGCGGGAGCGCGTGTGATCGGAGCGCGCATACTCCAAGTACGGCTCGGTGAGTTCCCGGGGAGGTTTGCGACGATAGACGCGCGCCAGCAGCAGAGCGGCCGCGCCTTCCAGGACAGCTAAAGGCGCCCGCCGCAAAAGGTCGGAGAAGCGAACGTAAACGGCATCCTCGCGGCGCCGAATCGTCAGCACCAGGCTGGAATAGGGATAAAACTCGACACGGAAACGCGGCGGACGGCCTTCGCATCCTAGCCGCGTGAACATGCGCTGAAAGAGCGGCGCGCCTCCCGGGACCAACGAAGTTATGCGGCGGCTCGTTTTCATCGTGTTGATAGGATTCCTCAAGATTAATTTTTCCGGCGAATGGGCGGAGGCGCCACTTTCTTTTTCGCCTTTTCCGCGTCGTTCATGGCGTCGCGAGTGCCCTCGATGGCATCGTCGAGATTATCTTTGTAATGCTCCTTTTCTGGGCCCTCCGCGGACAGTTTTTCCAGAACAACCAGAAATTCCTTAGTGCGAGAACTCATCAGGTCGATTCCCTTGCGAATGTTGTCCTGTTTCTCAAGCCCCAGTTGGATGAGGTCCGCGGCATCGTCGACGCAGCCGGCGTAGGCATTCAGAAGGGAATTCAGCATGTCGGTGTGGCGGTTCGTCGAAGGATGCTCCAATTCATATTGGAATTTCTTCAAGCGATCGTCGGCGAAAGTGAGAAAAAGACGGATGCGTTCGTTGGTGTTATTCTCGGCGTCGCGAATCTTGTCCGCTTCGACGGCGGTGAGATAGTCCTTCTGCGGAGGCGCAGCAGCTCGCACCGGCGGCGCCACGGCCGGTATGAAGGAATTCAGCAGGAGAAACCAAGTTTTTGACTTCATGGTTGTTTCTCCGGAGGCGGCGTAGGCGCGGGCTTTTCTGCCGGAGGCGCGGCCCCGTGCTTTTCCACGGGTCGGCGCGGAAAGAGACTTTTCAGCAACTCATCATCCATGCCAATCAAATCCTGGCGAACAATCTGGAGCGGCGGCTTGAAGCCCTCGGGAGATACCAGGATTGTTTCGTCGAGCTCGCGAATCCCCTTACGCAAGTGCATTTCCAATTGCCGGTAGCCATTGGATTGCCTTTCCGCGTCGGGATGCTGTTTTTTCAGGGCGTCGACGGCGGCGCGAACATTGTCGCGGTATTTTTCGAGGGTCAGGCCCAAGGAATCGTATTCACCGGCTCTACCTGCGCGGCGGGCTTCTTCAAGCTGCGTCTCGCCGAGTTTTGTCATTAACTTAGCCTTTTGGACGCCGCTTGTTTCGCGATCGAAACGCGCCTGAAGATCAGCCAGGCTCTGCGCGACGCCGGACGTCGTGAACACGAGAAAAGCGAGCAAGCCGCAGACCGCACCCAGGGACGTCCCAGTGGCCCTCATGCAACTACCTTTTCCGTTCCAGCATGCGTTGCAGCACCTTGCTACGCTCCCTAGCTTGCCAGACTTGATCGGGATTCTTGTCCTGATCAAGCGCGAGAAACATCTGGTAAGCCTCCAAAGCAAGTTTCGGCTGGTTCAGCTTATCGTAGCAAATCGCGCGAACAAACCAGACGCCCGCGCCCGGTTGTTCCATTTTGGCTATCTCGTCCAGCGTTGACAGCGCAGCGGGACAATTACCGCTCAGAAAAAAAGTGGAGCTGAGGTCTTTCCAATAAGCGAGATTCTTTCCGTCGAGACGAAGCGCGATCTGAAGCTCTTTCTCCGCGGCTGCGAAGTCGCGCTTCTGGAGAAAGATGCGTCCCAGGCCGCCGTGGAGTTGCGCGTCGTTGGGGGTCAGCGTGAGCGCTTGCTGAAGGGTGATGATGGAATCATCCCATTTCTTCCTGGCGATCTGAACGTCCGCGCGGAGCTTGAGCGACTCGAGCGTGGGCTGTTTGCCTGCGTCTACGCGATCGAGTTCCGCAAGGGCCTCGTCACTCTGGTTTTGTTCGAGGAGAAGATGGACGAGCCTGGCGCGGGCTTCGGAATCGGCGGGCATCAGTTCGAGATATTCGCGGTAGGCGGCAGCAGCTTCGGACTTTTGCTGGGCGTCGAGGCTTTCCGCCAGCCCTTTGCGCTCCTCCGGCTCCTTCGGCTGAATTTCCACCCCGCGCCGGAATTTGGCTTCTGCTTGAATGGGCTTTCCATTGCGAAGCGCGGTCCAGCCCAGATAATTGATGGCCGTGACGTCGTTGGGATCCAAATGTAAGAGGGCCTCGAAGGCTTCGGCGGCGCCAGCGTGATCGCCCGAGCGGTCCAGGGCAACTGCGAGAAGGTACCGGGGATGGCTTTGCGCGGGAAGCAGGTCCACGGCTTTGCGAAGCGGCGCTACGGCGGCGGCATTCTCCTGCTTATCGAGAAGCAGCATGCCGAGATTGAGATACGCCTCGGACATTTTTGGGTCGATGGCGATGACGCGTGTGTATTCGGCGCGGGCTTCGTCAGTTCTTTTCAGGGCCGTGTAGACATACGCAAGTTGAAAGTGCGCGTAAGCAAATTCGGGCTGGTCGGCAATGACTTTTTGCAGCGGTGCAATGGCAGACTCAAAATTACTTTTGTCGATGTCGCGCTGGGCTTCATCGAGAAGGTCGTTAAGGGGGTTCGCCACTCTTTGGGACTTCGATTGCACGACGGGGTGGGGTTTGGAGGACTGGGCGCCCGGCGAGGACTGGTTGGCGAGCAAGAGCGCAGCATTCTGCGCCCCTACAAAGAAAAAGACGCACGGCAAAAGAAAGAGAGTCCGAATCACATGCGAACGGAGACGATCGAGCTTCATGGTTCAGACGGCGGAATCTTAGCTCCGTTGGAAATTGCAGTTGCAGGGCCTGTTGATTTTGATGCGCCGTTCGCGGAACGCTTTGCCTGACCGTTTCCGTTGAGGACACGCGCGAGGTAACGGCCGGTGTGCGATTGGGTATTGCGCGCCACCTGCTCCGGCGTTCCTGTAGCGATGATGTTGCCGCCCTGGTCGCCGCCTTCGGGGCCGAGGTCGATCAGCCAATCCGCGGATTTGATGACGTCGAGGTTGTGCTCGATGACCAGCAGCGAGGCGCCGCCCTCCAGCAATTTGCGGAACGCGCTGAGGAGCTTGGCGATGTCATCGAAATGCAGACCGGTGGTCGGCTCGTCAAGAATATAGAGAATGCCTTCGTTGTCGGTGCGGCTGAGATGCGCGGCAAGCTTCAGGCGCTGGGCTTCGCCGCCGGAGAGCGTCGTCGCGGACTGCCCGAGGCGCAAATAGCCGAGGCCAATTTCGTTCAGGACGCGAAGCTTGGAAACAACCTTGGGAACATTGACGAAAAACGCCAGCGCTTCGCGCACCGTCAACTGCAGGACTTCGTGGATATTCTTGCCGTGATAGCGGACTTCCAGAACACCGCTCTTGAAGCGGGTGCCGCGGCATTCTTCGCAGATGAGTTCGACGTCGGCGAGAAACTGCATCTCGACCGTGACCGTGCCGTCGCCCTGGCAAGTTTCGCAGCGGCCTCCCGGCACGTTGAAAGAAAAATGGCCGGCAGCGTAACCGCGGCGTTTCGCATCGAGTGTGTCGGCAAAAACTTCTCGAATCGCGTCAAAGGCTTTGAGGTAGGTCGCGGGATTCGAACGCGGCGTGCGACCGATGGGCGATTGATCGACAATGACGACTTCTCGGACAATCGAATCGCCTTCCAGCCGGTCACAGAATTCCTTGACGCTGCCACCGACGCGCTGCGCCGAGAGCGCTTTGTAGAGCACATCATGAACGAGCGTGGACTTGCCGGAGCCGCTGACGCCGGTGACCACCGTAAGCGTTCCGAGCGGAATCATCAAATCCAGATCCTGGAGATTGTGCATGTTGGCACCGTAGAGGCGGAGGAATTTGCCGGCGGGTTTGTGGCGTACGTTGGGAACGGGGATGCGCAATTCGCCGCTGAGGTAGCGACCGGTGAGAGATCTATGCTCCTCGAGCATCGCTGAATAAGAGCCGGCAAATAGCAGCTTGCCTCCAAGTTCGCCGGCCCCGGGACCGAGATCGATGACGCAGTCCGCGGCTTGGATGGTGTCGGGATCGTGCTCGACGACTAAGACTGTGTTTCCTAGGTCGCGGAGGGACTTGAGAATGTCGATGAGGCGCTGCGTGTCGCGAGGATGGAGGCCGATGGATGGTTCGTCGAGCACGTATAGTGCCCCGACGAGATGCGACCCGAGTGAGGTTGCTAGCTGAATTCGCTGGGATTCTCCGCCCGAAAGCGTGGAAGTCAGACGGTCGAGCGTGAGGTAATCGAGGCCGACCTCGTCGAGAAATTGCAAGCGCGTGCGAATCTCTTCGAGAATTTTGTCGGCGATCTTCAGATGCCCTTTCGAGAGCTGCAAATTGGAAAAGAAAACGCGCGCTTCCTTGACAGTGAGTCTGCAAACTTCCGTGATGGCTTTTCCTGCGACGCGGACGGCACGGGCTTCGGCGCGCAGACGGGTTCCCCCGCAATCAGGGCAAGTGGCATAACCGCGGAAGCGGCTGAGGAAGACGCGGACATGCAGCTTGTACTTCTTGCGCTCCAGCCAGGTGAAGAAACCCTTGACGCCTTCGTATTCGTGTTCGGGATCGCCCTCGAGAATCAAACGGCGTTGTTCGGCCGCGAGTTGACGCCACGGCACGTTCGTGGGGATTCCACGGCTACGCGCCCATTTTTTGGCTTCCTGGAACAATGCGCGGTAGCGTTGTTTCGTCCATGGTTCGATGGCCCCGTCGTCGAGGGACTTGCTGGGATCGGGGACGACGAGATTCAAATCGAAATCGATGGTATTTCCGAAACCCTGGCAGCGCGGGCACGCTCCGTACGGATTGTTAAAGGAGAAAAGGCGGGGCTCAGGCTCCTGGTAAAGCGTGCCATCATTCTTGCATTCGAATCGCTCGTTGAAGGTGAACCGCTCGGCGGGATTTCCGGCGGCGTCCGCCATGAATTCGAGAATGGCCTCGCCCTGCCCTTCGCGGTAACAGATTTCGATGGAGTCGACGAGACGCGCGCGCGATTCCGGACTGACGGCGAGGCGATCCACTAGGACGTAAACGGGCTTTGAAAAATCGACGTCGAGCAAAGTTTCCGGCGAAGAGAATTCGTGGACGCGGCCCGCCTGGTAGAGGCGATTGAACCCGCGTTTCTGGAGATCGAGCAGCGCCTGGCGAAGGAGTTCCGGAGGAGGAGCGCCTGCGGTTTTCTTCGCACCACGTTTTGACGCAACCGCCCCTGTCGCCGGCGTCGCAATTCGAAACTGATGCAAGACGTAAAAGCGGCGACCCGGAACAAGAGACAAAATGCTCGTGGCGATTTCGTCGGGATTGTCTCGCCGGACTTCCGCCCCGCACTTGATGCAAAACGTTTGTCCGCAGCGCGCGAAAAGCAGCCGCAAATAATCGTAAATCTCCGTGGCAGTCGCAACAGTCGAACGAGGGTTGCGCGTGGTATTTTTCTGCCGAATGGCCACCGCCGGAGCGATGCCGGAGATTTCGTCGACATCCGGTTTTTCCATGCGCTCGAGAAATTGGCGCGCGTAAGCGGACAGCGATTCGACATAACGGCGCTGGCCTTCGGCGTAAATGGTGTCGAAGGCGAGCGAGGATTTGCCGGAGCCGCTGACGCCGGTGACCACGGTAATGGCGTTATGCGGAATCTCAACGCTAATGTTTTTGAGATTGTGGACGCGGGCGCCGCGGACGCAGATAGACTCCTGTTCTGGGCGTACGTCCGTGGTCGCGTGGGTAATCTCTTTGGTCGCCAAGAATAAGCTCAGACAGCGGGTTTTGAATGCACTGCCTAAACTTCAAATTATACGTCTGCTGTCAAAGAGGGGCAAACTGCTGCTTTCTTGAGGACAAATCTACGGCTCCTGGGTGAGGGTGATCTCACCGATGCCGCCTTCCACTTTGAGGTGAATCGTCGCGGGTGATTTTCCGTACGCGTCGTTGGTGTAGGAATCTCCATCGTGCTTCAAACCACGCACATTAATGGAACCGATGCCGCCGGAAGCGTGAGCGATGACCCCGACGTTTTTCGGAAGGCGGATGTTGGCCTGACCCACACCGCCTTCGATGTCGGCGGTCAAATCAGTCTTGCGATCGCCAGTGAGGTCCAGATCCATTTGCCCCGCCCCCATATGGAGATCCAGTCGGGTGAGAGGAACGTCGCGCAAATGCAGATTCCCTTGTCCCGCACCCATATCGACCTTCAAATCCAGGGGGATATCTTTACCGAAGCGAAGAATCCAATCATTTTGAGAACGGCCGAAGTGAGTGGAATGCGAATTCTGAGAAATGCTGAGTTGGCCGACGCCGCCGTCGACGTGGTAATCAACGCGTGGTGCGTCGAAAGTGCCGTCGTACGTGAAGTCCGCGTCAAGCATATGGTTGGCGCCACCGTTGATGTTGAGTTGACCGGCACCCATTTCCACCCTGGCATGCGCGGTCTTCGCTCCCTGCAGGTCCAGGGTTTGCGCCGTGTGCTG
>Ga0066651_10000155_pt1 | contig 19562 bp, 20 predicted proteins | sample GraSoiAngelo_100_FD_71410 | JGI IMG/M metagenome (GOLD analysis project Ga0066651, IMG submission 71410) | Grasslands soil microbial communities from the Angelo Coastal Reserve, California, USA - 14_0903_02_20cm | ecosystem: Environmental > Terrestrial > Soil > Grasslands | place: USA...
GCGCAGGGTGATCTTCCGCGGAAAAAGCTCTGGGAAAAGAAGTAGAATCACTCAGTCGACAAATTCCGGAGCGTACCGGAGCGGTTTCCTCAGACGACAGGGATCGTCGAGATTAGACCGTCTGACCCCGTCTCGAACCGACCAAATACTTGAGGAAACGGGGAGCGCCGATTCGTGCAGTTTGAGTAGGGGCGAGGGGCGCGCGAGCAGCGTATATTTTGGGACTTAATTGACGCCAGGGTGGCCCGCACGACTTACCAGGAGTTACCGACTCAACGGGGTGGCAATTCACTGGAACGAGGGGCTTTATCAACTGAAATTTGTTCACTCTGAGTACTCCAGAAAGACTCAATCGCGAATTCGTAAAACCAGAAACTTGAGAGTGGAAGACTTATCGAGGAGTCGTCGAGCTTATACGCTATGGGGAGAGATTGTCCCTCCTTCGGCATGAACGGTGTTCCCCCGACGTTACCAACAAGCAGCTTGTTGTCCGCTGACAAAAATCCGTACTTGATGCGTGTCCCCCGCCTCGTCCCCAGTCTTTTGTGCACGAGAACGGTTCCAACTGCCTTGCCGCAATCGCTGACGATTGCCTGCTCCCGCTTAAATCGAAGCAGACACTCCATTAGGATTGCCGTGGCAAACACCAAATAGAAAAACCGTGACAGGCCTTGTTCAACAGCGAAAAAATACAACAGAACAAGACATAGAATTCCAGTAATGAGTATTTTGCGGAGAACAGGGCCAGGCAGCAGTGCCAACCGTTGTTCAAGCAAAGCGTTTTTCACCAAGAGGCTTCTGTATCTGCCAACCGTTGAATCTAATTGTGACAGCTCTCGTGCCAAGGCCTGATTAGCTCGTACGAAAGAAGACTCTCAAATTTTGGGTCGTATTGGTATGCAAACCCTGCTCTGAGGCTAACGTCCTGACGGAGACCTACCAGCGTTCAAGAGGCCAGTGATTAACGTAATCGGAGAAGTGAGAATCTGCCAAACCACATGTCTGGTAACGCGTAATCGGACAAGTGCCACTGGCTCCCTGGGGCTATTCCACTTCTCCGGTAGCGGCTAATCAGACTTGGCCTTAATACGAAACGTGTTTGGCTTTCACTTGCTGGTCTACGCGAAAAATGTTGGTAGAAATCGCGTTGGCTTTATTGCTATCTGCATCAAGGAATATCGTGAACCTACCATGTCGCCAACGTGAAAGCCGCCCACTTGGGCGGGAATACCTTCGCCTACGCGAATGCTCAGACCCGGCCATAGTCGCCGCCGAGCCAGATGTTCCTCCTCCACTTCAAACGCGGGACGGCAGAACAAACGGTAACCGTAAAAGTCCCATTCTTGAACGAGTCTCTATTCTCTCGATTGGCGGTCCCATCGCTCGACCGCGAAATTGACCTCCGTATCGGGCGCACCCGCAACTCGATAATCACAGACGACGATAGTAGAGACTCCGAGCATGATCATCCTGCGAGATCGGAACTGGCCCTTGTAAATGTATATACATAGGTGTATATATATGTTGGAGGCGAATCATGGCCATCGCTCGTGTATTCAAGTCCGGGAACAGTCAAGCTGTAAGGCTACCGAAAAAGTTTCGGGTCAAGAGCTCGGAAGTTGAGATTTTCCGGCGTGGCGACGAAATCGTATTACGAGAGAAAGCCGGCGGAATGGTCCGTGTGCTGGATTTGTTGGCTGCGTTGCCAGCGGACATGTTCCCAAAGAAGCGCAAGGATCCGCAAGCACAACGCCGCAAAGGTCTATGATGAGCACCCGCTATATGCTCGACACCAATATCTGCATCTATTTGCGGCAGAATCGGCCTCCAGAAGTGACCGCGCGATTCCGTCAAATGCAGGATGGCGATGCCGTTTTATCCGTGATTACGTACGGCGAGTTACTTTATGGCGCGGAGCGAAGCCAGCAACGCAGCCATGCGCTGGAATCTCTCGCGCGGCTTGTATCTCTTTTGTCTGTGGTTCCCTTGCCGGGGGAAGCGGCGGCAGCCTACGGCGAGATCCGCGCGGCGGTGGAGGCCCACGGTGAGAGGATCGGCGGCAACGATCTCTGGATTGCTGCTCACGCCAAATCCGCTGGGCTCACTCTCGTCACCAACAATGAACGCGAATTCAAACGCGTTCCCGGCCTCAAGCTCCAGAACTGGACCAGCCGCGCCATCCTTGATCGTTCGAAATGAGTTACAGGGCGATACACATCGCGATAGACACAGCATAGGGCTGTGCTGCGCAAAAATTCCGTCCAGGTTCGAAGTCTAACCGATCCAAGAAACAAACCAGCCGCTCAACCTTTGTATAGACCATTGTCTGTTCTTTCCCCAACTCGTTCGCCTCGCTGCAAAGGAAAGGCACTGGCAATTCCGCTCGTACCGCCACTAGAAATTAGGGAGAGGCAGTCAAAGCGCATGGTCCTCTGAGCTCTTCTCGTCCTTCACGCGGCGATTCTTTCCCACCGGCATTCGTGATGGAGGCCGCCGAGAACCGGGCGAGCCACGACCTTGCAGTCTGGGGGCAAGGAGTGTCTGTCGTGACCTTGCAGCGGTAGGATTACCACGGTAGGTTCAGGAATCCCTGGTCCGAGGCTCAAATGTGGGCGGCCCCGGTGTCAAATCGAACGCAACCAGAGCGTCCGATTTGACCCACGCAGATACCTGAACATAAGCTCTAAGTTTGCTTCAAACGTCGATTCCGGCGCGGCTTCCAGGCAATATCGGTGATAAACTCCGCACGCGTGCCTGCGCAGATTTTTTACCGCCAAGGCGCTCGACCCCGCGCGGGCGAATGATTCGATCAGTGTGTGCAGCAGAGGAATAAATTCCGAGTCGTCGAGGGGATTCCGATCGTTATGCGCAAACAAGTCTTCTATCTGTACTTTCCCGAGAAGCAACAGGGCTGCCTCCGTGTCGGTGGACTGTTGACCTTCGGACTGGCGCACGGGGGGTTGAACGCCTGCGGATCCAGATGCACCTGGCAGCGGTGGCAGTTTCTCGGGCGGAAGGGTTAGCCTGATACTCCGCGCCTGACCTGGTGTACGTGTGATTAAATCGCGCCGTTCCAAAGTCAGGATCATCTGATGCACGCTTGGGGGCGAAACCTGGAAGAACTTCACCAATTCCGCCTCGGCAGGCGGGCGTCCGTGCAAGGTGGTGTATTGGTGGATAAAGGCCATAAACTGGCCTTGCCGGGATGTGTACTGCGGTTTCATCTCGGGACATCTTCCAAGGCTTCAATGGTGAACAGGAACCGGACGAGTTCTTGAATTTTCGTCCGGCTTGGGCCGATCAAACCGTTTCCGTAACGCGAGTCGTAATGCTGGCAGTAATCCGCAGCCAGCTTGTAGCCATTACGTCGGAGAGTCCAGATGCCAGAGGTAGATGTCCAGTCCATGCTCCACCAGCATGAGGTTCCAATTGTGAACGATGCGTACCGCTCCCCACCTTCGATTCCGGTATTCGTTTTGAAATCGCGCAAACGGTCATGCATCGTCTGAGCCATTTGTGGGTCCAATTGTGGACGAAGTTTGTCCAAACCTGCCAACATCCCTCGCACTTCCCGAAAGAGCTTTGCCGCCGCGCCGCTGGTTTTGCCTTGGCGCGAAACTGCCCTCGTCGCTATCCAGATGGCGAAAGCAGAAAGTCGTTCCGTTCGCTCAAACCACTTTTTCAGGACTGTCAGTCTCGTCAGACTTGCACCTCCGCGATCGTCAATCTCTTCAACAATGTTCGAGAGCTTTTCGGGAATGTTGGTGCGCATCATTCGCCAGCCAGTTTGATTTCTAGACCACACAGGTGATCCCACAAGGCATCGCCATAAGGTGGTCTTGCTGACTCCTGTGTCGTATCATCGGAGACTACAATCCACGCATTATGACAGCGCGCTCCATTTGATGTAGGTTTTTGAGGTCGCCACAAGAAGAAAGGAGACCTGCAATGGGGAGTGCAAAAATTCGTTGGGATGGACTCTCGCCAGTGGTGGACAAGAATCAAACCCGTGTCCCGCAACTTGCCCAGCAGTTCCGGATGCTTCTGGGCAAGGAACTTGAGTCTTCTCGTCTTGTAGGGTTTAACGCGGGCGACATCCAAAACAATCGCGGCGAGGCTTGCAACTTGAGGATTGTCCGACTTAGCCATTCGTTCAAGGCGGGCCACGTTCCTTTCGGAGATGTGCGATTGCTGAAGGAACCCGAAGATGTCGTCCTTGTCCCCAATAGTGAGGCGCTCGCTCTTCGGCCTGGCCTGGCAACGCTTGCACACATGGATTGTGTGACCTTTGCCGGAAAACTGCTCGTTCGGACGTTCGCACCCGCAAATCCTGCAGTAATGTCCCATCCCGGTTCTCCAGCAACTGAGAATAAGATAATAAACCAAGAGACACCAGACAGGAAAGGTGGTCCATAGCCGGCCAACATATCGATCGAGACAAACTCCGGGCTGCCATTCGCAGGATGGGCAACGAGCACGTTTTCTACATGTTGGAGGGTGCCATTACCCTTCTGCCGCAAACTAAGCTCCGCAAGCTGATTACACAGTACCTGAATCCAGCCGAGCTTCGTCCATACGGCGGCAGAAAGGAAAACCTTCTCGCTGATGTCAAGGCATTCCAGAAGGCGCGCCTGGCCGGCAAGTATTATCAGGCCTTCGCCGTCAATTCAAAGAACTACACGGAAAAGTCCAGCGGTACGCTGGCTTGGATTGCCGATTGCCGTCGGCTTCTTGAGCGCTGCGTGGCTCAGTCGAAGAAAGGGGGTCCGTCGACGGTATGCCAAGCCTTCGAAATTATCTTTAGTCTGCTTAGCAAGATCGACGAATGTACCGATGACATCCTGTTCTTTGCTGACGAAGGCGGCTCATGGCAAGCCGGAGTGGACTGGGAGAACGTGTTGCCGGCCTGGTTCAGCGTCCTTTCCTCGACGGTCGGTCCCTCCGAGTACGCGCAGAGGATTACGACACTCCTCAAACGTCACTACGAGCACGGGCGCGTAAAGATGCTCGCCGTGGCACGCAAGATTGCGACGCCGGCGCAACGCCAGACTCTGCCTATAAACGCGTGTGTGAGCAATGTTTTCGGGGCAGATTCATCACGGAACTGCGCGGTTAAGGGCGGAGAACGTGGGTACTACCGGTCGATTCATCCTACGACTGACAACGTGCCGAAAATGAGAAATTAACAGCCGGATAACTAACGGCAGCAAAGCGACAGTCTCAATTCGTCTCGACAGGCTTGGAGAGAGGGACGTTCAGCTGTAGCGGAACTTCGGTATTTGCCGATTCTACTTGCCGATGGAGCCGTCGCTCCAATACTAACGAAAACGCAATCGTACCCAAACAACTCGCCCACGGCACCAAGGGCGATACCCAGAAAAAGTGCGTGCCATAGCGCAATGCCGCGAGCCAAATCAAAGTACAGAGCAGCCCTCCGATGATCGCCGCCAGACGTCGCTTGTCTTTCCAGGGGAGGCTAAACGAACAGACCGCCTCCACCAATACTGCAAAGGGAAAGGCAACAACGAGGTCCACGAAGTAATGCTCCCCTGTACCGAGTGTTGCGAGAACCGTGAAGCCGAGAAATGCGAATGCCACGCCGCGCTCCCACCAGGAGAGTCCGCGCGAATACCACCATACCAGCAGCACCCATACCATATGAAGAGAAGGTATGGCATTTGGCGAACCAACGATTTTCACAGGTTCCACGAACAACCGAGATACGTCGCTCGCTGAAAGAGGATGCCACGGAAATTGCTCCCGAAAGAGATGTATGGGCCCAAGTGCTGGAAAGAGATTGTAAAAGAGAATGCCCACAGGTCCGGTGGTCAGGAAAGCCACAAAAGATGGCACAGCTTTTTCACCTAAGCGGAGGAGCCGGCCCACATAGATCAAACCAATGGGGATGGCCAAACCAATATAGAAAATCAGGCTAGTCACTCGCAGGGAAGGCCAGCTGGCAAAACCTAGCGCCACAAGAAACGGGAACTGCAAACCAAGGCTGGCATCGAAGGAGTAGAGGTACAGGTCGAGGACCTTCGGGTGAGCCGCCGCTGTCCACTCCAGGAAGTTACTGGCGAAATATTCGGAGCCGACCAAGAGAAGCGCGGGAACAAAACCCAAAGCCAGCAGTTTGCGGGATGCACCCTCTGCCCAAACAGCGCGGACGCCCAGAATGACCAAGCTGCTTAGTCCCGCGAAAGAAAGCCATGACGCAAGAATGAGCCTGTAATGCAGCAGTTGAAAATCAATCGCCGCGAAAAGAAATGTCCCGCAAAGAACCAGTAGCGCATCCCGCCCGGAAGGAAGGATGCGGAGATGAATGACGCTAACGCTGATGAGAGTGCACGCAAAAAAGATGGAGACGACCGCTTCCGTGTAGAATTGCCGATTTTGGCCCAGCCAGATACCGCTTGCGATCAACAGAAATGTGACGATGATTCTTGCGACCTGCTTGGGAGACATCGTGTTCCCCTCGTTTTACTTTTCGCCGCGGAGTAGCCCTCCCAAATCAGCGGCGTGCACATTCATATTTGACCACGAAGCAGCACTTTGTTAGCCCCCTGTCAGTCAATAGAAAACCAATCGGTAAACGAAGACACGAAAATCCAAGGCACGCCTCTCCTGAGGTGTTCCTCCTGAACGCTTGGCGGCGATTTCGAACTCCCGACTGATTCGCAATCGTAGCTGTCCGTTGGCTTTTGCCCGATCCAGTCTGTTTTGCTGAGCCTCTTTCGGCCGGATATTGATGAACCATGTACATCTCCCGAAACGAGCTTCCTTCCAATCTTCCCAGTTGCTTCAAAATACCGACGACCGCGGATTCCTGGCGGCTGTGACATTCCGCTAAATCAGAGCGCTCATGATTACGACACCTGTCGCCACTTTGTTGTTGTTCGACTTCATTCTTCTGTTGGGAGTGACGCTTTTCTTCGACAGGACGCGCCGGCAAAAGCAGATTTTCTTTCTCGCGTTGCTGTTTTTCTGCTCCGGCATACCCGCACTCGTCTATCAGATCGTCTGGCAGCGCGCCCTCTTCGCGATTTACAGTGTAAATGCACAATCAGTCGCTGTGGTGGTCACGGCTTTCATGGTGGGACTGGGAATTGGGAGTCTCGTAGGTGGCCGTCTCTCCGCACGATTTCCCAGGCACGGCATACTGATCTTCGGTATCGCCGAACTTGGCGTCGCCGGGTTCGGTCTCAGCTCCTTGCGCATTTTTCACTGGCTTGCCGCCTATACGGCGGGCTCAAACCTTATTTCGACAATTTCTTCAGCTTTCTTTTGCTATTCGTTCCAACGGCTCTGATGGGCGCCACACTTCCGCTTCTGGTTGAGCATCTAAGTATTGCGGACAAATCGAGTTGGCACCTCCGTTTCTACCCTGTACTTCGTCAACACTTTTGGCTCCGCCGTCGCCTGCTATCTTTGCGCCACGTTTCTGCTGCGTGACTTTGGACAGTCGGGCGCCGTGGTGTTAGCAGCCGGCATGAATGCAGCGGTCGGCGCTGCGGCGTAGTCCTACGGCCGAAGTGTCAGCAGAAGTTCCAACGAAGATACTCAAGTTACACTGCAAACATCCTCTGCCTCGACGACGGTGCCGCTTCTGCAGGCGGTACTCCTTGCAGGACTTTCTGGTTTTATCGCTCTCGGTTTTGAGATCATCTGGTTCCGCATTTTCTCACTCGCTTCATCGGATCGCGCCCCAGCCTTCGCCCTGCTCCTCTCCACTTACCTCGCTGGCATCGCTGCGGGCTCCATTGTGTCAGAGAGGCTGACGGCAAGCCGCCGGCCCGAAACGCTGGTTTATGTTATCGGAGCGTTGCTGCTTCTCTCCGGCGGATTCTCGGCGTATTTGCCGCCTCTCGTTGCAGCGATGATGGCCAGAAACATCCGCTTTTTGGCCAGCTCCCGGCGTTTTTTGTGACTGCGGCCTTAATCGGCTCGGTTTTCCCCCTCCTCTGCCAGTTGGCAATCCGTGCCGATCGTGAAGCAGGGCCGGGTGTAAGTCTCTTATACATTTCCAATATCGCGGGCTCAGCTCTTGGCAGCATTTGGACGCAAGTTCTGGCGTGAGGTTACTCCAACTTCTTGCCCAGTGACTCTTATGTTGAATTAGCGGCACCCGAACCCTCGGGTAACTGGAACTGCGAGTGCCGAGCGCTCCTATTTAGGCAACGCGTGAGGCGGGGGTAATGCATCCACGTTGAGGCTTCCGTCCGAGGTCAGCGGAAGGGTATCTAGCGCAATGAAATCTGCCGGTGCCATATTTTCTGGAAAGTTCCGCCGGCTGTAGTCGAGCAGTTGCTCGATCAGTTTTTCGCGCAGGACAGCCCGCCCAGGGCTATTTGCATACTGTGCCAAATTCTCGCAGACCGCCGGAGCTTGCGGCCACGCCATCGCGGGGCGAACCAATTCACTATCGGCCCCGCGACGAAAGACGACGTCGTAACTTCCATCCGGCCGGGAAGCCGCCCAGCTTATGTCCAGGTGATAATCCAGCTCCTCGCCCAAAGTCCACATCTTTTGTGGATCCACGCCTCGGTGCTCCAACTCTTCAAGTACCTTGAAGTCACCAACCGTTCCTGAAGTCTCTGAGTCGGCGAGTCTCGCGACTGCTTCGACATCCCTTTCGATTCGTCCATTCGGGATTCGTGCTAGTGCCAGTATGTCGGGACGCTGCTTCTCCAATAGTCCGGCCATCAACTCGAACGTCAGCCGCTGCTCCGCCCAATCCTGCCAAGACGGTTCAAAACACTTGTCCGGCCCGTCGCCCAAGTGAAGAATGGCATCGTATCGAAAGCGCGTCATTTCATTGTCGAAGTGGCCTCGCTTCGGGCGAATCTCCACGCTGGATATCTTCGGGAGTCGCTGCCGCAGCGCCAGAAAAAATGCAGGCGATATCACTAACTGCTCCTCGAACCGGATTCGGTGGCGCACCCGCTCGCGCAATTCTCCAAGACTCATCGACGGCGGAGATTGATACAGCTCAATCGAGAGGGCATAAGGTTCCAGGAGCGCCAAATTTCGCAGATCGCCAACGAAGATTCTGCCGCCTGGTTTCGCGACCCGCACGGCGTTTTCCAAGATTCTGGTCAAGTACGTGATGTTCGGAAAGTATTGCGCCGTGGAATTAATAATTACGGTGTCGAAAGAATTCTCCGCGAGTCCATCGAAGTTGTCCGCAGGACGTTCCAGCACAGTTACCGCGTTCCACACTCCTCCCAGTGCCTCCATCTGCTTCTTGAGTTTTTGCAGCACCGCCGGTGCAAAATCGATTGCAACGTAACGTTCGCACCTGGGGGCGATGCGAAGCAGAAGCAATCCAGTGCCACAGCCGAGCTCTAATATCTGTGCCGGATGAAACGACGTAATCTCACTAACCGTGATGTCAACCCACTCTCGCATCTCCTCCGCTGGAATCGGGTTCCTTGTATAGCTGCTGTTCCAACCGGCGATATCGAATCCCGGCTGCGAGGATTTAGCTTCCTTTCCGAACTGCGTCAGGTCGTATGTTTTGCGCCATTTTTGAAGGCGCCTACGTTCGTTCTCGGCTCCCCTAGAAATTTGATCGACGTGATCGTCGTCTAGTACGACGTATCCCGTGAGTCTTTCTTTTCCCGGTTTCTCGTCCGCCCAGACGACAACGGCGACCTCGCGAACACCTGGAAGCGCCCGCAAAGTAGTTTCAACATCCCGTAGCTTGGCGCATTGGGAGTGATCTACGAATCCCAATCTCATGGTCCTTTCGACCTCCGCCCTCGCCGCAACCTACGCTCCATCACTAGCCGTGCGTCCAAGCGGATCAAGGATAGATGGTCAGGTTCTCGCTGCTAACTAACCGACCTTTTCGCTCTGCAGCAGTGATGTAATTGCTTCTATGCTGTCGATCTGGGACTGGTCGAATCCGGTTTCCGAAAAATCAATTTCGAATTGTTCTTCCAGGAAAACGACAAGTTCTACCGCATCAACTGACCCCAAACGGCCGCTGAGAAAAAATGAACTCGTATCGGTGAACGGCTGCCTGTCGCCCCTTGAGGACAAGAGTTTTTTCAAGAAGTCCCGAATTTCCGCCATGTGGTCCATGCTGGTCCTCAAAGATTCACATTAAATAGATGCGCAAGAAACCGGAAGTGTTCTGTAAGAGGGTAGTTGCGTTCCGTAGACCCGAAAATATCCAGAAGGCAATAAAACACTCCTACCGAGAAAGACGGCCAAAGTTTTCCTCGAATAAATCCCGTTGGCGTAGGGCCCCGATGGCGCAACCGCGAAATGCTGATAGCCGTAGCAAGGGCAACGCAGTAGAAGACAAAAACCTGATAACCCACGAGCGCGCGCACCAATCCAAGTTTCTGAATGAAACCCAGATCCCGGACAAAATGATAGAACGCGTTTCCGAAGCAAGCCGCGGCAAATATTGCGGCAACCAGTCGAAGCTTGCCATTTCTTTTGAAATACCTCAGGAACGTCGGGTAGAAGAAAACATCCACCAGCAATTCCTTGTAATAATAGTAAAAGCGATTGAAAAACTCCGCGACCGTGCGGGAAGACAGCGGCCGATAAGTATTTCGCAAGGCGTTGAAACCCGCCATCCGGCAGCACGCGACAAACCGATGCCCCCAGACGGAAAAATCCATTATGATTTCGAAAAAACCCGCGATGAGGCTCGCCCAGCAGGTGTACCAAGGTAGAGGAGTGCGGCTCACGCTGAGGGAAAGCGCCTGAGCGAATGTAGGTATTCGCAAGTAGCCATGCACGCATTGAGCGAACAAGTGTGCGAACAGGGAGATCAGAATCGACCACACCAAGAGTTTTAGGCCCTTCAATTGAGTGACGGCTAGTTGTCCGGCGTCGCGGGCTTCGATGCGCCGGAGGTAGGCGGCTCCCTTCGGGAGTGGCGTATTTGTCGAACCCCAGAACGGCAGATAGGTGCCGAGTTGCAGACCGAACGGGTCACAGTCCGGCGCCTTCCGGTCGAGCAGGGAGTAGGCGATGAACCAAATGTAGAGCGATAAGATGGCGGTGAAATCCCAGACTAGGTGATAATACCTTGTAGTTTCGGGAATGCTGGAAGCGAACAAGATGAGAACCGCAAAGCCTGACAGAAAGAAGAAAACCGGTCTCCTCCCATACCAAGAGCGCGGCCAGTGCGCGGCCGACCAGAACAGCGTGGCGCCCAACACCAGGACGGAACCGAGAAGCACAACGATATAAAGCTGCCGATGAGTGAAGCCTAGGAAGAAAACCGGAATAGTAAAAAAGAGGGTACCGATCGTTACGAGCATTCTGCGCCGATCCGGAAGAAATGTCGTCAGAACCAGCCAAAGGGTGAGCGCCCACCAAGTTTGCCCTCTGCTATAAGCTAAACCCAGCCCGAACAGAGCCAGCAGAACGATTTTCCCTGCTGCTGTTTGTGCGAACGCCACGACGCGGGGGTAAGTATCGATGCGGGGAATAAGCCGAAAGTTCGCAAGCCTCCCGCCATCTTGCGACACGAATTGCTCCGGCGTTACTGGTGCCGCGACGCTCAAAATTTGCCCTCGTCCAAAAGGGTAAAGAGCTGCTTGCGGTTGACCTTGCCGTTGGCGTTCAGGGGCAGCGAATCGACGCGATGAACTGTGGAGGGAACCATGTAGCCCGGCAGCCTGTCCTTGATCTGCGTTCTTATGTCCGGGTCGTCCATTCCAAACTGCCCGCTCACGAATGCCACAATACCGTTGGCCGAACCGTGATCGACTGGCCAGGCCACCGCAGCCACCGAATCGGTTCGATAGATCTCCCGCAGATAAGCTTCCACTTCTTCCAGTTCGACACGAAGCCCGCGTACTTTCACTTGATTGTCGATTCTGCCGAGATGGTGAAATATTCCCGATGTGTCGCGGTAGGCCAGATCGCCGGTGCGATACCAACGCTTCCCTTGCAGCACGGGGAAGCTGGCGCGAGTCAAATCTTCTGCGTCGAAATACCCCGAGCTGAGCTGTGGCCCAGCCAGCAGAAGCTCGCCTTGTTCACCGTCGGGAAGAACCTGCAAAGCCGGATCGACAATCGCCACTTCCATTCCATCGAACGGCTTCCCGATGGCGACAACTCCACGATTCGGCGTGGCGTTTTCAGGGCCGGTAAATCTTTGCCCGGTGCACACGACGGTGGCCTCGGTCGGACCGAAGAGATCATCGACGATGCTGTTGGGCGCAGCCTGCATCCAGAGCGTTGCGGAAATCACGGGTAACGGCTCGCCAGAGAATAGGGAGTAGCGAAGGCTGGGCATCGCGCCGGGAACGAGCATCTTCATTCTCTTCATGTTGCTGGCAACCGAGGGAACGGTAAAAATCACGGTCGCTCTTTGCCGGTGGATAAAGCCAGCCGGTGCGATCAACTGGGTAGCGGGAGCAACGCACAGGGCCGCCCCGCAATTCCAGGTAGCGAACATATCGAAGACCGAAATATCGAAGGTAATCTCCGCCAGTCCGGCAACGCGATCGGTAGGCTCAAAAGCATAACGTGCCTGCATCGCGCCAATGAAGTGGGCGACGGCACCGGCAGAAATTGTCACCCCTTTCGGAATCCCGGTCGTTCCCGACGTAAACTCGATGTAGCCGAGATTTTTCGGCTCGACCGGAACTGGCCGGTCTTCCGCATCGAAGCTAGAAAGCCCACCTTTCCCGGTCACGACTACCTTCGTATTCGCATCCGACTGCATTTCCACAGAGGTGGCAAGCTCCGGACCCAGGATGAGCCTGGGACAGTGACTTAGCACCCGTTGCGACAACAGAAGCAGGCTTTCGGAATCGACGATCAATGCTTCCGCACGGATGCGCCCCAGGAGCTGAATGAGCCGATCCTCGGGGAGTTTCGTGCTGATAGGTACGTAAGTGCCGCCGCCCCAGCAAGTGCCTAGAATGCCCGCATATGTCGAGAGGCTTCTGGAGGCCAGGATGCCAACTCGCGGAGCGGCCACCTGCTTATTGCGTCGCAACCAGTCGGCCACGGGTTGAGTCAATTCTCGCAGTTGAGCGTACGTAAGTTCCAGCGTACCGATGGACAGCGCGATGTTATCCGGAAAGCGCAGCGAGCTTTCGTAGAAGCCGTGTGCGAGATTTAGGCTCATTGGGGTCAGTTGGCGTGAATAACCATGGTATCAACCGGAACCTGCGCAGTGTGCCGCTGGCGATCATGTTTGTGTTGGAACGGGTACCTCCAAGACGACAGTGACCTAACCAACGTAGTTGCGGGTGACCGTCTCAGCAGAAAAGAGGAAATTGGTGGACGTGACCGGGATCGAACCGGCTTGCAAAGACGAGAAAGAAAATCTATCTGATTGGTTCGCTTGGCTTTGTGCTGTGTTGTAGTACCCGGTTTTGTACCTGATTTGGCAGCAATTGGACCCAAGTTCAGAGCTCCTGACATGCCCCCCTCGGAAAGCTGCCCAAAATCACCTGAATGGTGAAGCGCAGACCATGCCATCTCCTTTTGCATTGTAGCTGTATCCTCAGGCTTAAGCAGCTGTACGCGACGGCGGAAGGTACTCGCGGAGCTCACGTCCCAGCCCCATCTGGCTTGGGTTTTCGCTCTCCAGGGTGCGAACCAAACCTGTCCGCTTTTTTTTCCCGCAAGACGGAGGCATGCTATCCGGCCATGAACTCGGCTCCCGATCCCAGCGATCTCTTTCCCGACTTCTCCTATGCCCTGGTTTCGCTGTACGAATCCGGATACGCCGATCAGAACGATTTGGCACGCTCGTTCGATTACTCCACACGAACCCTACCCCGCTTTCCATATTGCCTCTCTGTATCCGTTGCTCTACCGTCTCGAACATCGAGGCCTGATCCAAGGATGCTGGGTTGAAAAATCCAATCAAAGAAGGCGGCGTTACTACCGTCTCACAGCCCAATGTCAAAAAACTCTCTCTCTCCAGCGTCAAAGTGGCGGATATTTGTCGGCGCAGTCAGCCGAATCACGGGGGTGGAGAATGCCTGACTGGAAACAGGAGATCAAAAAACAATTGGTGGGACTGAACTTTCCGCCCGTTCGCGAAGCGAAAATCATTGAGGAACTTTCCGACCACCTTGAGAACTTGCATGCAGAAATTCTGTCCGAGGGAGCGTCGTGTACGCCTTGCTCAGGCTCGGGCGGAATTGAACATCGTCGCTTCCTCTCTCGAAAAGGAGTTCCCCGCTGCAGAGCCCGAACGACTCACGAACCCTGGGCGACTTGATTGACTCGTGCTGGTCGCCGTCGTAGCCTGCCATGTAGCAAATCCTCATTGGCGGAGCCCATTGGCTTATGCGTCGTTGGTCAGCGCTGCCCCGACCTTTCCTCGCCACGCTTGCTAGCGTGTTTGCCTTAATCGCGATCCTTTACGGGTCTCTTTGGATGTACGCTGTCCGTTATCCGGTTCCGGTTGTAGAGCTCGGCTTCAATCAACTTCACAATCCAAAGTATGACGCGAGAACGCACTCGCTGTCAGTTGATGATGTGATAGATGGAAGCCCTGCGAAGCAAGCTGGACTGCGCGCTGGAGACCGCATAACTGCGGTCAATGGGCGTGCTCTGAGCACCGAGATTGGATTCGACGACTCCTACGTCCGCGGCCATCCCGGCGACGCTGTGGCCTTAACCATAGAGCGACCAGGTGAGCCCGAGCCGCTAGTTTTGCGTGCAGTCTTTCGGGCAAAGAGATCGCCAAATAGAGCAGGCGAAGGCTTTGCCAGGTCTTCCGCGCTGCAAGTCATTGGATTATTTCCCATTCCGTTTCTTCTGGTCGGATTCGCCGTTCTGTTCTTGAGGTTGCAAGAGCCAGCGGCATGGCTACTGGCATTGCTGTTCTGTGCGTTCATCGCCGCTCCAGATCTTGTCATTCCCTCGGGAGTTTCTCCTGCCCTCGCGGCATTTACGCTGGCATTCCGTGCGATTTTTTTGGGGATGCTCGGTCCGCTCTTCTATCTGTTTTTCGCCGTGTTTCCGGCGCAGTCCCCGCTGGATCGGCGTTTCCCGTGGCTGAAATGGCTGGCCCTGGCCTTTGGAGTATGCATTGCCCTTCCAGGGTTGCGGGCCGGACATCCAAGCGTTCCGGGAGTTGCGGCTGATGTGTCAAGCACACGCAACGCTGACCTGATCCTCTCATCCGTCCTGTATGCCTTATTTGCGTTGGGCGTCCTCTCACTGGCACAAAATTCGTTCATGGCCGCAGTCCCTTCGGAAGCGGGGCGCAAATCGCGAGTGATTTTGTGGGGAACAATTGCCGGCGTCTTACCGATCGTTCTCGAGCGCGTAGCGGTGGACTTCGCAGGATATCGCCCCTCTTTTTGGTTCGACACAGCACTCGTTTTGGTGTTGTCCTTGTATCCGCTGTCGTTCGCTTATGCCGTGGTGAAACACCGGGTGATGGAGATTCCGGCATTGTTGCGACGCAGCGCACGGTACGTGCTGGTGCAGCGCGGCTTCACGATTCTGCTCCTGGCGCTTTGGCTCGCCGCTATTAGGCTGTTCACTTACACTGTTTCGGGCTTGGTTGGGACATTCTCGAATACGGTGCTGGGCCTCGGCCTTGTTTTTGGCGTCGGATTGGTGTGGATTTCCGCGCCACTGGTTAAGCGGGGAACAGCGCGCATCGACCGCGCCTTTTTCCGCAGCGCATATGACGCGCGTGTCATCCTGCAAGACCTGGCAGAGAAAACGCGTACCGTTAGCGACCGCCGCGAACTTGCGATACTGCTGGAAAAACACATCAAGTGTGCTCTGCAGCCGAAATCGCTTGCTTGCTATCTGGAAGCCGGAGATGGAAACCTCGTTGCGGAATTCGGACCAGTGCCCCGAGAGTGCGACACAGTTCCAGTCGCACCGCCTCGGCCGAAGTTTCCCTTCCGCTTTGGCGCAATGTTCGTTCCGCGAGGGTCGGACACAATTCCAGCCACGCTGCCACTGCTCAGGGAGGTTGCGCAGCGCGGAAAAGCCTGGGACGTCCCACAGAGTCACGAGGCCGCCGGAGATCTGGGGCCGCTTGCGCCGGAATGCCTGGTGCCTATCCTTGGGCGCAATAGCGGATTGATCGGCCTGCTGGTGCTTGGCCAGCGGCTTTCGGAAGAGCCTTACTCCGGCGAAGACAAGCATCTGCTCGATTCGGTGGCGGGCCAGGCGGGAATCACTCTGGAGAACTTACGTCTTGCCGAAAAGATGGCGGAGCGGGTGGAAGCGGATCGCCGTGTGGCCCGCGAAATGGAGATTGCCCGGGACGTGCAAGCGCGGCTTTTTCCGCAAAAGTTGCCAGCGATGAAGACGCTTGAGTACACCGGCGGCTGCATCCCAGCTCGGGCAGTGGGCGGGGACTACTACGATTTTCTGGAGCTCCGCGAAGGCCACCTGGCGCTAGTGTTGGCTGATATCGCAGGCAAAGGAGTGTCGGGCGCCCTACTGATGGCCAATCTGCAAGCCAACTTGCGTAGTCAGCGCGCGATGGCGGTCGACGACCTGCCGGGCGCACTCGCTTCTGTCAACCACTCGTTCTGCGAAAACACGGGCGACGCAGGTTACGCGACTCTCTTCTTTGGGGATTACGACGACTGCAGCCGCAGACTCCGCTACGCGAATTGTGGACATCTTCCGCCACTACTACTGCGTGGCGGGGGCGCGGAAGATCAGGCTAGCCGAGCGGGAAAGGTGCAGCGGCTGGACGCTACCAGCATGGTCGTGGGGCTGTTTAATGACTGGCAATGTGAGGTTGCGGAAGTGAGGCTAGCCCCGGGAGACACGCTGGTACTGTATACCGACGGAATAACGGAAGCCCGGAGCGCCGAAGGCGAAGAGTTCGGTGAGTCCCGCTTAGTCGACACCCTTCGCTCCTATTGTCATCTTCCGGTAGGTCCACTGCTCCAAGCAGTCGTTGGAGCAGTCCAGCAATTCAGCGCCGGAGAACAACAGGATGATATCACCATGGTGATTGCGCGGTCGCTTGCATAATCCCATCTGGTCTTACGCCAAGCAGAAGATCGGCATGGCGAGGGCTATGGACCCGCTCACACCAATCCATGTGGACGAAAAACCGACTTATCTTGGAGGTGTTTGCCCGTGCATTGGCTGTATTTTCCCGCGAGTCGTCGGCAACTCTTCCCTAATCCGTTTCCGCAAGACTACCCCGTCACTGTGGCGGTGTTCGGCTTCTGCCGCACCCTACCAGCAGTGGTTCTAGCCGGTCGCGGGGCGCGGATCGTGATGGTTCTGAATGTGGTCCGTGAAACGCGTTTTCCTTGACGATGGAGAAAAATGTGGGCTGCATGACACCTACATTTTCGTTTCAGGCTACTCCTCTCCGCCTATTTCACTGTCAGTGTCAACATGGTGTTGTGGCTCAACGAGCCAGAAGTTCCCGTCAAAGTGAGAGTATAGGTACCGGGCGCAGTGCCTGCGTTTGGCATCGAACTGCGCCCACTTCCAGCAACGCCGGTGCAACCAGCACAAAGCAGCAATACAAACGTGGCCACACTGGAGACCTGCCACACGTACCGTCGCCTGGGTGCGGCGAACCTGTTAAGAATGGCGCAAGCCACGAGCGCCAGAAGCCACGTCAGCCCGATTCGTAAGCCGGCCCACGGCCAAGGCACAATCGTGCCTGGCGGCACCACCGACTGGGCCGTCGTCGTCACCGTAATATTGAACGGCGCATAGGAGCTACCTGTAGGACTCACCGATCCAGGAGCTGTGCAAACAGCCAACATAGGAGCGCCGCTGCACTGAAACGAAATCGTCTGGCTGAATCCGCCCTGCGGAGTGATGGTGATCGCGTACGTTGCTGTCGATCCGGCCGTGGCCGCAGCGGCGGTCGGGGACGCTGAAAGGGAGAAGTCCGCCACTGTTTGCGTCAGACCTGGCGAAGTGCTGTTGGCGAAGTTCGCATCGCCGCCGTAGATTGCGGTGATCGAATGCACTCCTCCCACTAGCGCCGAGGTAGCGAGTGTCGCATTTCCGCCGCTGAGCATGCCCGTGCCCAGTGTAGCGGCGCCATCCTGAAACGTGACCGTTCCAGTCGGGATGCTCGTCGCTGACGACGTCACCGTGGCGGTGAACGTCACAGCGGATCCAAAGATTGATGGATTATTCGATGAGACGACGGAAGTCGAGTCACCCACCTTGTTCACCGTTTGCACCAGGGGCGGCGAAGTGCTGCCGGCGAAGTTCGCATCACCGCTGTAGACTGCGGTGATCGAATGCGTTCCGCCCGTCAGCCCTGAAGTGGTGAACGTCGCTGCTCCGCCGCTCAGCGTGCCCGTGCCCAGTGTAGCGGCGCCATCCTGAAACGTGACCGTCCCAGTGAGTGTGCCTGTGACCGGCGAAGTCACCGAGGCAGTGAGCGTCACAGCCGTTCCAATAATGGACGGATTGTTCGACGAGGCGACGGCAGTGGAGCTCGCCGCCTTGCCAATCGTCTGCGTCAGGATCGGCGAAGTGCTGCCGGTGAAGCTCGCATCGCCGCCGTAGATTGCGGTGATCGAATGCGCTCCTGTCCCTAGTCCCGAAGTGGTGAACGCCGCCGTCCCGCCGCTCAGCGTGCCCGTGCCCAACGTAGTGGCGGCATCCTGAAACGTGACCGTCCCGGTGGGTGTGCCCGTGGCGGACGACGTCACCGTGGCGGTGAAAGTCACAGCCGCTCCACGATTCGATGCACTATTCGACGACACGACGGAAGTGGCGCTAGCTGCCTTGTTCACCGTCTGCATAAGGACCGGCGAAGTGCTGTTGGCGAAGTTCGCATCGCCGCCGTAGATTGCGGTGATCGAATGCACTCCTCCCACTAGCGCCGAGGTAGTGAGTGTCGCCGTTCCACCGCTCAGCGTGCCCGTGCCCAGCACGGTGGCGCCATCGTTGAGTGTCACTGTGCCAGTGGGGGTGCCGGAGCCGGTGGCCGGCTTCACCGTGGCCGTGAACGTCACAGCCTGGCCCAAGGCAGATGGGTTCAACGAGGAGATCAACGTTGTCGCCGACAAGGAGGAGCCAGGCCGACCGCAAGATGTGAACTTGAAGGACCCAACGCGAGTCTTCCAGTTAAACGAACCGTTAGTCGTCAGGTATTCGTTCGTGTACCAGAAAGTGCAGTCATCGGCCGGGTCGACGCTCATACCGCTGTAGTCACCCCAGCGACTGCTAGCGTTGGTCTGCGATCCTGTGCCTTCCATGATGCTGTTCTCGCTCTCCATCGTGCCCGCTGGATCGGAGGGCACGCGGCCCGTATAACGAACAGCCGGGAAATTGCTGCTGCTGGAAGCACTGTATCCCACAGCAATGTCACCCGATTGATCCATCGCGATCGAGCCCATCCAGCGGTACTGCGAGTCGGGTGAGAAAGTTCCCTGTTGGAAAACGGTCGGCGTGGCGTTGGGGCTGCGGATCTCATACCACCGCACCCCCACGCTGCTTCCCGCCATCACCGAGTGGTTGACCACCAGTGATTCATGGTTGCCAAAGTTCCGGTACGCCAGCCGGAACATCAGACGGTCGCCCAGGGAATCGAGCTGTTGCGTCGTTCCAGGCTGGGGAATGCATGTGCCGCCGCCACAGGCTTCACTGAAAGG
>Ga0066651_10000160_pt1 | contig 19434 bp, 17 predicted proteins | sample GraSoiAngelo_100_FD_71410 | JGI IMG/M metagenome (GOLD analysis project Ga0066651, IMG submission 71410) | Grasslands soil microbial communities from the Angelo Coastal Reserve, California, USA - 14_0903_02_20cm | ecosystem: Environmental > Terrestrial > Soil > Grasslands | place: USA...
TGGGCGTGCTGAGTTGCAAGTGAGCCGCTAGGCCGGTGCCGCTAGCGAGGAATTTCGGCGAATCACCGTTTCTGCAAAGTGATCCATTTCTTCGAGTTGCGGGCTGAATTGCAGTAGAACAAGGTCAACGCCGGCGGCTTCGAATTGGGCCAAACGCTCAGCCACTTGTTCGGGCGTACCGACGAGGCCAGACCGCAATCCGCGGTTCGAAACCGAGTAATCTTCCAATGAAACGCGCTGCTCCAGTTGGGTTCCGGCAAGCCACTGTTGGTAATTCGCGTAGCCCGCCGCGGATTGCTGAACGTCCGTGACGCGCCGCAGCTCATCCTGAGCTTCTCGTTCCGTTTCGCGGACAATCGCATACCCCGCAACGCCAAATTTGAGCGGAGGCAGATTATGTTTCGCGCGCCGCTCGCGCAGGTCGGCAATCTTCTCACCGACGCGCTCCGGCGGATCACCGTGCATCAGATACGCGTCGCACTTTTCGGCGATCAGCTCTTTCGCCGCGGGCGATTCGCCTCCTGCGTACAGCGTCGGACGCGGCTTCGCCACCGGCTTGGGCTCGAGAACATTGTCTTCCACGCGATAATACTTCCCCGAATAGGAAAAATGATCCTGTTTCCAAACGCCGTCAAGAACGTCGAGCCACTCGCTGGTGCGCGCGTAGCGGTCGTCATGCTGTTCGAATGCCACGCCATATTTCCGCGCTTCGTCAGCCCACCAGGAAGAAACAACATTCAAAGTGATGCGCCCATTGCTGATTTGATCGATGTTGGCGGCCTGCTTCGCCAGCAATGCGGGCAAATGAAACGTCGGCCGCACCGCCACCATCAGCTCGATCCGCTCCGTCACCGCAGCCAGCGCCGCTGCGGTGGACCACGCATCCAGCGAAGGCGCTTCGACGCCCTTGATGTCGTTGAGGTTGAGCTCGGCGATCAACGTCAGGTCAAAGCCAATTTTCTCGCTGCGCTGCGCAAGCTTCTTCACGTACGCCCAGCTCGTCTCCATGTTTTCGTTTTCCACGTTGCGCAGCCAGCCGCCGAAAACGGGAAGCCAATAGCCGTATCTCATCGCGGGCGCCCTCCCGCGGCAACGCGCTCGTTGCGGTTCGCTTCGTGGCGTTGCGCCTCGGCGATAAGGAAGTCCGCAAGCCGCGCGTAAGGATTGAAACCAATGACGCGCACAGGATCGGCCACGAAATTGGAAAGCGCGTTCACATCGTAATAAAGTTGCTTGCCGGTGCGGTCATCGATCACGTACTCGATGCCCCCGACTTCTACTCCCGCGAGTTCCACGATTCGTTCGACGTCTTCGATCACCTGTCGCGGTGGATCGTAGGCTTCCACCTTCATTCCGCTTTTTGGTGCGTCCACGGGGCAGGCGATGCGCGTCAACTCTTCGCCTCGCGTGTTCTGGCAAATGTCCGCGGGACACAAGTTGTAGCTCTCGCCGGTGATGTGTATCTGGATGGCATAAAGAAATTTCCCGCCAAGAACCTCGACGCGAGTGATGATTCCGCCGCGCGCCGTGAACGCTTCCTGCACCAGCGCCGTGGAATCGATGCCGAAGTACAGGCGGTTCGCATCCACAGCCGCGCGCAAATCTGCTGCTGAATTGAACCGCTCGATGCCCGCGCCGCTGCCGCCAATGTTCGGCTTGATCACCACGGGATACCCAATGGCTTCCGACCCTTCCAGCGCCTGCGACGGATGATTGATGACCCGCGCTTTCGGATACGGCAATCCCAGTTTCTCCAGATTCGCAAGCTGCAGCGCTTTGGAAATCTCGTGGTTGAAGCACTGGTAGCCGTTGACAACGCGCACGCCCTTGCCTTCGAGGTGCGCCAGATAGTTGAGCGTGTAGAAGATGCCGTGGCCCAAGCCGCGCTGCCACGCCGAAGGACTCATGCGATTGAAGAGCAGGGAATATTCCTGTTCCGGCGAGTCCACGTCATAGTGGTGATGACGCGCGTCAATCTTCAGCCAAGGCACGCCACGCTCGTCGAGTTGCTGAAACAGCGGTCGAAACCAGTCCGGATGCTCGTAATAAATGGCAATGGGCTTCTCGAGGCCATAGCCGCTCCCGTTTGTCTCGTTACTCATGGAACCTCGCACCTGGCCCTAACCTTGAGTCACCATCATGGGATGAATGAGAACCTCCGGACGTTCCATTTTATTCCCTTGGCAATAGATCGGGACGATTGCGGCGGGTTTTTTCAAGCGCAGCAGCGCGCCGCCACTTAGCCACTTCCGCGTGGTTTCCCCCGATGAGAATCTCCGGCACGGCCCATCCCCGGTACTCCGCGGGCCGCGTGTAATGCGGAAAGTCCAAGAGAGAGTGGTTTCCGACTCGCGACTGACTCGGGCTGTTCACTCCACTGAGTAATTCGCATTCCGGGTGCGGTGCTTCGCTAAACGATTCGTTTTGCGAAGACGCTTCATTTCCCAACGCTCCGGGCAACAAGCGAGTCACCGTGTCCACGATCATCATGGCAGGCAACTCGCCGCCGCTTAACACGAAATCACCGATCGATATTTCCTCCGTCGCCAAATGCTCGGCCACGCGTTCGTCAACACCTTCATATCTCCCGCAAATAAAAATGATTCGTTCCAACTGCGCGTAGCGCCGCGCCGTTTCCTGGCGGAACAATTTTCCCGCCGCGGACAGCAAAACGATCGCCGTCTTCGGATCCGCGCCGCCCGGCTTCAATGCCTCTCCGGCGCTAGGCCCAGCAAGCGACTCCACGGCTTCAAACAGTGGCGCGGGCTTCAACACCATGCCTTCGCCGCCGCCGAACGGCCGGTCATCCACGGTGCGGTGACGGTCCTGGGTAAACTCGCGCAAGTCTTGCACGCGGATCTCTACCAGGCCGCTTTCTCGCGCCCGGCGCACGATGCCGTGGTCCAGCGGCCCCGTAAAAAACTCGGGGAAAATCGTAATCAGATCGAATCGCATGCAAAACAAGTGTAGCCAATCGAGGGAAGAGTAGCTATTCGGAGTTGATTTGGATCCCTCATGCCGTGGTTGCATCACGATTCGTAAACGCTTACGATGCCCAGGATTGGAACAAGGGAGGCCAATTTTATGCCCCTAGCCGATCGCCAAACTCGCATTTCGTTGCTCTGGTTGCCGGCCTTCGTCACTCTCTGGCTGGCGGGTTGCGGCGCTTATGGGGGCGGAGGCAACGGCGGCGGGGGAGGCGGGTCGGCGCCCTCCGCACCCACAGGTCTTACAGCAACAGCCGCGAACGCCCAGGTGAACTTGACCTGGAACGCAAGCGCCAGCGCGACTGGCTACTACGTCAAGCGCTCCACGAGCAGCGGCACCGAAGTGCAAATTGCAGCGCAGTCTGCCACGGCCTACAGCGACAACTCCGTAAGCAATGGAATCACATACTATTACGTCGTCTCCGCGTACAATTCATACGGCCAGAGCGCCAATTCTGCTGAAGTCAGCGGTACACCCGTACCGCCTCCACCACCCGCCGCGGACGTGACAATCACCATTGATCCCACCAAGACCAAGCCCATTTCTCCGTACATCTACGGCACCAATTTTTATTCGGGCAATACCGCACCGCAGCCAAATTTCACTTTCGACCGCGCGGGAGGCAACCGCTGGACCGCCTACAACTGGGAGAATAACTATTCGAATGCAGGCAGCGACTATATCTATAACAATGATCTTTATCTGTGTAACGCCGGATGCAATGCCGCAATTCCGGCCGAGGCTGTGCGGACATTCATTGCCGCGGACCAGAGCGCAGGTTTGGCAAGTCTAGTGACTTTCCAGATGCAGGGCTTGGTTTCCGCAGATGGAAACGGTCCTGTCAGTACTGCCAATCCCCCTGACATGACGCGCTTCAAAACGGTAGTCGACAAAAAGAGCACCGTCTCCAGCGTTCCGTTCACGACAACGCCGCCTACCACCGATGCCAATGTGTTTATGGATGAGTTCGCCTGGGCGTTGGACCAGAAGGTGCCGGGCATCTTCGGTGCGAATCCAACTCACCCGACTTTCTTGAGCCTGGACAATGAGCCAGATCTGTGGAATGCGACTCATCTGGAGGTTCAGGGCTCAACGAACGTCTCTTCGGCCAATTTCATCACCAAGACCGTCACGCTTTCGCAGGCACTGAAAGACCAATTCGCCAATCTCATTATCTTCGGGCCCGTGAATTATGGTTTTAACGGAATCTACAGTTGGCAGGGCGATCCGAGTTTGAGCCCCACGCCCAACGGGGGGAACTGGTTCGCGGACAAATACCTCGCAGGAATTAAGACCGCTTCCGCCGCTTACGGTAAACCCGTTGTGGACGTCTACGATTTCCACTGGTATTCGGAAGCGACGGACGGAACCACGAGAGTCACCAACATGACTGGCTCTTCTCTGACGGATGCCCAGGTGCAGGCCATCGTGCAAAGTCCGCGCAGCCTGTGGGATACCACGTTCAAAGAAAATTCCTGGATTACGAACTCTGTGTTAGGTGGGCCGATCTACATCCTCGGACGGCTACAAGCCAAAATCGACGCGGAAAACCCGGGCATGAAAATTGCGATTACCGAATATGAAAACGGAGGCTTTAACCACATCGCTGGGACCATCGCACAAGCCGATAACCTTGGCATCTTCGGCAGCACCGGAGTTTTCGCAGCAAATTTCTGGCCCCCTAGCGGCACCTATTCTTATACGCTCGCGGGCTTCCGCGCGTTCCGCGGTTTCGACGGCGCAAATGCCAACTTCGGCGACACTTCACTTCAAGCAACGTCAAGCGATGTGGCCAGCGTGGTCGTTTACGCCAGTACGGACACCACACCGCCCGGCCGAGTCGTCTTCGTCGCCATCAATCGCTCCAACACCTCCAAAGTTACCGCCATCAACGGCCAGGCGCTCTCCGGAACGGCTCATCTGTACCAGATGACCGCCGCCTCTGCTTCGGCGCAAAGTGTTGTCCAGCCCGTGTCCATGGGAACGATGGCCGTAAGCGGCTCGTCCTTGACCATCACGCTTCCGGCATATAGCGTCACTACGATCGACGTTCACTAACACGACTCGCGCAGCCTATTCGCGGTTCAGATCGCGAAGGCCATCAGGAAGAATTACATCAATTCGCCGCGCGGCCGTGTCGATTTTTGTGCAAATGTCCACCGCCAGCGGAATCAGAATTTCGCCGCCGGATGTCTCCACTTCCAGAAGCGGAGTCCCCGAAATCTCTTCCCCGGGAAATTGTACATCGCGGACAGTCCCAAGAAGGGCCGGCGCTTCGGGAAGCGAGCACGGCGAAGAAGACAGGACGGGAGGCGTGGCAGGAGTTTCAAACACGGAACAGCCGATGAGGTCGGACACGAAATATTGTCCCGCGGGCAACGTCACCCTCTGTTCGAACGAAAGCAGTACCTCCATACCGCGGAATTTTTCCGCTTCCGAGATCGAATCGACGCCCTCAAAATGAAAAACGGCCTGTCCGCGGTGATTTTGGCTTAGCCAGCAGGATTTCAGCCCCAGGCGGCGCGGCTCATCTTTGCCGTCGGCGTGTCCGGCAAAAACTTCCCGCAATCGTGTCAGGCGTTCCGGAAAATCAGTGAGGATTTCAGCGGCGACTTCGCCCTTGTTGCCGCGCGCCCGGAGGATGCGCGCAATTATCAACCAGCGTGGAGTTTCACGTCTCAAAGAGAAGTCAGAACGTACGGCAACCCGGAAATCATGACCGCCCGGCGGTCAATCTTCAAGGATTTCCAAAGTAAACCGCTTACGCAGTTTCATTCCGGATGCGCCAAGCAATGTTCGAATCGCTTTCGCCGTCCGGCCTTGCCGCCCGATGACCTTGCCTAAGTCCTCGGGATGCACCCTAAGTTCCAGCACGGTGACTTGCGAGCCCTCAACGCATTTCACCTGCACGTCCTCGGGATGATCCACGAGAGCACGGGCTATAGCTTCAACTAGTTCGTTCATAGGCTACCTGGGATTGCGCCCCCCGGAGAAACCGGGGAGGCGCAAATTTTTCAGGAAGGCGCAGGGACTAAGTGATTTTCTGCAAACGTAGAAAGCTGCGCACGGTATCGCTGGGCTGGGCTCCCAGGCCGATCCAATACTTTATGCGCTCTGCGTCGAGCTTGATCTCCGCCGGCTTCTTCAGCGGATCGTACGTGCCCACCGCTTCCTTCACGCGGCCGTCCCGCGGCCGGGTCCTCTCAATGACCACCACGCGGTAATAGGGCTTCTTTTTCTTGCCAATCCTGGACAATCGAATCATCAACACTAAGTCATTCCTCCTAAACTTACCTAGTGTAGCCTGTCAGGGCTCTTGCCGGCAATCGAAGTTTGTGAGTCGCTGCGGGTCAGTGTTTGTGCGCCCCTGGACGAGGTTCCCCTCGCGGCAGGGCACGGTTGAGGGTGGAAAATGACGCTACTGCTGGGTATTTGAGTCTCGGATTCGCGCTCCCGAAACTAGAAGGGAAAACGCACCGAGAAAATTCCATTGTGATTGTTCCGGTGGAAGTGAGTCGTAGCGATCTGGATTCCCCCGCCGACGGTGACTGCCAATCGCTTCCGCAGATGGATTCTTCCGATGACCAGGCCCGGGGTCATGAAGACTTGAGTCTGCCCACTGCTCGGGCCGTCCTGGAAATGCGTGTAGTTCACTTCGACTTCCGGCCAGAGTTTTCGATACAGGTGATATTGAAAGGCGTTGTTCCAGGGATACGTGCGGCCGATAGCCGCCTCATTGCCCATCGGCAAGGTCACGCCAAAGGTACCTTGGATATCGAACGCTCCGAAGCCCTTCCCGTACGCGATCGTCGGCGTGATGATGGCGTCAGTCGCTCCGTTCTTGTACTGACCCGTGGGAAATGTCGTTTGGAAAAACGCCGTCAAAATGTACTTTCCCTTTTCCTCATTCGAAGAAAGAATCCGGTACTTCACGAGGAAGCCCCAATCGCCGAATCCATCCCGCACTAGGCTGTCGTTATGGACGATATAGGCGGGCGGGGCAACCAGAATCACTTCGACGCGCTCGGCTGGTATCAGCTCCAGTCCTTTTGCGCCTCCGTAGTTTTCCGTTGTGATGCCGCTGTTGTTTGTCTGCCAGAGAATGTCGAAGCGAAACTCCTCTTCGAGACGGGGCGTAGTCGTGGCCAGCGGTGTGGCCCAGTGAGGCTGCTCCGCTTGTGTCTTATCCACGCGCTTGAACCAGCTTGCAAAGTACCCTGAGTCGCTTCCCCCGCCGGAATTCGTACCAGTTTGCGAAAAAGAAGGAACCGCCGCGAAAAGAAAAACAGCAAGAATGACGAAAACATTTCCGTAGGGCCGCACGTTGTCTCCAGGTTCTATAGGATCCAATTTTCCAGACCGCGGCGAGCCCACGGCCCGCATCAGAAGGCTATGCACTTTAATACAGATATAAACGCCAAATCAAATCGTATTAATACGGCTTATTCCGTATTTCCGCTCCATGAAAATCGTGTGGTCTTGAATCAAGAGCAGGCTGGATCGCTCGCGGAAACTCTTTATTCGTACCTGAGGCAAGCGATGGGATCCAGATTAGCCGCCAGGTTTGCCGGGTAATAGCCGAAGAACAGGCCCACACCGACGGAGATTGCAAATCCAATCGTCACCCACAGGTAAGACAGCGTCGCAGGAATCGATGGCACGAGAGTACGCACCGTCGCAGACACTCCCGCGCCGATCAGGATGCCGATTGTTCCCCCAACCAGTGTGAGGACCACGGCCTCCAGCAAAAATTGCAACCGGACATCGGCGCGGCGAGCGCCAATGGCTTTGCGCACGCCAATTTCCTGAGTACGTTCGGTCACCGAGATCAGCATAATGTTCATCACGCCAATTCCGCCCACCAGCAATCCGATCGAACTGATCACGGTAGTGAGAATCACCAGCGCGCCGGTAAGCTGGTTCCATAAATTGCTGATGAAGTCCGGGGAGCTTAATTCGAAATCGTTTTCCTTGCCGGCCGGGATACGGCGCAGCCGCCGCATCGCCTGAATGACTTCGCCTTGCGCCGTTTCGACGTTTACGTTTTCTGGCACTGTAAACGCCATAATCAGCTCTTTCGCCTCCGGGTACTCCTTTTTGAAGCAGCTCAGCGGGATCACGGCAAAAATATCCACGCCGGGACCGACAAACAGGCCCTGGTCGTGCTCGAAAACTCCGACCACCTCATAAACACTTCCGTTGATTCGAACCGTTTTCCCGAGGGCATCCGTGTTCGGAAACAGGGACTCGCTGATCGCCGCGCCAAGGACAACGACGGGCCGCGCGTGCTCCTGATCGAAGGCGCTGATGAAGCGGCCCCGCGCAATGCTGAAGAGCGGTATGGCGTCAATGTACTGCGGTTCAGCGCCGCGTACGATAACCTTCTCCACGCGGTAGTGCCCGCTGGTGATCAAATTCGAATCACCGAAGAAAAAGCCGCGCGTGCCGATGGTCGTCAAAGCCTGCACGTCTGGCGCAGCATCGCGGATGAAGCCCGCATAGTTGTACTCAAAATACTTGCGCACGCGAATCCTCTCCGGCCAGCGGGAGGGGTCCGTGCCCGGCGGAAATCGCGAGATAAAGTAGGTACGGGAGCCGAGCGCTTGCACGCGGTCCTGCACGAACTTGTTGAGTCCCTGGATGATCGCCGCCATGGAAATCACCGACGAAACGCCGATGACGATGCCCAACACGGTTAGAGCCGAACGCACTTTCGACGAACGCAGCGTCTCCATGGCTGCAAAGAAATTTTCCCGCGCTTGCACAAGCGTCATAATGGTCATCAGTCGGACCTCAAGGCAACCACCGGGTCAAGCTGTGACGCTCGCACCGCTGGATAAATTCCAAAAAATAGCCCCACTGTGGAACTCAGGATCACTCCCAGAATCGCCACCCACGTTTGGACGGAAGCCGGGAAAGGCGTGTACGTCCGCAACGCCAGAGCCACCAAGAATCCCATCGAGATGCCCGCGATTCCCCCGGCAATGCATTGCATGACGCTCTCCACCATGAACTGCCGCAGAATGTCTCGTTTCGTCGCGCCCACCGCGCGACGCACGCCGATTTCCCTTCGTCGCAAACTCACGCTCACCAGCATCACGTTCATGATGACGATCCCGCCGATGACCACCGAGATCGCGCTGACCAGGATGAACACCGCAAAAAACGCCGAGCTGATGCTGCGCCACAAGCTCATATAGCTTTCCTTGGTCCCAATGAAAAAATCGGCCTCCCTCTGGCCGGTGATGTGGCGCCGCGCTCGCAACACCAGCTGCGCCTGGTCCTGCGCTTTCTCAAAATTCTCGGTGCTCGTCTTTACGTTGATGATCAGGCTGGTATGCGCGCCCTGAATATTCAGATAAACCGGCAACGGCACCATGACGAAGTTGTCCTGGTCCTGGCCGAGGACGCTGCCGACTTTCTCCATCACCCCGATCACCATCAGCTCATCGTTCCCCACGCGAATGAACTTCCCGATGGGGTCCGTGCCCAGAAACAATTGCTGCACCAGCGTGTCGCCGATCAGGCAAACGCCGGCGCGATGTTCAGCTTCCGTGGGAGTGAAATATCGACCGAGTTCGACCGTGCGCGTGTCAATGTCCGCCATGCTCGCCGTCTGGCCGGAGAAACTCACGTCTGGCACCTCTTTGTTGCCGTACCTGGCCCGCGCTGTAGTACTCGCGGTGGCACCAACCACTTCGCACGCCGCGCATCCCACCGCTACCGCGCGTACTTCTTCCATCTCGATCTTCTTGTACTTCAGCGCTTTGATGATGATGTTGAAGTCGGTCACCGCAAAAGGCGTTCGCGCAATTTGAAAAACATTCGTGCCCAGGTTGGCGATTTTCTGTTCCACGTAGACATTCGCGCCCTGCACGATGGTCATCACTGTGATCAGTGTGGCCACACCCATGGTCAGTCCCAGCATGGTGAGCGAGGCGCGCAGCTTGTGCGCGCGCAGGGCGCTGAGGCACAGCGCTAAATTGTCACGGACGGCGAGCATGGGCGCGGAGCGTTTCTCCCTTTACTTTACCGAATCCTGCAGTCGCCAGCCGCTGATTCGCAGGCGGTGCGCTTGCGAACACGCTTGAGACGAAGTCCGAACGTGTCTCTAGAGAATACGCTGGCAGGGGCGCGCGAGTTACATCCTTTGCTTTTTCATTTGGGCATTCTATCGTTCGTTTCGATGCACAGGTGATATGCTGCGGCGCGCAACAAGGAGGCTTGGTGAAGGCGAAGCTCATCATTACAGTGGTTGCGCTTCTCGCTCTGGGAGCCTCGGCACGTACGCCGGCGCAGTCATCAGAAACGTCCATCGAAAAAAAGATTGATTCTGTTTTCTCGGGAGTGACTTCTCCCGACGCGCCCGGCCTTGCCGTTCTGGTGCGAACAAATGGTCGGCCCGTTTTCGAGCATGGTTACGGCGTACGCGATCTCCGTTCGAAAGCCAAGATCGACGCGCATACGAATTTCCGGCTCGCTTCTTTCACCAAGCAATTCACCGCCATGGCCATTATGCTGCTCGTCCACGACGGCAAATTGCGTTACGACCGATCGCTCACGGAACTCTTTCCCGATTTTCCCACATACGAAAAAACGATCACCGTTCGCAACCTGCTGAATCACACTTCCGGCTTGCCCGACTACGAAGACCTGATGGAAGCATTCGAAAAGAAGAATGGCTCAACCTGGACGCCCGAAAAACAAATCCAGGACGCTGAAGTCTTGGAACTCCTGAAAAAAGAAAAGGCCGGAAAATTTCCTCCAGGGACAAGCTGGTCGTACAGCAATTCCGGTTACGTCGTGCTCGGGCTTATCGTGGCGAAAGTTTCAGGCAAATCGTACGGTGACTTTCTGCATACGAGAATTTTTGCACCCCTCAAAATGAATCACACAATGGTTTTTCAAAAAGGCAAGAACAGAGTCGCGAATCGCGCCCTTGGCCACTCCAAGGATGGCACTACCTTCAAAGAAACCGACCAAAGCTCTACTTCCGCAACGCTCGGCGATGGCGGCATCTATTCCAATCTTGAAGATCTCGCCAAATGGGACGATGCACTGCGTAATCACACGCTGCTCAGCGAAAAGGAATTTCAGCCCGGCCTATCGCCCGTGAGACTCAACGATGGCTCCGAGCCTCATTGGCCCGCCGCGCCGAACGACGACAATCTGCATCCCGGCAAGCCCGTTTCCTACGGCTTTGCCTGGTTCCTCGATCCTTATCAAGGTCGCTCGCGCATGTGGCACACGGGAAGCACCATGGGATTTCGCACGGTGATCGAGCGCTTCACTGAAGGCAGCGGTTTGACTGTAATTATTTTGTGCAACCGCACCGATCTGGAGCCCGAAAAATTGGCGCTGCAGGTTGCCGATATTTTCTTTTCCGCCAGAAAACTGATCTGCACGTCGCCCAAAAAACTTCGCCAGTGCTCAGGACAATCCCGCGAGTTTGCCGAGTCCCTTCACTTTCGCGCGCGCAGCCATCGCGCCGTACTGCTTCATCATCGTGCGCATTTGCAGGTATTGCTTTAGGACCGTGTTGACGTCCTGCACCGTCGTGCCGCTGCCTTTGGCGATGCGCTTGCGCCTTTTGCCGTCGATTACGTTGTGGTCGCGGCGCTCCTGGTTGGTCATGGAGTTGATGATGGCCTCCACGCGAGTGAGTTGGCCCTCGTCGACCTTCGCATCCTTGGGAAGATTTTGCAGCGGCCCCATCTTCGGCAGCATGTCCACGATTTTTTCGAGCGGGCCCATCTTGCGAATCTGCTTTAGCTGATCGCGAAAATCTTCCAGCGTGAATTCTTCCTTGCGCAGCTTGCGCTCGAGGTCGGCAGCCGCTTTTCTGTCGACAGTCTGTTCCACGCGCTCGATCAGCGACATGATGTCGCCCATGCCCAGAACGCGCGACACGATGCGTTCGGGATAAAACCCCTCCAGCGCGTCGTATTTTTCGCCAAGTCCGACGAACTTCACCGGCGCGCCGGTAACTTTGCCGATGCTCAGCGCCGCGCCGCCACGCGCGTCGCCATCCAACTTCGTCAGGATCACACCCGTAAGCCCAAGGCGCTTGTGAAATTCCCCGGCGGACCGCACCGCGTCCTGGCCGATCATGGAATCGGCGATAAAAAGAATTTCGCTGGGCTGCAATTCTTTCTTCAGCATGCTCAGCTCGTTCATCAATTCATCGTCAATGTGCAGGCGGCCGGCCGTGTCCACCAGGATCACGTCGCTGGCGGAAAGTTTCGCTTCCTTGATCGCGCCTTTCACGATTTCCAGTGGCTTGTCCGTTCCCGCGCCGGGCCACACCGGCGTGCCTACGGCCTTCGCGACTTGCGCGAGCTGTTCGCGGGCTGCCGGACGGTATACGTCCGTGGAAACGACCAAAGGGCGATGCCCGTATTGCGAAAGCCATTTGGCGAGCTTCCCCGTCGTCGTGGTCTTGCCGGAACCTTGCAGCCCCACAATCATCCACACCGATGGCGGGCGCGAAGCAAACAGCGGCTTGGCGTGCTTGCCCAACATCGCCGCAAGCTCGTCGCGCACCACTTTGACGACCTGCTGATCCGGCGAAAGCTGCAGCATCACTTCGCTGCCGATCGCTTTCGCGCGGATGTTGGCTAGCAGCTCGTCGACCACGCCCACGTTGACGTCGCCTTCGAGCAGCGCCTCGCGAATTTCGGCCAGTGCGGTGTTCAGGTGCTCATCGGTGAGCTTGCCTTGCCCGCGCAGATTCTTAAATGTGCGTTGCAGCTTCTCTGTAAGGTTCTCAAACATAGTTCGTTACAAGCGGCTCGTGATTGGTGACTGGTGAAAACCTATCTTAGGCTGTCGTTTCGCGCTCGGTCAAACTCGCGCTTCGCTGCAAGTCCGAAAGTGCGCCTGCCATTACCACTTCGCTTCCGGGCGCGGTAGAATCAGGACTGCCATGGCGAAGCATCTTCAAGAGACACCATCGTCGCCGATGGATTCGCACGAATCTCCCGTGCAGGAAGAAGTCCTCGACATTGTTGAAGAAGCATCCCTCGAATCTTTCCCCGCAAGCGACCCGCCGGCCTGGACCGCCGGTGGCAAAAAGCTCCAATCCCTGAAACGGGCAACAACCGCCTGAGGCGGCTCACAGGTCCTTGTGGGTCATCAGTTTCCGATTAAGCGCGCCTCGAGTAGGTAGTTATCCTTGGCTGGACGAGAAATTGTGGGAACCGTTCGAGGCGCTTCCTTCGACGAGTCAGAGGCGCTTAAGCACGGCGCGGGCCAGCGCCTTCGATTTTTCCATGCGCTCGGATTCTTGGCCGGCGCTGCCAACGCTGATTCTCAAGAACATCTCTCCTTTGAGCACGTAGAGCGCGCTGGCAACCGGACTGGCGACCCAGTAAGCCTCCTCGCCAAGACCGCGAATGGGACGTGGCTCGCGGCTCTCCCTCTCGCGTTGGGGATCGAGCTTCTTTTTGTTTTCGCCCGCGACGGGTTCTTCGTCGACCTCGGAAGAGTGGAACTGCTTCTGCCAAAGTTGCCGTGCGGTCAGCGGGACAGGATGCAGTGGATCGGACGCAATCAGGAACAGGCTGACTGACTTGTTTAGCGTAGGCGTGCGAAACAGGCATTGCGTTGCGAACAATCCGCCGCTTGGCCGCACGGTAGGTTTAGTTTCCTCGACGCGCTCACCCTGGATCGCTTCAATTTCAGCGGGAGTCAGCAGGGCGCATGCATATACAGTTCCTTTCGAAACATCTGTGCCCTTTTTGGCGCTCTGTGTTGCGGCTCCTCCGAGCACGCCGGCAAAAACAAACGCGACGCAAGGCAAGATCCTCAGTGTTGGACGCATAAATATTTTCGATGCTGTCGCTAGCTGGTCGCCCTAATTGTTGGCCCTGCAGCCCGGATCGCCCCGAACGCCCTTCGCGGGGCTTCCAAAGCACAGCTTGGCGTGCCCTTTGATGTCCCCCGTACGAGTGGCGATCTGCGTGCCGTCGAATGTCTTGAACAGCCCTAGGCCTCCCACCTGACGGGCAATCGTCGCCAGCGCGTCCTGAGCACTGGCAGGGCCTGTGGACGCATTCTGCGTCGGGTCGGTCACGCAACTCCCGGTGCAGCCGTCGGCGTAGCCGACGAGCACCCGCCCGAGTTTATCCACGGTAATGTCGTTGAAATCAAGCAGATTGCGGCACGGGTTGCTTCCTCCCTGGTTCCAGATGCAGCCTCGCTGGACTGGATCCGCGGGAGTTGCGTCAACAGTCGTCCAGGTGAGGCCGGAGTCGTAAGTGAAAGCCACATAGAGGTGCCAGACGCCCTGGAAGTTGGCCGACTGCGTATCACCCGCGGTCTGAGTCCCCAGGAAGGCAAAGGCCGCGCGATCATCGTCGCCGGCGATCACTTCGGCAAACTCCGTGTTCTGCACTCCGAACGGAGTCCCCGCGTCCTCGGACTTCGACCAGTGCAAGCCGCGGTCGCCCGAAACTGCAATCTTGGCATGCCCGTCCGAGTTCACATACCCGAGGTAGATGGTATTGTTTGCTCCTTCTGCAACCGACGGGTCCGAGCCGGGGCTGATGCTCTCGCCGTCCGGCACGGTGCGCACAACCCAGCTCGAACCGTTGTCCGTAGAAACGGCCACGCCTGGCCGGCTGACGCTGTTGGCGTCGAAGCAGTTTTCGTTGGGAACGTAAACAGTCCCGTCGGGCGAAACGCGCACGTGACCGTGCAAACCGCCGCAAGTACCGGGCGCGATGGGAACATCTACGCCGTTGACCTGTGCGAAGGTGTAGATGGGAATGCCGGGCCCGAAGGTTACACCACCGTCATCGCTACGCGAGCAGAACGCTGTCACAACGTCCTGCGAGCAGTAATAAATTCCGTGCGGGTACCCTGTTGGCGTCAGCGGCGCTGGGAAAGCGTAAGGGCCTCCGCCCACCGTCTGATGGTCGACGCCCGCAGGCTGACCGGACCCCTGCGTCGGAAGCCAGTTGTTGCCATCGTCGTCGCTGAAGGAGAGCTCGCTGGTAGCGCCGTTGAGTTGCGACGAAAACAGCCGATTGGGCCCGCCAAAATGTCCGTCATCAACGAACATGATCGGGTCCAGACTCAGGCGCGCAAAGGGCGAGCGCTTGTCCTCCCAAAACGCCGTGGCTGGGTTGACGCTGTCGTCAAAAGTCACGCGCAGTGTATGGTTTCCCGCCTCGATAAACGCCTTGCCGGTGTTCCAGTCAACTCCAATAGACGGCTCTCCCGCAGCGTGCTCCGCGGCAGTCGTTGAGCCGGTCGATGGCTGAATGCAACTGGGTGGTTGTTGCGTTCCCGTACAGTCATCGGGAGCAGGATAATTAATAAAAGTTGGGGCGCCAGGAGCCGGAGGAGGAGGTATCGGTGCCGGGGGTCTGGGTGCAATCGTCAGCGTAACCGCCACGTGAGCCGCCGTCGGCACCGGGGCCAGCGCGGCTACTGAGCGAATGTGCCATAGCCCGTCAATAGGATCAGTGACCGTGAGATCCTCCTCGCCGGGTCCGACTTGCGCCCACACAGGGGGCAGGTTAGTGACCAACAACGCTACGGTCGAAACAAGAACCAGAACGACGAATGAAGTCCACAAGTAGAACCGAATAGCTTTCATGCAAACCTCCGCCCGAGTATTTGGCCTCTTGACTGGCTCACACCCTAGGAATGGGCTCAAAAGTACTGGCGAGATAAGTTGGTACTCGGTAGGGCATTTTCCTACAATCAGGTCGCAACCTGATTCATCGCTGCGGCGTATACCCTAGTTCTCAGCCGTAACGCGGCAATCGAAGTAGGCGGCACAAATCCGTGAGTTTGTGCAAATCAAGGATATTCAGCACGCGGCATCACTCCTGGTAGACACGGCAAATCGGAAACCGACTCGTTACCCAGAAGGCGACCATAAGGATGGGCTGCCAGGCTGTGCTAGACTGACGCTTCTTGGTGTGTCCTGTTCCCACGGGACCGAAATCATCTTTGGGAGTTTGGTGAAAATGCGTTGTTCCTACTGGGGTATTGCCTTTCTCCTTTTGTCTTCTTGTGCCTCCGCGTTTGCCCAAACGATTGTTGAGGGCACCGTTCATGACAATTCCGGCAGCGCTGTCGCGAACGCCTCCATCTTCTTGGGACACCCGGACGTGGTGGCCGTCCTTACCACCATCACGGACGCGGATGGAAAGTTTCGAATTTCTGCCGTCGAGGCCGGAGCCTACCGTCTCCGCGTGCAGGCTACCGGCTATTACGTCTCTACTTATGACTTTGTGTTGCGGTCCCGCCAGCCCGTTTCGCTTAGTATTGAGCTGCAAAAAGAGGAAACCGTTCGCCAGTCCGTGGAAGTTTCTGCCCGCTATCTGACTGTTGATCCGGAGAAAACCGGCAGCTCTTACACATTCTCACGGCAGGATCTCGAGCGCCTGCCGGATCCGCTGGTGGAGAGCACCAACGACCTGGTCAACAATCTAATGCCCGGCGCAAGTGACAGCCACGACAATTTTCTGGCTGTGCGTGGCACGGAATTCTCGCTGCACGAGTTCATCAACGGCGTCTCTTTTCTCGACAACACGCAGCCTCAGTTTTCCGCTGGAGTTAGCCCGCAAATCTTCGAAACCGTGGACTTGATGACCGGCGGATTCACGCCGGAGTACGGCAACCGCTTCGGCGGGGTCCTCGATATCTCCACGCGCTCCGGAGCCGATCTTGCGGGACACGGCGATTTGAATTTTCGCGGCGCCACGCTGGACAACTACGACTTAAACGCCGACTACGGCGGACAAGCGGGCCGCCTCGGCTATTACTTTTTCGCGGACGGTTTCACTTCCAGGCGTTATCTCGATCCGCCCGAGCCGCAAGAGCTTTTTGACTTTGGCAAAGGCTCGCGAGCCGCCGCGCAGTTCGATTGGCGTGCGGGCAACAAAGACGCATTCAAATTATTACTGATGGGCTCGGGCGCAAATTTTCAGCAGCCCAATATTACCGATGATCAGCTTGTCGGCCGCGACGCCCAGCGCCACCTGCGGCAGTACACCGCGATCCTCGGATGGCTGCACACTTTTTCTCCACAAACTTTGCTTCAGACTTCTGTCTACGAGCGCACCACCTCCGACAAGGTTCTTCCCACGACCGATCCGGTCACGCCACTTTCGGACGCCTCACGCGCGTCCTTAGCTCTTGGCGTCAAGAGCGACCTCTCGCACTCCTGGCGCGGACATCTTTTCAAGGCGGGCGTTGATTTTGTCCGGCTGCGCGAGGGAGAAAGTTTCTTCTTCGACAGCCGCGGCGATCCGGATGTATTTCCGCCGTTTCAGGGGTGGGGCAAAGGCGGGCAAGCCAGCTTCTATGTCCAGGATCATTTTTCGCTGGTTCGAAACCTGATTGTGGATCTCGGGCTTCGCTACGATCACTTCGACTTGGTGGATGCAGACCAGCAAGCCAGCCCGCGCGTTGGCCTCGCGTACCATCTCGCAAAAACAAAGTCGGTGATTCACGCGGCCTACAATCGCTTGTTTTCTCCGCCGCCCATCGAATATTCACTGCTCGCCAGCTTTATCGGTAATAACGCCATCATTCCGGCGCAGCGCGTCGGCAACGTGCGTCCCTACACGCAGAATTATTACGAATTAGGATGGTCGCAGGAATTGGCGCCGCGCGTGAGCCTGGAGCTCAACGCTTACCAGCATACGGGCAGGAATAGTTTTGAGAATCACGAGATTTCCATCTCGCGGATTTTCGCGCCCGTCAATTTCGACAGTGCGCGTTCGAAAGGTTTGGAACTCGTCGTCAATATGCACCAGCTTGAGCACGTGGGAATCTCCGGCCGGCTGCAGTATGCGCTGGCAAAAACTTATTTCTATGGCCCAATTACGGGAGGCTTCGCGGGCGATGAGCCGCTCGTCGCGGGCGAAAGAATTGTTCCCGCTTTTGATCAGACGCACACGGGCACGGCGCAGATTTTTTATCACAACCGCTGGCGCGGATTCTGGGCGGGGAGCGCGATGCGCTACGGCAGCGGCACTATCGTCGAACATGGGCCGCGCTTGCCGCAACATTTTACGGCCGACCTGGGCACGGGCCTAACGCTCTGGAGAGCCGAGCCGCGTTCCTTCGATCTGGAATTCGACGTCACCAATGTCAGCAACAGCATCTACAAAATTGCCAAAGAGAGCGAAGAGATTCCCATTCAGTACGCGCCGTCGCGCACGGTGGGTGGCAGCCTTAAATTTCATTTCTAATTTCGTACAAAGCCGCCACCCGTTGGGCTTGTCAACTCCTGCCGAAAACCTGGAAAAAAGGAGGCCAACACTCGGTTGAATTCTGAGACGCGCGATGCGTGACCGAAGTTACAACAGGCGCACATAAAATTTTTGGAGGGCGATCCGAAAAAATCGGCGCGCCCTCCGGGTTAATGTTACGTCTCGCGCGTTACGCGCTGGCCGCTAGGCTTTTGGCGTTAGACCTTAGGCGCCCAGGCTGAGGCGATCAGGTCATGCGAGAAGGCTGGCGGCACCTGCTTGAAGCAGGCGTAGCGATAGAGCGCCGCGTTGAAAATTCCTCCCACGGCAGACATAAACACCGAGAGCAGGAGGAAATAAACGAACATGATGACCAAGCCGATGAGCAGGCCGGCCACGCCGCCAAGATAAGCAGCGACGATCACCAAGCCGATGCCAGGCAGCATGAGCATCATTGAAACGAGGCTGAGGCTGAAGCCGCCGATGACTTTTTCTCCCCAAGTGTCGCGGAAGAGCTTGGAGGAGCGCTTCACGGCGGCGATGGGAGTGAGGTCCTCGAAGGCCAGCACGGGAACCACGAAGTAGCAAGCCAGCGTCCAGACTACGCCAATGATGCGCATAATCAGGCGGCCGAGCAGGCCCATGCGCTCTTCGAGAGTGCGCAGGATGACGCCGACCGTGGCGGCGACGAACGCCCACTGCAGAATCGTACCTTTGCGCGCCCAAGCCAGCTCGAGGCCGTCGCGGAAAGTCCACGTGCCGCCCATCAAGCGGCTATTGGCGACGCCGACGAGAGCGACGTTGAAGAACACGATCACGAAATAGTTCACCACATACAAAGCGAACATGCCGAGCATGAACATCGGCGACTGGTTCGGATGGAACTGTTCGCCGGCAGCCAAAGCCGAGGCCCTGGCCGGCATCATCAAGAACGCGCCGCCCGTGGCCATAATGGTCGTAACGATAAAGCACGCAATGGCCGAGAGCACCGGAAACAGCATTAATTGTTTGTCGGAACGAAGAATGGCGAAGCTCTGCTTAACGAGCTCCCAACTACGAGAGAACTTACCCATCGCACCCTCCCACGCAAATAAACGTACTCGGAAACGACGGAACTGTAACTTGGGAATAGCTTGGCGGAGCGAATTTCCGGCTCCAATAGTACGTCCGATGCACTCCCTCGGGACAGGTAACGCTTCGGATAAAAGCGTGATCGGGGAATTGTGTTGGG
>Ga0066651_10000170_pt1 | contig 18743 bp, 17 predicted proteins | sample GraSoiAngelo_100_FD_71410 | JGI IMG/M metagenome (GOLD analysis project Ga0066651, IMG submission 71410) | Grasslands soil microbial communities from the Angelo Coastal Reserve, California, USA - 14_0903_02_20cm | ecosystem: Environmental > Terrestrial > Soil > Grasslands | place: USA...
CAGCGTCCTCGCCGTGGCGTACAAACACCGCATCCCTGTGACGATTCACCTGGCCATCGGCACGGACATACCGCATATGCATCCAGCGGCTAACGGCGCGGCGCTGGGCGATGCCACGCACCACGATTTTCGTTTATTCTGCGCTTTAGTGCAGCAAATGCATCCCGGCGGCGTTTATCTCAATTGGGGATCGGCGGTTCTTCTGCCCGAGATTTTTTTGAAAGCGGTTTCCGTCGTGCGCAATCTCGGCGTTCCACTCCGCCCTATTACCACTGCGAACTTCGACTTTATCCAGCACTACCGCCCGTTGCAGAATGTAGTGAAGCGCCCCACCGCGCCAGCCCACGGACGCAGCGGACCTGAATCGCACGGCTACGCCATCACCGGCCATCACGAGTTGCTTATGCCGCTCGTCGCCGCCGCACTGGCTGCCGGCTGGCCCAAGAAACACCGAACTGGAAAACGATGAGCCTCTTTGACGACAATCCGCTGGCGCCGCCTGACCCGAATTCCGAGTCACAAACTTTGGACAGCGATGCACTCGCATCAAGTCCAGAGGCTCCTGTTTCTGAATCTCTTGGCGGCGACCCCATCTCTTTTGCGGCCGCCGCTCCCTGCAAAGAAATGCCTTTTCTTCCTGAAGACCTGTGTATCTCCTGGTCCTGGGTGCATCTCATTGTCTTTTTGATTTTTGGATTTAGCAGCCTGTTGATCGTTCAAGTCGGCGCTGTGCTGCTGCTCTCCGCCAACAAGCACCTCACGCAAAAACAACTGCAGCAGATGATCGAGTCCAAGCCGCAATTCCTGGTCGGCACAAACGTTCTCTGGTACGCATTGCTTTTTCTTTTTCTCTACATGACTCTCGCGGTCTTGCGCGGCCTTCCCTTTTGGCGTTCTCTCGGCTGGAAGAGACTCAGGTCCGATCCCCCCACTGGCAGGGGCAGCCCGTGGATGTATTTCCTTTCCGGCTGCGGCTTGGCCATTTTCGTGGCCTTAGCCAGCTCGCGCGTGAAAAACGTGGATCACGTTCCCATTCAGGAGCTCTTCAAGAGCCGCACCGGCGCCATGTTGCTGATGGCCATGGCGGTTTTCGTCGCTCCGCTGGTCGAAGAAACGGTTTTCCGCGGTTATCTGTACCCGCTCTTCGCCAGTAAATTTTCGGGCCTTGCGCAAAATGCTGGGGCCGATCCTCCCGGCGCCATCCGGTTCGGCACTTTCGTCGGCATCATTTTCACGGGAATCTTGTTCGGCCTGATGCACGGCGCGCAACTGGGCTGGACCTGGGGCCTCGTGGGCCTCTTGACTCTCGTCGGCATTATCTTCACGTTTGCGCGTGCCTGGACCGGAACGGTTCTCGCGAGTTTTCTCCTTCACCTCGGCTACAATTCCATGATCGCGATCACTTCCATCATCGCGACCAAGGGCTTCACGCAGATGCCTCCGGGCCGCTGAATTTGCACGATGGCTCGATTCGTTTTCCGCCCCGGCCTCCGCTACAATTGAACTTTGCCAGGATGACGACAGAATGTACGTAGCCCAACCTATCAAATGGACGGAGCACGGCGTGGTCATGCTTGACCAGCGGCGGCTTCCCGCCGAAGAGGTCAGCTACACATACACGGATTACCGTGAAGTCGCCAAAGCCATTCGCGAAATGGTTATTCGTGGCGCTCCGGCGATTGGGGTGGCGGCCGCGATGGGCGTCGCCCTCGGCGTTCTGCATTCCCCCGCACAATCTGTGGGAGCGCTGAGTGCTGAATTCACGGAAATTTGTGAGACGCTTGCAAAAACGCGTCCGACGGCGGTTGATCTTTTCTGGGCGCTGGAGCGCATGAAGCGGCGCTTCACCGGATTAATATCGGAGAGTCCAGACCTCGGCAAAATCCGCCAAGGAATGGTCGACGAAGCCAAGCAAATTCATCTGGAGAAAAGAGCGACGGACCAAGCTATCGGAAGTTTTGGAGCGGAATTCATGCCGCGCGAAGGCCAGGTGATGACGCAATGTAACGCCGGCGCGCTCGCCACCGCCGGCATCGGCACGGCGCTCGGAGTGATTCGCGTGGCATTCGAGCAGGGAAGAAAGCTCCACGTGCTTGTGCCCGAGACGCGGCCGTATCTTCAGGGCGCGCGCCTTACGGCGTGGGAACTCCACAAAGGCGGAATTCCGCTCACCCTTATCACCGACAATATGGCGGGCCACTTTTTGAAATCAGGAAAAGTCGGCGCGATCGTTACCGGCGCGGACCGCATCGCCGCGAACGGGGACACCGCCAACAAAATCGGCACCTATCAGATCGCCGTCCTCGCCAAAGAAAATAATGTGCCGTTTTATATTGCCTCGCCCGTTTCCACTTTCGATTTGTCCATACCGGATGGCGAGCACATTCCCATCGAAGAGCGTTCCGCCGATGAAGTCACGCATCTCCAGGGCATTCGCATCGCGCCCGATGTTCCCGCCGCCCATCCCGCTTTCGACGTTACCCCCGCCCGGTACATCGCGGCCATCTTCACGGAACGCGGCGTCGCCCGCGCGCCTTATGCCGATTCACTTCGCGCTCTCGCCGCTTCCCGCGACACTGTTGCCACCGCTCGCAGCTAATAGAGTCGCGATCCGTCGTGACTGGATTTCCTATTCTTGTTTTATGGAAGCTCCCGCCTGCGTAATGCTTCCCTGCAGCAAGTCAGTTTTGATGGTCATTTTCTGATGCGCAAGCAGATTGACCTCTGTTTCGAAAGCCTGGTATCCGGCAAGGGCAATCTTGATGCGGTGTTTCCCGGGACTGACAAGCATCCCGTGCCCCACGCCGCTGAATTCGGTCACGTTTCCGGCGAAAGCGTCATCCACAAAAACCGCAGCCCGGTCTGGAGTGACTTTTAGTTTGATGAGAGAAGTAACAGTTGGCAGGCGAGTCCGAGGGTCCTTCAGCATCACAACTTGCACCTCGGTTTTCTTGTGGGGTTCCACGACGACCTTCTTCGTGAAATCCGTATACCCTGCCTGACGAACGACGATCTCGTGTTCGCCGGGCATAAGCAAGAGTTTCTTCTCGGCCTTCAGCTCATCGACGTAGCCTAGATATTGTCCATCGACCCACACTCCGGATGTTTTATCGGCTTTAGTCTTTCCGACCAATTTCACCTCGCCCAGGACCTGGCTTTGAGCGTGGGCTGTAAAAGGAAAAATCAGGCGGGACAACGCAAGGCAGAAAACCGCATTGCGCACTACGAATTGCATTTTCATCCGCTACCCCCAGGAACGCGCTATCTGGAATTCTGAATCGCCTGGGAACGATTCAAGCCCCCTCGAAACAGGGTGTAACTAGTATTCTAACCACAAACGTGTAAAATCCGTGCGCGGTTTTCTGCCTGGAGACAGAAGACTGACCGGCCGGCGGTCAGTTCTGAATGCCCATCTGGGTCAGAAAGTACGCATAATCAAACGCCGTCTCATGTAGCCGGTCATATCGGCCGGAGGCGCCGCCGTGCCCGGCAGGATTCATGTTGGTTTTCAGGATCATAGTATTGTGGTCCGTTCGAATCGCGCGCATCTTGGCGACATACTTGGCCGGCTCCCAGTACATCACCTGGCTGTCATTGAAGGATGTTCGCACCAGCATGTTGGGATAGTTCTTCGGCTCAATGTTGTCGTACGGCGAGTAGGTAATCATGTAATCGAAAGCGGGCTTTTGCTTGGGATTACCCCACTCCTCGAATTCACTGACGGTGAGAGGCAGAGACTCATCGAGCATGGTGTTCATGACGTCCACGAACGGAACGCCCACCAGGGCAGCGTGAAATAAGTCCGGCCGCAGATTCAGGACGGCGCCCATCAACAGGCCGCCGGCGCTTCTTCCTTCGATCACCAGGCGGTCCTTCGAACCATATCCTTGAGCCACGAGATATTCGGCAGAGGAAATGAAGTCTGTGAAAGTGTTCTTCTTGTGCATCATGCGCCCATCATCGTGCCAGGCTTTACCCATTTCGCCGCCTCCGCGAATGTGCGCCACGGCCGCCACCACGCCGCGATCGACCACGCTGAAGAGGTTGGAGTTAAAACTGATGTCGTAAGGATAGCCGTAGGAACCATAGCCGGTTAGATAAAGCGGGCCCTTTCCATCCAGCTTGGCGCCCTTGAGGTGGACAACGGTGATGGGAATCTTGACGCCATCGGATGCCGTTGCGAAAATGCGCTCCACTTGATAGCGCGTGCGGTCATACCCTCCGGGTACTTCTTTCTGCTTGAGCAAGGTGGTGCCGCCGCTCGCCATGTCGTATTCGAACACCGACTGCGGAGTGATGAACGACTGGTAGCCATAACGGAACTTGGCCGTATCGTATTCACGATTGAGGTAGGGATAGTCGACATAAGCCGGCTCCGGAAATTCGAGGCGGCGGGACTCTCCGCTTTGCAGGCCGGTCACGCGAATTTGCGGCAGGCCCTTCTCCCGTTCGTAAGAGATGTAATAGTTTTTGAAGAAGTCCGTATCATCGAGCATGACATCCGCGCGATGCGGCACAACCTCCTGCCAATTCTTGCTGCCGGGATCGGAGACCGGGGCTTTGACCAGACGGAAATTGCGTCCTGTATCGTTCACGCGGATATAAAAGAAATTGCCATTGTGGTCCGGGTAGTACTCAACGTCCTGTTTGCGAGGTTCCATGAGTTTCCATTCCGCCATGGGCTGATCGGCGGGAATGTAGCGCGCTTCGCTGGTGGTGTGACTGCCGGAAATGAGCAATAAATAGGCTTTGCTGCGGGTCTTGCCGGTGCCAATGTCGAACCTTTCATCCTTTTCTTCGTAGACGAGGGTGTCTGGACCAGCGGTGCCGACGTTGTGACGATAGAACTGATTCGAGCGTTTCGATACCGCGTCCTCCGTGGTGTAGAAGATGGTCTTGTTGTCGTTGGCCCAAGCGACGGAGTCGACGCGCTCGGCGTGGTCCGCCAGCAATTTGCCCGTGTGCAAGTCTTTTACGGCCAGCGTGAACTGGCGGAATCCGGTGTTATCCGTTGTGTACGCTAACAAGTTGCCGTCGTCGCTGACGTTGTATGCTCCGAGCGACATGAACTTCTGCCCTTTGGCCAGTTCATTTACGTCCAGCAGAATCTCTTCAGGGGCGTCCATGCTGCCCTTTTTCCGGCAACGGATGGCGTATTGCTTCCCGGCCTCTGTCCGCGTGTAGTAAAAATAGCCGCCCTCTTTGTAAGGAACCTCTACGTCCGTTTCCTTGATGCGGCTCAGCATTTCGTCATAAAGCTTTTTTTGCAAAGCCTCGGTAGGCTTCATCACCGCGTCGGTATAAGCATTCTCGGCTTCGAGATAAGCTTTTACGTCGGGATTCTTCTTTTCGCGCAGCCAATAGTAGTTGTCCACCAAGGTGTGCCCGTTGATCTCCGTCGTCTTCGGAATTTTCTTCGCCACTGGCGGTGCTGGAAGCGAGGAGGAAGAGTCGTCCGCCACGATGGCGTAGCCGGACGAGAGGATCAATGAGGCGAGGACGAGCAAACTCATTCGAAGGTAAGGCAAAGCAGGCTTTTTCATTGGATTTCCTCAATGAGACTACAAAACTGCCTCATTCTATACCAACATCCCGCGCAGCCGCGATAGCTTCCGGGTCCGAGCCAATATCGTTCACAAAATAAACCTGCGTATAATGTTTCGCGATGCCCTCCTGGTTCCGTGAAATGTCTCGTGCCCTCTTTCTCTTTCTGGTATTTCTGCCCATTCCTTCGTTGTACTCGGCTCCTTTGCCTTCTTTGAGTGGGGTGCTGCGCGACGCTGGAGGAAATCCAGTTGGCAAGGCCACGGTCAAGTTGATTGCAGCAGACAGCAAACAGGAGTACTCCGCGACGACTTCTGCGAGTGGCCAGTTTTCGTTCACTGGAATCGCGGCGGGCAGCTACACGCTCACGGTAAACACGGGGAACAGAATATGGACTGCAGTCGATCCAGTGATCACCAAAGAGGATGCGACGCTCACGGCTGAGGTTCGGCTCCCCGCAGAAGGGCAAGTCCTTCACATGACGCTCACTCAGAACACAGCTTCTCCCCAGGCGAGTGGGGGCGAACATCTCTCGACGGGCGAGGTCTCCAGCTTGCCGCTGAATGAACGGGACTTTAGCAAGTTCCTGCTGCTGGCCGCCGGCACCATGACGGACACCAACGGCGCGGCCAATTTCACGCAACAATTTGCGGTGAACGGCCAGCGCGGCTCGGCTGCCGTCTTCGCCATGGATGGAGCCGACACCACTGATCCGGAACTCGGCGGGGCGACGTTCTCAAACTTTAACGTCGATGCCATTCAGGAAGTGCAATCCAGTTCCGGCGTCATGCCTGCGGACACGGGACATGGCGCGGCCGGATTCACAAACGTGATCACCAAGTCCGGAAGCCATCAAGTGCACGGAAGCGTGTTTGAGTTTGTGCGCAATGCTTCTTTCGACGCGCGGAATTTTTTCGATCACAAGAGCGACTTGGATACACGGCGCGTCCCGCCGTTTGCGCGAAATGAATTCGGCGTGACCAACGGCGGGCCGCTCTTCGTTCCGCACATTTACGACGGACGCGGCAAGACATTTTACTTTGCGGAGTATCAAGGGTTCCGGCAAGTTCTGGGGACAACGCAGGTATTCCCTGTGCCAACGCTGGCGGAGAGGCAGGGAATTGACACAACCACTTTTCCCGGCGACACGCTAACGGTTCCGGTCAGCAGCAAGGTCGCGGCATTGCTGGCCAGTTATCCCTTGCCGAACGATCCTCAGGGAGCATTCGGGGCGCGCACCTACGCTACATCTTCCAAAGTTGCTACCAAAACAGATCAGGCTTCGTTGCGGGTTGATCATCGCCTTTCGGAAAAAGCCACGCTATTTCTGCGTGCAAGCCGCAACCAGGTCACCGGGCCGACGACGAACCCGGATCAGACCGCGCTGAATCCGGACTTTGGCGTGAAGTTCCTCGATCACCAGCGAAGCGCGGCAATAAAATACTCCCGCACGTCCTCTCCGCAGTTCAGCTATCAAACGACTCTCGGCTACATCCGCAGCACGCCGCTTTTCCTCACCAGCAACCAAACGCAGCCAGCGATCGCCTTTGGCGACGGCCTTTTTCAGGGTTTCAATTCCGCCGACGGATCCGTATTCGGTTCCTATGGAAACGTGTACCAATTCAAGCAAGACATGGTTTACGGGCGCGGCTCGCATTCCTTCAAATGGGGCGCGGAGCTGCGCTTCAATCGCGATACCACGATTTTTGGAACGAATCCCAACAGCCTGTACACGTTTGGAGGAGGCGCCGCATATTCTCCCGTCCTGATTCCGTCGGCCAGCGGCCAGAATGATATTCATCCAGGAGACAAGTTACCGGATTCTTTGACCGGGCTACTGACTGCGACGCCTTATTCCTTCACGGTGACTGCGGCCACGAGCCTGACCCCCAAAGGAAATAAGTTTGACGAAGCGGCTGTCCGCCGCGAAGCCTACAATTTTTATTTCCAGGACACGTGGAAAGCCACGGCGCGAATAAGCCTCAATTATGGATTTCGCTACGAAACGAACAGCCGGATCCATGAAGCGAAACACCGTACGTCTCTGGCACTTCCTGTCGGGCCCAACGGAGAGCCAGCAGGATATTTGAATCCCGGCGCGACGCAGATCTACGTGTACAATCCGCAGCCTGCTTATGCCATGGACTGGAGCGGATGGGGCCCGCGGCTTTCTGTGGATTTCGGACTGGCCAAACACACGACGCTCCACGCCGGCGGCGCGGTCACCACCATTCTTCCCAACCTCTGGCTGCAGAACTATGTCACCGGCGCATTTCCCTTCGTGTTTCAGCCCTTGCTGATAGCGCAGCCCGGCTCTCCGCTGAATTTTCAGGATTCTGTTGCAACCCTCAGCCTTCCTCCGGTCTATACCACGCAGGGCGGGCTGCTGTTTGCGTCTGGAAGCAGCAGCAATGTTCCCGCGAACACGCCGATGGACGTGCAGCGATTTCAAAACGATTTGGCGGCGCTCACACCCGGCAATCAGGTGCAATTATTCACGGCGATCAGCTTCGATGCACGTTTTCACAATGGGTATATCGCCACGCAAACGCTGGGGATCGATCATGAAATCGGTAGCGTCAAGCTGAGCGCTTCGTATGTGGGCACCGCTGGAGTCCACCTTGCCAGCGTGCTCTCACCGAATGGTTACGGAGGAGCGGAGCCGGCCTTTGCGCCTTACACGCAATTCAATTCAGCCGGGCAAGCTATTGGAGGGTTCGGTCCTGAATCGGTGATGAGCTCTGGAGCACATTCCAGCTATCACGCGCTGCAAACGAACGTCACCCAAAATAATTCCCGGGCTGGACTCAGCTTCCAGGGCAGCTACACGTTTTCCAAGAGTATTGACGACACCAGCGCGGTGCCGGGAGGTATTTCCGGAAGTCCCGGCGTGATTTTGCAGACGTTGCCGCAGGATCCACGGAATCCCAGCGCCGACAAGGGCCCTTCCACTTTCGACGTGACCCACGTTTTCACGCTGAGCCTGATCCAGTCCTTGCCGTTGGAACGCGTGGGCTTTCTTCAGCCTCTGGGCAAGAAGCTCACCAAAGGGTGGCAGGTCCTGAACATTACGACACTGACGAGCGGCTCTCCGTTCACGGTGTATTCCGGCGTCCAGCAAACCGGCGCGGGCCTAGGTGGGACGGATCGCCCCGACCTACTCGCCATGCCGTCATTTTCCACGAGCCGCGCGGTGCGAGAGGACTACTTCGGCCTAGGCAAAGCAAACGGCTCGTTATTCACAATCCCAATCAACATCCCTGGTGGGACCGGGCCATCCCACGGCCGCTTCGGCACCCTCGGCCGCGACACGTTTCGCGGTCCGGGCTTCCACGATTTTGACCTGGCGCTGATCAAAGACACCGCGTTTGGGCATCGCGGAAATGGGGAACTCGCCAATCTTCAATTTCGGGCGGAGTTTTTCAATATTTTCAACGAAGTGAATTTTGGTTTGCCTTCCAACATCGTCCTGGGGAGCGGCTTTGGCGTCATCAGCAGGACGGCTGGGCCTTCGCGCCAGATTCAGTTCTCTCTCAAACTGAACTATTGACCTTCAAATGCAGTTAGGGTCTTGACCGCGGCCTCCTTTTGGGGGTAGCTTCACGCGTAAATTCCGCATTCCTGTTTTGCATGTAAGGAGGCAACGCATGGTTTTTCTCACGGCACTTTTGCTGCCCATCCTGCTTTCGGCCGTCATCGTGTTTGTAGCCAGCTCGATTATCCATATGGTGCTGAAGTATCACCTTACTGACTATCGACAGCTTCCCGAGGAGGACAAACTTCTTGCCACTTTGCGACCGGCCGGTTTGACTCCGGGTCTCTATCATTTCCCTTATTGCTCCCATAAGGACATGAGTTCGCCCGCCATGCAGGAAAAATTCAAGCAAGGGCCAGTCGGGTTTCTAACCCTGTATCCCAATGGCCCAGTGGCCATGCCCAAGTTTCTCGGCATGTGGTTCGCCTATTGCTTGCTCGTCGGCGTCTTTGTCGCCTATCTCACGGGACGCACGGTTACGCCCGGCGCGCCCTATCTTGCCGTGTTTCGCGTCGCGGGCACTGCCGCGTTTCTGGCGTTCGGTTTGGGACCCTTGGTCAACAGCATCTGGAAAGGGCAGTCCTGGAGCATGACGCTCAAGGAAGCGTTTGATGGGCTCGTCTACAGTTTGCTGACGGCGGGGACGTTTGGCTGGCTCTGGCCGCGGTAAGCCGTGCAACGTGGTCCTGGACTGTTACTCGCGAGTCGTTTCCTTTTTCACGCCGATCGGAGCACGAATACCGTGTGCTGGCGATTCCGGAACTTCGCGAAGAAATCCAGCAACTGTTTCCACGGGAAATATTTCTTGTTGAGCAGTTGCACTCCGCGCGCGTCTTCTTCGCCGATTACGATTTGCGCCTGCGCATCGACCCAGTCACCGAGCACTTTGCCGCGCATGTCGCACGGCGCGATCTTCACGCGCGGATTGTTGCGAATGCGTTTGACTTTTCCGGAAACGCCGATCGTGTAGACATACAGCCTGGCATCATTCGAATCGAGGCTCGACGACGAATCGGCCGCAAACCATACTGGCGTTTTCACGCCCATGCCATTTTTCTTGAAGGTTTCGAGGTTGAGATACTTGTGCCCGGCAAATGCCGTAAATCCCATCGCATCGCTCCTGCGTTCACAACCCGCGTGACTACCCATTGGATGCGTGCCATTCTACACGGGTCACAGGCACAAAGAGCGTTCCGGCACGATCGGAACGCTCTTTTGCATTTACTTCGCCGAGAATATTTTACTTTGTCCGGACGTACGTCACATCCTCTGTAAACGCGTCTTTCTGTTCTTTGCGGAACGTCCAAGTAGCCTTGAAGTGATCGTTGTCGATAAATGTGTAGGTGGCGTGATGCATGTGGCCGTCGTTGGGGGTCTCCAGATTCGAAATGCTGACCAGGTCAAAGGTTAAGGTCTTCGACTCCGGGGCATACGATCCCTTCATGGTCGGCTGATTGCCCGCCATGCAGTAGTGCGTCAGCTTGACCTGGTCGCCGTCCAGATAATAGAGCGTGGTCATTTCCACCGGCTTGCCGTTATCCACCATGTGGAATTTTTCGAGCACCGCCGTGCCTCCGGAGGTCAGTTCCAGGTCCAGCGTAGCTTTGTTCATGTTTGTTTTGTCGGTTTCCCAATGGCCTACCAGCGACTTGAGCTTCTCAAATGCTTCTGCCCCGTTGCCGGCGGCAGAACTTGGAATGGGCATGATGCTCATGCTTAAAACGAGCACGCCCACTGTTTTCGTCAAACTATTCATTGATCGTCCTCCTTGGAGAATGATTTGTGTAGACTTCGCGAAATTGGACGACCGAAATTTCGATTTCACTGCGCCGCCAGTGCGGACTCCCTTCCTCGGCCGAACTTCTGCGTTGCAAATCCAACAATTAGACCGAGAAGCATGCCTGGAATCATGATGTCCCAGAACAAGGCCATCCCCGCGCGCAGAATCACGAGAAGACTCAGCACGGCGGCAATCCCTACCCCAGCCAGAATTCCGAGCAGCATGGAATGAACTCGTTGCGAAACGCATCCAATGGCGATTCCCGCCAGCAATCCCTTCAGCAGCGAAAAAGTGATCACGCTTCCCATCACCGGAGCAAGGGATGGTTCGAAGAAGCCACTCAATCCATCAAGAAGCCCGAGCACTCCACCTACAGCGAGTCCGAGGACCGGCTTGGCAAGGTTCATCGTCCCTCCTGCGAGAGGGCCTGCGATTCTGCCGTGGATTCACTTCGCATTCTTGTCGGCTTGCATCACGCCAAAAAGATTTCCTTCGGTGTCCTCGAGGTATGCAAAATAACCTACTGTTGGGATCGGGGTCTTGGGCATAACTAATTTTCCGCCCGCGCCCTGCACCGTTTTCACCGCGGCGTCGACAGAATCCACGCCGATCGTGTTGGTGGTTGTCTTTACCTCTGTATTTTTCATGAGGCCGCCGTTGATTCCAGGGGTTCCTTCGGCGCCGGTGTTCACCAGCCAATAGTCCGTGGGACCGGGCCATTTCTCAATCTTCCAGCCGAAGGCCTTTCGGTAAAAATTGGCGGCGCGTTCGGGATTACTTGCCGGTATTTCGAAATGGATGACTCGAGACATGGTTCTCCTCCTAATTGATCGAACGAAGTTCTTGTTTTGTTTCCTGTTCCGTCTATCGTGTTGCAGCGGGAGTCGGCGACACACCGTAGCGCTGCGTGGCGTAACCCACGATCAGTCCGACAATACTGCCGGGCAAAATGATCTCGAAATAGTAGCCATGCTGAAGATATGCAACGATAAAGGCGAGCACGAACCCCACGGCCAGACCGAACAAAATGCCGAGCGGCACGGAATTCACCTTGCGAGCGAAAATGCCGGCGGCTACCCCGGCGATCAATCCCTTGATCGTAGAGCCGAAGATGATTCCCACCAATTGCGCTCGCACAGCGGGAGTGAACCAGGCCGACCCGCCGTCGATGGCGCCCAGCACGGCACCAAGCAGGAGCCCCAGGAGCACTTTGTTCATCGCGATCCTCCGATCGAATTCCTGTTTGCTTCTATGGTTCTATACAACAAACTCTGGATTTCCTTTAAGCCTATCTGTGAAGAAAAAGCAGAATCAGGACGCGCATCGCCAAGTACGCTGCAATCAACAAGATAAAGAAGCGATAGCGGCGGTAAAAGCGCCCGGCCTTCTCCAGAAGGGTCTCTTTGTGGGCCGCGACAGCGAGCCCGTCCAGATAGCGCGAAATGTCCAAAGCCGTCTCTTGAACGTCGGGATAGCGTTCTGCCGGAGACGCGGCGGTTGCCTTTGCACAGATGGCTGACAGCGATTTGTCGATGCGGACTGCTTCTGGCGTGGAGCCGCTTTCCGGGTTGCCGGTAAGAATGAATCGCAGCAGGGCGCCGAGGGAAAAAATGTCGCTCCGAGCGTCCAGGAGTTCCACGTCGCCGCGCGCTTGTTCGGGGGACATGTAACCAGGCGTGCCCAGGATGGTGCCATGTCCGGTCACAACAGAGATTTCCGTGGAATCGCCCGAAAGTGCAGATTGTTTTGGTTTCTCGAAAATTGTCGCATCGGGATCAGCGGCGTGAGCAGCGTTCGAGTCGACGGAACGCAGAATTTTTGCGAGGCCCCAGTCCATCACTAGGACTTCGCCGAATGGACCGACCATGATATTCGCCGGCTTCAAGTCGCGGTGAAGAACGCCGCGCGCATGCGCGAATGCGACGGCATCGCAAATGCGGAGGAAGAGACGCAGGCGGTCAGGAATCGAAGTTACCGACTCAATGTACTTGTCGAGGCGCTGGCCTTCGACGAACTTCATGGTGTAGAAGACGCGACCATCGGCGAGCGTTCCCACATCGTGAACGGGGACGATCCCAGGATGCTCGAGGGCAGCCAGGACGCGAGCTTCGCGGACCAGGCGGTTGGCGAGGTCGCCGTCTGTTCCCGGAACATCGAGTACTTTTAGTGCCACACGGCGCTGGAGATTCTCGTCTTGCGCGGCGTACACAACGCCCATGCCGCCGCGCGCAATGCGCTCCAGCAAGCGATAACGCGTACTGGCGAGATCGGGAGCCTCCGCGCCTTCGCGCAGACGTTCGAGGGCGCTGTCGGAAAGAAACTTCATTTCGCATCCCAGCCAAAAGCGGAGCGCGCTTCGCGTTGAAATTCTTCTTCGCTGCCGCAGAGTTCACGCAGGCGGTCGAGAGCGATCTTGCGAAACTCGCGGCGTGCCCACGAGAGCGCGTTGGTCACGTCGGTCACTGAGATTCCATAATCTTTCGAAAGCTGCTCGTAAGAGATCTTCTCATTGCCTTCCAAGTCGTACGCTTCGAACAGCCGGAAGGTACGAGAGCGTTCGCGCTGCTCGCACAATTCGCGCAAGTCCTCGACGGCGAGGGCAAAAAGGCTCCGCACCCATTCTTTCTCGAAGAACTCTTCCAGGGATTCCGTCGAGGCAATTTTCGCGGGAGCGATCGTCGTGGCGCTCAATTCTTCTTCTGCAGAAGCAAAATCCAAAGCAACATGCGGGATGCTACCGCCGCGCTTCTGACGCCGGCCGGCTCTGTCCTCGTTCATGACAAAGCTGTCCACGCAAACGCGCAAGTAAGTTCGCAGGCGGCTCTTGTTCGGATCAAATCTGTCGAGAAGCTCTCTTTCGAGCAGTTCCGCAAAAAATCCCTGGGTAAGATCCCGAGCCGCTTCGACCGGACGATTCCATCGCCAGCGGACGTATTTGTAGACGGGCCTCCAGTACGCCGCGCAAAGCGCTTCGAGCGCTCGCTCGCGCTCCTGCGCGTCAATGCTGCGCGCCGCCTCGATCACGGAGCGCCGCGTCAGCGGAAAGCGATCCCCGCCCGGCTGAAAATCATCCTGCCTCATTGGTCTGCTTGTCCAAATTGTGTAGGGTACTTCGAAAAGAGTCTAAGCAGGAAGAACGAAGCTGACAAGCGACGTTTCCTACCAAACCGTTGCGGGAAATATTGGCGGACTGAAGATTTTGGCACGCTACTCGCTGGTACGCCGCGCGATGGGGCTGATCCGAGCGCAGCTTTGAGGCAGGAGTCGTGGCGGACAGCGACGCAGATTGTCTTGAAAAAGTAGGATGTCAAGTAATCCTTCGACGGGCGGAACACGCTCAGAACAATCAAATCAATAAACACAAAAGGAAGCCGGAGCTGAAGGCTCCGGCTTCCGGTCCGCTGGCTTGGCATTGGGGTTGGGTAGGCACGTCACGGCCTGGCGGGGGACAGGCGAGCAAGCAGCGTAACTTCACCTTTCGTTTCGAAACGCGTAGACTGCGTGATTTCTTTTTCGGCTCGCGATTTCATGAGTTCTCTTCCGCGGATGGATCCTGCTCTCCAGACCTGCGAAAGGAAATAGCGATTGTCATATCGTTTGAAAATCAACTTCGATTGGGATGGTGTTTCGTTTGCCTGGGTAGCATTCGAGAGCACCACGGCGGACGCCTTTGCATCTGCGCAGCGAATCAAAACCACAGCGGAATTCCCGTCCAACTTCTCGACGCGATACTCACCGGCCGGCAGTGTCGCATTGCCTGCCGTGAATGCAAATGGAATGTTCACCAACATGGGTTCGTCTGCACGCACAACTTGAGTCGCCGCCATGCTCGCGAACACCAGCAAACCTGCCATCACTAAAAGACGCTTTTTCATGGGAACCTCCTCTTTCATTTTGACCAGCGCTATTCACGCTGGCTTTCTTTTGCTCCTGGCGCCCCTGATGCGTCATGAGATGTTTCGCACTTTCGCGCACTCACGTTGGAAGCGCAATGCACTGCAGATGAACTGGAGGGAGTCTTTAGGTGAAGTCGGAAGTGCAAGGAGACTGAGGACTTAGGCGGACGCACGTGGCCCAGCCGTGAATTTCGAGAGCCGTGATATATTCGTGCGACGCATAGAGGTTTGTATGTCGACGCCTGGCTGTCCCCCTCTTCTCGCACGCTTTGACGTTTTTGAAGTGGATTTTCGGGCCGGCGAACTCTACAAAGCCGGCCGCAAAATAAAGCTGCAAGTGCAACCTTTTCAGGTACTTGCCGTGCTCCTGGAGCGTCCGGGAGAAGTCGTCACACGCGAGGAGTTCGAGAAAAGGCTCTGGCCCGGCGATACTTTTGTGGACTTTGAGCACAGCCTCAACACTGCAATCAAGAAGTTGCGCCAGGCTTTGGGCGATGACAAGAAGAAGCCGCGTTTTGTAGAAACCCTTCCTAAGCGTGGTTATCGGTTTATCGGCACCGTGGAACACGCCGCGCGGGTTCCGACTCCCGAGAGAGCTACAACGGCGACTTCGAGAGTGGGCCGCGTCGCCAAGCTCTGTTCTGAGAGTCAACTCTCATTTACTTTGGTGTCCGTCGATGAAGAAACTGCTACGGAAAGAGAGAAGCTCGATGCGGCGAGCGACGATGTTGGGCTGTCTCTCCTGATTGCATCCCAAAGGCTGCTGATGGTGCCGAACGGAACCCAAGTGAGAATCCTGGAAGTTCATCCAACGCATTCACGCTGTCAGGTCCGAATTCTGGATGGCGAGCACTACGGGAAGACGGCAGTAGTGCCGCTCAAACAACTTGCGGATTTGACCTAATCCAATGTGAAGTCCGCGATTGTATCCAATGCCTATTCGTAGCGCAGCGCTTCGACGGGATCGAGGCGGGCCGCCTTCCATGCCGGATAAACGCCGAAGACGATGCCGATGAGGGCGCACATAATCAGAGCCGTGGCGATCCAGAAAAGCGAGAGAACTGCAGGCATTCTCAGGCCGTAGCGCATCAGCAAGGAAAGCCCGGAACCAAACAGGACGCCGATGACGCCGCCCACCGCGCTCAGGGTGACCGCTTCAATCAGGAATTGCGAGAGAATGTTGCCGCGCTTGGCGCCAATAGCCTTGCGAACGCCAATTTCTCTCGTACGTTCCGTGACGCTGACGAGCATGATGTTCATCACTCCGATGCCGCCGACAATTAATCCGACTGAAGCCACCGCGAACATCAAAATGAAAATCAGGCCGCTGATCTTGTTCCACAAATCGAGAAAATAGTCCGACGTAAAGAGCGCGAAATCGTCCGGTTTGTCGTTCGAAAGGCGACGCTTGCGGCGCAGCAGGTCGCGCATTTCTTCGACGGCCTGGCCGACCTGGGCGGGGTCTGAAGCCTTCGCAAAAATAACGTAGTCCTTCTGGTTGGGGTAAAGTTTGCGGAGCGTGGTTACCGGCATCATGGCGATATTGTCTTCGGGATTCGAGCCGCCGGAAATTCCCTGCTTGCGCTTTTCGCAAGTGCCAATGACGCTGAAGAGCTGGCCGTTAATGGTGACTTCTTTCCCGATGCTGTCCGCGACAGACTCTGGGAAAAGGATTCTCGCTGTGTCGTAGCCAAGCAGCACCACCGGCATGTGATGATCAGCGTCGGTCTCGTTGAACATCCGTCCGTATTCGATTTTCAGGTCGAAGATGCGTCCGATCGATGGCGAATTCCCCTGCAGGATCACGTTCTTCGCGCGGTAGACGCCGCGACGCAAGTCTGCCGTGCCCGATCCGAATTGCGGCATGAAGATGCGCATCGAAGGAGAAGCGGCTGCAACATGCGGCAGCTTGGCCAAGTCCTCGGCCCATTCCGGCTGCAATTCCTTTCGAGTAAACCATTCGCTTGGAGGACGCGAAAGCGAGGCCCAGGGGAAGCGGTAGGCGATAATGGTGTCGGAGCCCAGCTCGCGGATTCCCGCCAGCACGTTGTCATTCAGGCCGTTGATCATAGCGCTGACGGTGATGACCGTGGTGATGCCGATCACGATGCCGAGAATGGTCAGCGCCGAGCGCAGCGGATTTTTCCGGAGTGTATCCAAAGCGAGCAGCACTTCGCCGCGAAGCTTCAGCGCGCCTTCCTTGCGAATCAGCGAACGCACCGGGAGAACGGCAGTTTGCGGCAGTGTTTTTCCGAGCGTAGCCATAGAGTTGGTTGCCTACTCCGAGCGCAACGCCTCCACGGGGTCGAGCTTGGCAGCCTTCGACGCTGGATAGGTGCCAAAGAATAATCCGACGCTGAGCGCGACTGCCAGTCCGCCCATCACCGACCAAAGTTGTACGGCGCTGGGGAGCGGCGAAACCCAGGAAACGAGCTTGGCCGCCAGCACGCCGAAGATGACGCCGAGGGCTCCGCCAATCACGGAAATGGTGGACGACTCGATCAGAAATTGTCGCAGGATATCCCCGCGCCGGGCACCCAGCGCTTTGCGTACACCGATTTCGCGGGTTCTTTCCGTGACGGAAACTAGCATGATGTTCATAATGACGATTCCGCCGACGAGCAGCGAAATCGAAGCGATGGCGATGGTCACAACAAAAAAAGAGCCGCTGATACTCTTCCACAGGGAGAGAAAGGAATCGCTCGTCTCGATCGCGAAGTCATCCTTGGTTCCGTAGGACAAATGATGACGGCCGCGCATAACTTGGCGGACTTCATCAACGGAGAGCTGAATGTTCGCAGCCGAGCCGGCGCGCGCGGTGATGCGCAAGGAAGTCTGCTGATTGCCATATTCCTTATTGTAGGTGCTGAGCGGGAGGATGATCCAGTTGTCCAGCGAAGTTCCCAGGGAGGAGCCTTCCTTTTTTCCGACGCCAATCACTTCGCAGGGAATGTTGTTCCAGCGAACCTCCTTGCCGACGGGATCTAGCCCGGGCATGAGGTTTTCCACGATGTCCATGCCAATTACGCAGACCGGAGCGGCGCTATTCAAATCCGAATCGGTGATGTGGCGGCCCGCGACGAGATCGACGTCGTACAGTTCAGGCATCTGCGGAGTCCAGGCGCGCAGGTTGGTATCCTTCAGCGAATTCAGGCCGCTCTTCACTTCTACGCGGCCGCCCAGCGAGGCGCCGATTTCCTTGCAAGACTTGCAGAGATCGCGCACAGATTCGAAATCGTCGTAAGTGAGGCGCTTGCGCTTCTGGAATTCGAGCCAGTCGTCAACGTTGGTGATGATGGAAGGCTGCTTGGAAAGCCCAAAGACGTCGGCGCCCAGACGGAAAACGCGCGTGGCGACATACTGATTTGCACCATTGATCAGGCTGACGACGGCGATGACCGCGGCGACACCGATAACCACGCCGATCAGCGTCAAGACGCTGCGCAGCTTGTGGGCCCAAAGGCTGGAGGCGGAGATCGCCACAGCCTCGGATAAATTCATGGTGGTCGGACGCGGCATAGGACCAGGGGACACAAACGCACCTCATCCTAACATACGCGCCGGACAGCTCTGGAATAACCTGTCTACCGGACGGTAAGGCTACTAGCTAGTTGTTTCAATGCTTGGGGAACTACTAAGAGCCTGGAACGAAAAAGGGCGCCCGAACGGATAGGGACGCCCCGGAAGGCCACCGCCGCGCCGGTAGGCGCAACGGAACGAGTTAGAAAGTGAACCGCAGCCCCAGACGGATATTCCGGCTGAGCTGGAACAGATAGGGCTTTCCGTATTGGCTGTTAACGGTGATCGGACCGGCGACGCTGACAGGGTTTGTTGGCGCGTTGTTCAGTAAGGCCGCAACGTCGTACGGATGCTCGGCGGCAGAGTAGAAGGCGGCGCCATCGAAGATGGCATGCCCTCCCGGTGTAATAAACTGACTGGAGAAATTCGAGTCCATTTGCGAGTAGAATGCAGTAGTTGCCCGCCTGTT
>Ga0066651_10000171_pt1 | contig 18726 bp, 17 predicted proteins | sample GraSoiAngelo_100_FD_71410 | JGI IMG/M metagenome (GOLD analysis project Ga0066651, IMG submission 71410) | Grasslands soil microbial communities from the Angelo Coastal Reserve, California, USA - 14_0903_02_20cm | ecosystem: Environmental > Terrestrial > Soil > Grasslands | place: USA...
CGATTCTTATGACATGGTATTTGCGAGGCTTCCGAAGAAAACCCGCGAGGCGGTCTCCAGCGCAAAGCCCGCGGCACGCAAGGCCCGAAGCAAAAAACGGGCGAAGAAAAAACCTGGGCGTAGCCGCTGACTTCCGGAAAAGATATACTCCGCTGAGTTTCCGTGCATTCGAACGAGAAAGGTGCTCCGTTGAGGTGGTCTATGATCGCACGCCTGTTATTGCTCCTTGTTGCCATGATGCTCGTCACTTCAGCGGTGCTGCGGAACGCAAAGTCAGCGCCGCCGGCAGGCGGTCTGCTGGTCGTGGCGAATCAGAAGGAGCACACCCTACTGGTGGTCGATCCTGACAATCGCCGCGAACTCGCAAGAATTGCAGTAGGGGTGAACGGCCATGAAGTCATCGTATCGAAAGACAGTCGCTTCGCTTACGTTCCGATCTATGGAAACTCGGGCGTCGGAAAGCCCGGGACGGACGGCAGCACGATCGACGTCATCGATCTGCAGGAACGCAAACTCGCTGCCACGATCGATCTGGGCAAACCGCTCCGCCCGCATCGCGCCGAACTTGGGCCCGACGGTCTGCTCTACGTCACCGCCGAGCTTGCGGACGCCGTCGATGTGATCGATCCATCCACGCGCAAGGTCCTCGCGGAAATTCCCACGGGCGAACCGCAATCCCACATGCTGGTTCTTTCGCGAGACGGCCGCCGCGGTTACACGGCCAACGTCAGCGCCGGCAGCGTGAGCGTGCTCGATCTGGCCAAGCGCAATCTCGTCACCGCCATCCCCGTGGCAAAGAGTGTCCAGCGCATTTCCATTTCACCCGATGGCCTCCGCGTCTTCACTCACGACCAGGATGCGCCCCGCATCGCCGTCATCGACACGGCCACGAACAAGATCACGAACTGGATCGAATTGCCGAATGTGGCGTATGCGTCGGCGCCGACTCCCGATGGGCGCTGGCTGCTGGCGGTCAGCATGGTTGCCAATCGTCTCTTCGCCGTTGACTTGCAGACACAGAAGGTGGCCCAGTCTCTGGAGGTTCCTAGTGGATCTTCGGAAATCCTGGTTCGACCGGGCGGGGAAATCGCCTACATCAGCGGCACCGGCGCCGGGAAAATCGCCGTGCTCGACATGCGCTCCTGGAAAATGCAGCAGTCGATCGACCTCACTCCGGGCGTCGACGGCCTCGCGTGGGCTACTGTTCAGCGTTAGAAGCCGCGGAAGGTGGCGCCGGCGAAGCTTGTCGAGAGGGAATGCCGGCGATGAGTATGCGAAGTCCCGCTCCTCCCGTCGTTGTGGTTACCGGGTTTCTTCGAGATCCACGAATTCCAAGCGGCAGGGCATTCGTTCCAAGCTCAGATGTGCCACCGTGACAGGCAGCTGAAATCTCCTTGGTCCGGCGCTTCCTGGATTTATGTACAGCACGCCATCGCGTTCGGTCTTCCCCGGTTTGTGGGAATGACCACTGACGACGATGTGAAAGCCGGATGCGGCAGGATTCAAATCCAGGGCGTTCACGTCGTGCACGACGTAGATCATTGCCGCACCTGCCTCCACCACGGCTGTCTCCGGCAACGCCTTCGCCCACTGCTCCGTATCCACGTTTCCGCGCACCGCCACAACCGGCGCGATCTTTCTCAGCTCCTCCAGAATCTCCGGCTTCCCCACGTCCCCCGCATGGATGATCAGCTCCGAACCGCGCAATGCTTTCACCGCTTCCTTGCGCAGCAAGCCGTGGGTATCCGAAATCAGACCGATCCTTTTCACTCTGTTTACCATTGGCAGATCGTACCGCGGAACGAATGGAATCGCGCCGCGTCCGTCCTTCCATCTCCTCCACTTTGACAATCTAGGGTAACGATATCATCTTCCTCTTGACAGTCGAGAGGAGCGCGTTTCATGGCGCACAAAGCGAGCGGCCTGGTCCAGGGCACGCTGGACATGCTCAACCTGAAAACGCTGGAGCTGGAAGCGATGCACGGCTACGGGATATCGATGCGTATCGAGCAAATCAGCAAGGGCGTCTTCCCGGTGCATCCGGGATCGCTGTTTCCCGCATTTCGCAGGCTGGAGCGGGCCGGCTGGCTCAAGAGCGAATGGCGGGACACGGAGAACAACCGGCGCGCGAAGTATTACGTCTTGACGGCGCTTGGACGCAAACAACTCAAGGGCGAGACGCGCGAATGGGCGAGGCAATCGGCCGCCATTGCGCGAATTCTCGAGGCGGAATCGTAGGAGGCCGGCGATGTCTTTTCTGCGGAATCTGGCGGGCGGCTTACGCTGGATTGTTTCGCAAGGAAGAGGTCGAGCGCGACATGGATGAGGAACTGCGCGAGTATCTGGATGCTTCCGTGAACTAGAAGATGAGCCGCGGAATGAGCCGCGGAATGAGCCGCGAAGAAGCGATGGGCCGCGCGCATCGAGATGGGCGGAGCGGAGACGTGAAAGAACAGGTCCGCGCGGTGAGCTGGGAGTCATTGGTCGAAACGCACTGGCAGGATCTAAAGTTCGGTTTGCGTCTCCTCCGGTTCAACCCCGCTTTTGCGGCAACGGCGATTTTGTCTCTGGCGCTCGGTATCGGCGCGAATACGGCAATCTTTCAACTGCTCGACGCCGTGCGGCTGCGCACTCTGCCGGTGAAGAACTCCGGGCAGATGGTCAAGATCATCATTGATCACCGCAACGGGGCCAGCGGCAACTTCTCAACGCGATATTCAGACGATTCACAGGTATCTGTGGGACCCGACACTAGCGAGGAATTGAAACGAGGAGCAGCAATGCCTTTCCCTGCTCTAGGCGGAAACCTTGCTGGGAGCCATGCGGCGCAGCGGTTTTGCGCCCGGAATCGGGAACTGCATCTGCCAAAAGTTCGTTTCGGGCGAGTTGAACTCCACTCCGATATACTGCTTGCCGTCGCGAGCCCCGTGGATGGAGACAACGCGGCATTCCATCGACTGCGAGGTGTTATCATTCAACAGCATCACCGTTTGTCCCACCAATACGAGCTCTTCAAGTTGAAACAGAGCCCCGTGCCGGTTCACCGACCGCGAATGGGTCTGTGCGGAGAACTTCTCGCCAGTGTCTGTCTTTCCGCGGACGGTCAACGGCACCGTTAAGGCGACCCGCAGTGTGCGGCGGCGTTCTTTGCAACGAAAGTGAAGCAGGGACATTTCGGCTTCGACCTCAAATCTGATTTATGAGTCCACGGCGTTTTCGGCCAACTTCAATCGACGGGTTTACGCCTAACGTATCGTGTCAGCAGGGTGCTAAAGCGACAAAACAGCACACTAGAGGTGAATAGCACGAACCTTGCCCACACACCCAAATAATGGTTGCTTGCTTCTTCCAAGACAATGGCGGAACGGTACCACAAAAGCGGGTTCGGTAACAGTACCCTCGGACTAGAACCCCCATTTTCCCGTCCCGTTTGCTGGCAGGCCTCGAAACAGTCGTAATTCCTCTCTACTTGATAATCTTCCCTTCTTGGAACTCCAGAAACACGGCAAAAAAGGCCTTCATCTGCCTCCAGCCGGAATGGATCCAAGGGGTACCAGCAAAAGTTCCGACCCACTCAACTTCCACCGCTATCCGGTCGTGGTCAGCTATCTCTTGCTTTATCTTAAACATCTGGCGCGACATGACCTTTTCGCCCCGTTCCGCCCCCTCCAGGGCCGTAGCCAGGTCGCTCTTCTTGCCGAGGGGTGTCAGAAGGTTCGGGACTTCCTCTAAGCCTACATCGGGAGTAAGAACCTCCTTGGGTGCGGCCCCCGTCTCCCCCCTTTCGAGGGCCTGCAAGTATCTCCATGCAATCTCCAGTGCCAGCCGGTTCGCCCATTTTCGCCTCCACGAGCGGCGGTTCTCGGCCGCCTGTGCAGTTCGTAGCACCTGCCTGTAGCGGTCGAGTGTCTCGGCGGGCGCTTTCGTTTTTTCGGGGGCTTCGAAGACTCTTACCTGGCCGCATTCCCGGATGAGTTTCCCAACAACGTTACGAGTTGCAGCGGGTTCACCCGCGCTCTTTCCACCGTTAGTCCCCAATGTAGGTGTGGCCCGGTGACGCGCCCCGTGGCTCCGACTTTTCCCAGCACGGTGCCGGCTTCCAAAGCGTCTCCCACCTTCGCATCGATCTCGGAGAGGTGGCCATAGAGGGTGTAAATTCCCAGACCGTGATCCACTACGACGGTATTCCCGGCAAAGAACAACTCCTCTGCCAGCACCACCCGGCCGCGTTGCGCTGCATGTACTGGGGTCCCAGTTGCGCCAGGTAAATCCATCCCGCCATGTGGTGACCCGGGATTCCCATTCAGAATCCGCCGTCTCCCAAAATTCGAACCCGTTGTCACGCCATCCAGCGGTATTCGAAACTTCCCATCCCACAAGCGCTCCGGCGTCACGTGGTCAAAAATATCGCGCAACTTCTGGCGCTCTTCGTCCGCACGCTTGATTTGTTCCGGGCTGGGCTCGACGAACTGTTTCCCTACCTGCAATTTCTCCGTCGCGAACCGGCCTTTCCTCACCGTCACTCTCGCCATGCAGCTAATTTTCCCGCCGCCCGCCATTTCTCCCGTGACCTTCAACTCGTATTCCCCGGGCTCCTTTTCGAGGTCAACGCCCACCAAGCCTTTTCGCTGGGCTTCACTTGCCACCTCCCGCCAGAACGGGACACTTCGCCGGTCCCAATCTCCCTGCACTTCCACCAATGGCTTCGCGCTTTTCACTTCGATCAGCAGCAAACTTCCCTGGCTTGACTCGGGCGCGCTCAGTCGCAGTGTTGTTCCCGGGGTGCAAGCTCCCGTATCTTTCGCCATCGCTCCGGCGGGAAGTAGCACCGCCGTCGCCGCCATACACATGAGTGCGAAGGACATCTGCCGCCTTCGCGCTGCCGCACCGTCTTGCGATTTCATCGCTGTTGCCGCATCATCGCCACGCGTGGTTCAACCTTTGCGAATTGCGCTCGCCCCAATTTCGATCCCAGGATGGCCTTTTCCGACAATAGAAACAGATCAGGGTTTTTCGCTTTCTCACGCAGCTCTTTGAGAAAAGGTCGCACTTTCGCAAACATGAAGTATAGTTCACCGCAAAATGCCGGTTCAAAGAACAGTTTTTCACTCACAACACCATTCAAGACAAACGACGTCGCAATTCCCCAGTAGCTGCCCGCCTGCCGCAGCCAGTTGTTTTCTTGCGAGCCAAAGTCCATCGCCACTTTCATGAATTCATCGGCGTCCTTCGGCCAAAACGTCGTCAGCCACCATTGCCGCGCCTTGCGCAATTCCGGTTCGCGCCTCAGGTCGTAGAGTTCGAGTATCAACCTCGCCTCATCGACAGTCGGTTTTTTCGCCATCGTCCCCTCCCAGGAATATCTGCTTTGTGATTCTACCTTATCAGGCGCCGGACCCTTTCCCTGCGGTGCAAAGTGTCCGGCAACGCGACACTTTCGTCCCGCCAGCGGACGCAGGCAAACCGGCCGATGCTCTGCCTTTTCTCAGAAGTCTTTTCGATTCTATGGCTTCTGCACTTGCCGCCTACGGCATGAAGATTGCCCTGAATCGCTCCGGGTAATTTCGTCTTCTGCATCTGAAGAAACGCTCCTTTGGGAGGCTTCCGTGAAAAAAATCGATCGCATGCGAGAGAAAGTCAGCATCCTGCCGACTTCCGTTTACCTATCGAAGATGCACGATGCGGGTTGGAGCCTGGTCGCCCTGGAATGGGAACGCGAGGTGGAGTCTTCAGCCCAGCCCGAGGAGCGGGAAGCTCCGCCCGCCTCCGAGGAAATCCCTTTTGGCCTTCGGATCGCCTCCGACTGCCGTCATCTGGAAGACGACACTCTGGAAATGCAAACTCTCAGATTTCTGGCCGAAATGATTGTCCAGGACATCTCTTTTACCAGTATGGCGGATGCCCTGAACGTCCGCGAGTATCGTACCCGTGACGGCCGGCCATGGACCGCCGCGGGCGTCTTCAAACTCACTCCACGCCTGATCGATGTCGCCCCGCGCCTCCTCTCCGGCGCCGAGTGGGAATCGCGCAAGAAACAGTTGTCCCGCGTCACCTGGAACTCCTGAGGAACCAAGAACCGAGCCGTCATTTCGGGCAAAGCGAGGACCGCTTTCTCTCCGGCAATCTTCACGGCCCACATCGGCGAGCTTCTGGATATCGCCGGTGATTTACGCTCAGTGTGCAAAAGTGAACAGACTCGTGCGCAACACACTTTTACACTTTAGCCGGGCTTAGCGGAACCGCTCTGCCAAAAGCGACCGCTGGTGTGGGCCGTCCTGTAGCCAAACCAAAGGACGAAAATTCCGATATGGTGAGTCATCATGCAACAGCAAACTCCCCATTCTAGAAGGTTCAGCTCTCGTGTCGCGACGCCAGGGCACGTCTATGTGTACTGGAGTTCTCTGGGATATGACGATACTTCGCGAGTCCGGGATCTAAGCTCGGGCGGTCTGTTTGTCCAGACACGAAAGACAAAGTCCGTGGGCGCGAAGACCAATGTTCATTTTCTTGTCGAAGAAGGTCAGATCAGGGCCGAAGCTGTTGTGCGGCACGTCGAGCCCGGCCGTGGCTTGGGGCTGCAATTCACGGCCGTGTACGAGGAAGATCGCCCGCGTCTCGCTGGCTTGATGAAAAGGCTTCGCGCATTCGGCTAGATTTCGAAGTTTCGAATCGGCGAACACCACCCGCAAGTTCCCTGCTCCGATCAAAAATGGGCTTGACCTTCTTCACCCCATTCGGCAAACTCACTGTAGCCCTCCTAATTTCCACACCGGCTTGTCCCTCCCAGGTCCGAAGGAAACAAAGACATGTCGGTATCCGAGCGTCGAATCGCGCGCCGCTTCATCCTGAATGTTCCATTGCAGCTTCTACCCATTAAGGCGTCCTCTCAGGTTGCGCGGACGGTTGAAACCATGAACATCTCAACCCGCGGCGTTTACTTTACAACCGATCTTCCACTCTCCCAGGGACAGCTCGTTCAAGTCCTTCTTCAAATGCCAAATGAGATTACCGGGAACGGGGTCAGCGCGCGGCGCTTCACGGGCCGGGTCGCCCACGTGGACCCGAATGGGTTTGCAAACGGGATGTCAGGAGTGGGCGTGCAATTTCTATATTACGGAGAGCTAGCCCTGCAGCTCCACGAGCAGGAGCAGGAAAATTCCGAGGCGCGTTCGATCCAACAGGGATTACTCCCCAAAGAAATCCCGCAATTCCCCGGGTACGAGATCGCCACCGCGTGGCAGTCTGCCCGCGTTGTCGGTGGCGACTATTTCGATGTCCTTCCTTTTGACGCCGATTCCCTGGGACTTTGTATTGCCGACGTTGCGGGCAAAGGATTCTCCGCCGCGCTCTTGATGTCCAACCTTCAAGCCGCCGTCCGCGGATTAGCCGCGCCGTCTTTTCCGCCAAACGAGCTTTGCCTCCGCCTGAATTCTCTGCTTCACCGCAATATGGAGGGGGATCGCTTCGTTACCTTTTTCTACGCCCAGTTGGACGGCCTCGCCCGCCGGTTAAGATACGCGAACGCCGGCCACAGTCCGCCGATAGTCCTGCATCGCGATGGATCGCATCACCGCTTAAAGGAAGGTGGCGGCGTCCTCGGCCTCTTCAGCTATCAAACGTTTGCGTCAAGCGTCATTCATTTGCAACCTGGCGATCGCCTCATTCTTTTCACCGACGGCGTAACGGAAGCAAGCAATACTGCCAAAGAAGAATTCGGCGAGCAGCGCCTCCTCGAGCTCTTGCAAGCTCATCGCACTTCAACTCCCCACGAAATCAAGAATAAGATCCTCGATGCTTTGGCGGATTTCAATCGCTCCAACTGGCACGATGACGTCACCCTGCTCATCCTCGCGGTTTCCTAAGAGTTGCCCAGGTGCGGTTTGCAGGGCGGGTCACCGCCCCAGCCATTCTTCTCCGTCTTCCTCTTCTCTGCGTTCCCTCTGCGCGCTCCGCGTCTCTGCGTTAGATTTTTCTAGGTCCTTTTCTTCGACTTTCAACTATCAACCTTTCCCTTTGATCTGGGCGGCTGTTGCATCTTTGCATCACGCCGGTAATGCACTCTGGCGCGGCAAGGATGCGCTGAACTTCTCTTCCCAGCGAATTCGGCCCGTCATCTGCATCACCACAAACAGCGTGAGGATCGCTCCAATCGTCACTGCCAATCCTGTGAATCCTTCAAAGAAAAACGCGTAAGAAAACAACACCAGGTAAATCAGTTGCGTCAGTCCCGCATCCATCACCGCAAATCGCAAATCCACCACCAGCCGCAAGTAACTGACGACCAGCGCAATCGAAACGACCGACGAAATCACAAACGCCAGATGAATCGAAATATGATCCGCCAGATACGCCAGCAGCAGATGAAACGCAAAGAACGCGCATGCCAGGAAAAAATAGTTCATCGGGTGCAGATGGTTGCCGCGCAGCGCGGATAAAATGAATACCAGGAAGAAAAAGAAGAACAGCGACACGGGGCCGAAATAGCTGATTCGTCCCGCCAGCGGACCGGGTTGCAGCTTCTGCGGCATCTTCAAGGCGATGTCGAATCCGGATACCAGACTCTGATAATTCCACTCCAGCTCCCAGCCGTTCGCCGTCTGCCGTTTTTCGGTCGGCGAAAGCGAATTGTCCGGGAAATCGAAACCGGAAAAATCCGTTTTCACCAGCAGGTGGAAGTCGCGCGCCTGCGAAATTTCCTTGCCGTCCCCGTCCGCCTTTTCGTGTGCAGTCGAATGCTCTGCGTTCGCGCGCGAAAATGTGTATCGCCAGTTGTCGAGCCCCTGCGAGTGATAGGCCGTGTGCAGCACGGACTTCGCGCCGGCCGCCAGGCGCATCCGCGCCAGGGCCTGCGATCCGCTGAAGGTGACCGCCAGTGGCTTGTCGTCCAGAAGCAGTTGCACGTTGTCGTACACCGCCTGCTGCGCGGGAAACTGCAGTTGAAACACGAACTCCTCTTCCCGCGAAGTGGGATTCTGGAATGTGTAAGCTCCATCGAAATCCACCTTGTACGTGCTGAACCACAGCAGCCCTTTTTGCCGGTAATCAATGTGCAGTGTTGCCGCAACGCGGCTCGCATCAATCTTCACCGGCTCCGAGTGGGTCTGCTTCTCCATGCGCGTGGTTTTCTTTCCCTTCTCTTCCACCTCGACGGTTTTTTCCTCTTGCCATTCGCGAGCGATCGCGGGCGGCGCCTGCGCTTGCGGCGCTCCCCATGTCGAAGCCACGCGCCCGGAAAGCCCTGACTCCGCGTTATAGGTCCTGTAAAAAACGGTGGATCCCAGAATGGCCCAGGCAACCGCAGTACACACAAAAATCGCAATGATCGCGCCAATCCGTTTCAACATAGTGAGTTGTACCTCGACCCTCTCGCCGCAACCCAAACCTATCCCTTTCAGTTGGCATTGTCAAGTACTTTTCATTACAAAGTATGATGACTGACTGGAAGGAAGCTCATCTACAAATCGCCGCTTGGCCCAGGTACCGGTTTAGCACCTAGGTCTGTTAACTTTCTCCTGTGAGTCGAGCGACCCTTTTCGCGCCCTGCTACGAATGATGGTTTGCGGCGTTCCAAGACCGACCCATAATGGTTGAAGTCATGAGGAACATTACTCTTCCCATCGTCATCGAAGCGGACGCTGATGGTTTTTTCGTTTCCTGCCCTGCGCCTCAGGGCTGCTAAGCCAAGGCGACACGTACGAAGAGGCCATCGAAAACATTAAGGATGCCATCAAACTGCACCTAGTAGACCGCCTGGCCGATGGCGAAGAGATTCCCCAAGTTTCCGTGAGTCTTTCCACTGTTGAAATTGCTGTCTGATGCCCAAGCTCCCACGCTTGACCGCGCGCGAAATCTGTTCCGTATTGGAAAAACTGGGTTTTTCAATCGCGTGCCAGAGCAGCAGTCACATAATCTAAAAGAATGCAGAAGGCAAACGGGCCACCATTTCTCTGCGAGCATCTTAAGAGAACCGACAGACTACTCTTGATCGGTTGGCACGCAACTGAAGCACACTTTCTCGATCTCCTCGCGAAGCACCTCCCAGGCCACGTTCGGGCGCTAATCGTACCCGGAAATGAAATGGAGGCGGTGAATATTGGTCGAACGCGGGAGTCGCAATCGAAAACGGGTCATATCGCGCTCACATTTGAAGTTTTCCCCCGTGGCTTTTCTGACCCAATCGCCAAGAACGGAAGCGAGATCATCTTGCACCGGTGAGCGGGGGTGCGCCCGCGCCTTGCGGTTTTCAAGGTGCGGATATTGCGTCTGTGAATCGGCAAACCGCATCCTTTCAACATCTTTCGCACTCATTGAAGACCTTCCATTCAACTGTCCCCGCCCTCTGCTATCCTGCCCACTGCGGGCAGGACTCGACCCCTGCCTCGAGCGTGCCTGCAACCCCAAGGAGACCCATGCAGTCGCTTCGCCTGAATCCCATCCTCAACACGGACTCCTACAAGCTCACTCACTGGTGGCAATATCCCCCGGACACGCGCCACATTTATTCTTACCTCGAATCCCGCGGCGGCATGTTCACAGAGACCATGCTGGCCATGCTGCAATACATCATCAAATCCAATTTCGCAGGCCAGGTCTTCACGCTCGATGATGTCGAAGAAGCCCGCCGCATCGCCCACGCTCATTTCTCTGGCCATCCCAAGACTTTCAACTACGAAGGTTTCAAATCTCTCTATGCCAAACACGCCGGCCGCCTGCCGCTCCGCATTCGCGCCGTCAAGGAAGGCACCGTCGTCAAGACTCACAACGCGCTCATCACCATCGAAAACACCGACCCCGAGTTCTACTGGCTCACCAATTGGGCCGAAACACTTCTCGTCCAGGTCTGGTATCCCATCACCGTTGCCACGCTCTCTCGCGCGATCAAGCAGGTCATCGGCAAAGCCCTCATGCGCACCGGCGATCCTTCGCTACTCCCTTTCAAGCTGCACGACTTCGGTTTCCGCGGCGTCTCCTCCAAGGAATCCGCCGCCATTGGCGGCGCCGCGCATCTGCTGAATTTTCTCGGAACGGACACGCTTGCCGCCATTCAGCTTCTCAATCAATTCTATTCGGCGGATCTCTCCGCGACAGATCCTACGGAATGCGCGGCCTACAGCATTCCTGCTTCCGAGCACTCCACCATCACCGCGTGGGGCGAAGCGCACGAGCTGAACGCTTACGCCAACATCCTCGAAAACTGCCCCGAAGGACTGGTCGCCTGCGTCAGCGACTCCTATGACATTTACAACGCCGTCCGCAATCTATGGGGAGGCGCGCTGCGCGACAAAGTCCTTCAAAGAAAAGGCACCGTGGTGATCCGCCCTGATTCCGGCGAAGCCGTTACCGTCCTCGAGGAACTCTTCAAAATTGTCAGCGAGAAATTCGGCTACGAAGTAAACCGCAAAGGCTGGAAGACCACCGTTCCGTGCGTGCGCTTCATCCAGGGCGACGGCGTCAACTTCTACACCATTCAGAACATTACCGCGCAGCTCACCCGCAAAGGCTGGTCACAGGACATCTGGAGCTACGGCATGGGCGGCGCGCTATTGCAACAAGTGAATCGCGACACACTGAAATTCGCGTTGAAATGCTCCGCCATCGACCGCAACGGCCAATGGCACAACGTCTACAAAAATCCGAAGACCGATCCCAGCAAAGTCAGCAAGGGAGGCCGCTTCAATCTCATTCAAAACGGCAAGGATTTCGCCACCGTCGAAGTCGTTGAAGGCGCTCCCATCCCGTCCAACAATGCCCTCGAAACGATTCTCGAAGACGGTAAACTTCTGCGCGACCAGACGCTCGCGGAAGTTCGCGCCATTGCTTCTTCTTACGACACCTACAATGATCCCGTCTGATCAAACTCTCTCACTATTCACGCGCGTTTCCGCGCAGCTTGAAGCGCTGAATTTTTCCCGTCACCGTTTTCGGAAGTTCACTGCAGAATCGCACTTCGCGCGGCACTTTGTACGACACAAGTCTTGCCCCAACATGTGCGCAAATTTCTGCGGCGAGTCCCTCCGAGCCGTGTACATTCCCGCGCAGCACGACGTGGGCCACGGAATATGCTAAGCCCCGCTCATCGGTCGCGCCAACCACGGCGGCTTCGGCGACGCGCGGATGCCCGAGCAGAGTGTTTTCCACCTCCACCGGGGAAACCCACATGCCCGCGACTTTCAACATGTCGTCCGCGCGCCCACAGTAGTGGTAGTAGCCGTGCGAATCGCAAAAGAATTTGTCGCCGGTCGCTACCCAATCCCCGTGTTTCGTGCGCGCCGTCAATTCGGGGATCCGCCAATACTCCGCAAACGCACTCGCGCCGCGCACCCAGAGATTGCCGATCTCGCCGTCACGCAGCAATTCTCCTTGGTCATCCACGATCTTCACTTCGTAGCCCGGCACGGGAAAACCGCAACTGCCGGGCTTGCATTTTCCGGGAACGCTCGAAATGAAAATATGCAGCATCTCCGTCGAGCCAATTCCGTCGAGGATTTCGATTCCGAACTGCCGCTTCCACGCGTTGAAGATTTCCGCCGGCAGCGTTTCACCGGCGGATACGCACTTGCGCACTGAAGAAAAATCGATGGCGGAGCGCCCACCATTCGCTTCCTGCAGAATCGCGGCATAGAGAGTGGGCACCGCAAAAAAGAGTGTGGGGCGGTCCCGCGCAACAATCTCAATGACTCGCTCTACTTTTGTTTTTTCGGGATTTAGAGTCGTCCGGGCCCCCACCGAGAGCGGAAAATACATTCCGTTTCCCAAACCGTAGGCAAAGAAAAGTTTCGACGCGGAAAACGTGACGTCTTCAGCCCGCAGTTCAAGGATGCCTTGCGCGAAGTTCACGCTCGCAACTGCCATGTCCGCGTGATGATGAACGGCGGCTTTTGGCGTGCCGCCGCTCCCCGATGTGTAAAGCATAAATGCCGGATCTTGAGGCGAAGTATTCTCCGCCGCAAGTTGTTCGCTGGCCGCCGCTGTCCATGAATTCCACTTTGCGAAGGACACCGCGGTCGAATTGATTTTTTCCTCGCCGACAATGACAATCGGCATTTGCGGGCGCACGCCCGATGCCGGCAAAAATTCGGCGAGTGCGTTCGAATGAATAATCGCCGTCCGTGGCTCGCTATTCTCGAGGTAATGAAAGTAATCGGCGGATCGCGCGAAGGGATTCACGGGCACAGCCACCGCCCCGATTTTTGCCGCGCCAAAAAAAGCGGCCACGAACTCCGCCGAATCGGGGAGCACAATCAGAACGCGATCGCCCCGGGAAACGCCATTCGAACGCAGCGCGTTTCCTGCGCGATTGGCGAGCGCGGAAAGTTCGCCGTAGGTTACTTCGCGCGGCTCGCCGACGATGGCGAGGCGTTCAGGGTGAAGTACTGCCGGCGTTTCCAGAAAATGAGCGGCCACATTGAAATATTCAGGCAATTCTCCGTGCATAAATTTTCCTGACGGCACTGTATTGTGCCTTCAGTCCACACCGATATCTTCCTTCCAAATCTCAGGATGGTCTGCAATGTATTTCGCGAGCATTCGAACGCACTCCTCGGATTGAAGGTCGATGACATCGATTCCGTTTTCGACCAGCCAATCGATCCCCCCGCGGAAATTCACGGACTCGCCGACTACTACAGTGCCAATCCCAAACTGGCGAATCAGCCCGCTGCAATACCAGCACGGCGCCAGCGTCGTCACCATGATCTTGTCGCGGTAACTCCGCTGCCGGCCGGCCTTTCGAAAAGCATCCGTTTCTCCATGCGCGGAAGGATCGCCCTGCTGCACTCTGCGGTTGTGGCCGCGTCCGCTCAGTTTCCCATTGCGTTCGAACAGCGCCGCACCGATGGGGATTCCGCCTTCCCCGAGCCCAATGCGCGCCTCCTCCACGGCGGTCTTCAGCATGGCGAGATACATTTCTCTATTCTTTTCTGCGCCCGCGCTCATTTTCCTGTGCTCCATGGGCTTGAATCCCGCAAGTCGCTCGCAAATGTCGCGCTCCCCCGGGCGGGGCAAGCCCCGCCCCTACAATGCGAAGCCAGCCAAGCTAGCCGTGGATTCTTGGGAATTTTTCCGAGACGCAGCACAAAATCTTGACCCCTTTAGTTCATTTAGCGGCGCCCGCCACCGGAAACATCCAGCTCAAGAGAAGATGCGTCGGCCAATAAAGAAGCGCGACCGCTCCAACAAAAATCACAGCGAGGTGTAGGGGAGCAGGTCCCCAGAAGCGATGAAAGAGAGGATCTTGGTACGCATAGTTCATATTGAACCCCGAGGGCAAAAACCGCGAGGCGACAAGAAGCCCCGCCGCAATCGCCGCCTGCAATGCCAGAGCGCGGCGGTCGTATCCTATCTTTCGCAAGGCCCAGAGCAATGCCAAGGGAAGCCCGAGATGAAAGCTCGATAGCAACCTGACGAAGATCGGGGCCCGCGCATCCCACATGTACTCCGTACCGCCCACGAGAAATCGTCCCGTCAACAGCCGCGAGCCCACGTCCAGACCCCAGAGAATACCGGCTGCCAGCGAACTCACCGCCTGGCTGGAAACCAGCAGCGAACTTCCCCACCACAATCCGGCGCATCCGAGGATCACGGCGACGTCACACAAATGCAGAAGATTCGCCCACCCCCATACGCGCATATAGGCGGGAAGCCACACCACCATCCAAACCAACCCGACCCATCGCAGAACTGGAAAGGCGGTCGTGCCAGTGGTCATGCTTCATCTCCGCTTGATGTTTCCAATGCGGCACAGCCTACCACAGGCGGATGCTCTTGCATGTAGCCCGTCAACTCCCACCATTCGAAGCGAGTGCGCACCGGAACAATTGCGGCAGGGGCCATGACGGCTAGTGCCAGGACCAGGCTCATGGAAAAAAGGCAACGACGTTCCAACTGAAGATGCACTCTGCAAAATCGATTTAGAGGCTTGACTCGACATCCCCCCCGGTAGTAAAACCGGGGCGTCTTGGGGGTGAGCCGTCCGCGCCTGCGGGCAGGAGATAGACACTAGGACCAGGGGTGGTGTCATGAGAAGAAATTCCTTAGCGCTATATGTGTTGGTGTCTCTATGTATTTGCGCAGCGATAGCCTCCGCACAGGAAATCACCGGCTCAATCGTGGGTACGGTGACGGACTCTTCGGGGGCAGCCGTTGCGGGAGCCAAAATAACAATCAAAAGTCTGGACAAGAACGTGGTTCTTCGCACCGTGACGACGGAGCCGAACGGCCAGTATCTCGCGGCGTATTTGCCCGTCGGGAGCTACGAGGTCGTAGCCGAGGCGCCGAACTTCAAGAAATCTGTCTATTCGAAAATTGCTTTGAACGTCGCCGATAAACTGACCATCAATCTGACTCTCGAAGTCGGTTCGGTCAGCGAAACCGTCGCCGTCGAAGCGAACCCGCTGCAAGTCGAGCTGCAGTCTGTAACCGCAGCCGGCCTGGTCAATCCCATTGAGGTGCGTGAACTCCCCTTGAACGCGCGAAACTATGAGCAACTCGTCACGCTTATGCCGGGCGCTTCGTATTCTTCCGGCTCAGATACGCTCTATATCGGAAACTCGCTTCCTTCTGGCACGACCAACGTTGTGCCTTTTTCCTTCAATGGTTTGCGCAATAGCGCCAACAACTGGACGATCGATGGGGCCGACAATGTGGACCGCGGCTCAAACCAGACGGTTCTGAACTATCCGAGCGTGGACGCTATCGAAGAATTCAAGGTCTTGCGGGGACAATACGACCCCCAATTCGGTCGCGCCGCCGCCGCGCAGATCAATGTGGTGACAAAAACGGGAGGAAGTTCGTTCCACGGCGATGCCTACGAATTTTTCCGCAATAATGTCCTCCAGGCAAACAACTTCTTCAATAATGCCAGCGGCATTAAGCGTCCGCCTTTGCGCTGGAACGATTTCGGCTACACCATCGGCGGTCCTGTCTACATTCCCGGCCGCTACAACACAGGCAAGGACAGAACGTTTTTTTTCTTTTCCCAAGAAATCCGCCGGGTAATTACCTATGGCACCGTGAACGCCTCTGTCCCCACGGCAGCGATGAAGACGGGTACTTTTGCCGATCCCGTCTGCACGACATTCAATTCAGCCGGAGCGTGCACCGCCACCGGAACAACGATCTCCAACATCAGTCCTGTAGCCGCAGCCTATATCAAAGATATTTGGTCGACGGTCTCGCCTCCGAACAGCGGACCCAACACGCTCTTTGTTCCGCTTCGGAATGTTTTCAATGCCAACCAGCAGTTTGTCCGCATCGACCACATTTTTGGGCCTCGGTTGAGCGTGTTCGGCCACTATCTCCACGACGGAATCCCAACGGTAGAGCCTGTTGGGCTGTTCCAGGGAGTTTCGCTTCCGCTTCCCAACGTGGCGACCACCAACACAAATTCGCCGGGCAGGAATCTCGCCATCCACACGATTACGGGCATCAATCCGCAGATGGTGAATGAAGCCGGTTTCCAGTACTCCTACGGAGCGATCCTAAGCAAACCGGTGGGCCTGGATGCTTCTGCGAATTCCCCTGATGTTAAGCCGACGCTTCCTTTCCCCGTGACGCTGGGCCGTATCCCGAGCGTATCGGTCAGCGGGCTGAGCGGTGTTGCCGGTTTTGGTCCCTACAACGACTACAACCGGGATTACAATGCATTCACCAATCAAAGCTGGGCTCGTGGTCCGCACGCTTTCAAGTTCGGTCTTTCTTACCATCATTACCAGAAGACAGAGAACGCGGCCGGAAACAACGTCGGGTCCTTTTCCGTGACGACCGCCAGCCAGCCTACGACCACCGGCGCAACCACTGCGGAGCGTGGCTGGGCGAACTTTCTGCTTGGCCGCGTTGCTACGTTCTCTCAAGCGTCGGTGGATATCACTCCAGACATCCGCACGAACCAGTTCGAAATGTACGCCCAGGATGATTACAGGCTGCGAAAAAATCTGACCGTGAGTTTTGGCGTTCGCTACTCAATTTTCCGAGAGCCCACCGACGCCAAGCGTTTCCTCACAAACTTCGTTCCCTCGGTCTTCGACTCAACGCATGCGCCGACAATCGATTCGAATGGCAACATCTGCACCGTCGCGCCGTGCGCCGGCGGCGGCACTCCCAACCCGAATTACAACTCGCTGAACGGTGTGGCGGTCAACGGCGCGGGTGGGGTTAGCATACAGTGCGTACAGTGCACCGTGAGTTCCCCGTTCGGTGTCAAGGTCTCCAATGAAGACAAGAAGAACTTCGCCCCGCGCATCGGTTTCGCGTGGGATCCGTTCAGCAAAGGAAATACGTCTATCCGAGGCGGCTACGGGATCTTCTATGACGCCACCTTGTTCGGCATCGTCGAACAGAACATCTTCCAGAATCCTCCCTTCGTGCAAAGCCTTGCCATCGTGAATACCACGCTTGATAATCCTACGGGGGGCACACCGAGGGTTTCGCTGTCGCCTCCGGCCCTGCGAGCAACTCCATCGCCTTTTCACTCGCCCTACGTTCAGGAGTGGAGTTTGGACGTGCAACGCATTTTCTGGCACGGCGTCATGCTGGACGTCGGCTATTACGGCAGCAAGGGAACGCACCTTATCGGAATCGCCGATATCAACCAGCCGGCGGTCGGAGCTTACGTAGCCGCCGGCCTATCCACGATGGTTGGCAGCAACATCACGGTCGGCTCGGGCGGAGTCCAGAACGAGAATCTGCTCAACCAGATTCGGCCCTACAAAGGCTATGGGCCCATTAATGCCATACAGTCGCGATACAACTCCAACTACAACTCGCTTCAGGTCGCCGTTCAGAAACGCTTCCCACGGCATTCGCTGGTAAATATCTACTACACTTATTCCAAAGCGCTCACTGACAACCAAACTGATCGCAGCTCCGCGCCACAAAACGTCTATGACATCCATGCCGATTACGGCCCGCTGCAGCAAGATCGCACACACATCTTCACGGCTGACGCCGTATACGCTCTGCCTTGGTTTGAGTCGCAGGAAGGAGCCGTAGGCCACTTGCTGGGGGGCTGGCAGATCTCCGGCATCATCTCAGTTGATTCGGGGCTGCCACTCACCGTCTTCACCTTCAACTCCTTCGACCCGGCCGGTCAGGGTGTACAACTTGCTTCGAGTGCCGTGAGCATCCGTCCGGATGAGATCGCCAATCCAAATTCTGGTGCACCGCATACTGTTATCCGGTGGTTCAACACTGCCGCCTTCGTCGACGTGCCCGGAGCTTTGGGCCGGCCCGGAAACGAGGGCCGCGGCGTCGTGCGCGGCCCCGGCTACCAGAAATGGGACGTGGCACTGGAGAAGTACATCAAGGTGAAAGAGACTGCCAATTTCGAGTTCCGAGCCGAAGCTTTCAACATCTTCAATCACACGAACTTCTTCGGCGTCGGAACTACCCTGGGCTCCGGAACCTACGGCACGATCACCAGCACGCGCGATCCTCGCGCCTTGCAGCTCGGCCTCAAGTTGAACTTCTAGCTGCGTGAGAAGTCTGGGCTGATTTTCAGCCACGGCCCCGGCGATTCGGGGCCGTTGTCTTTTTGCAAAGCTCGAAACTGGTTTTACGCCGCACGCGCCAAAATGGCGCTTGGCGCCACCGCCGCGGGCTTCTAGCATGACGACTGATGAGCAAAACAAAGAGCGGCGATGCGACGCGAATCGGCGCGCTTCAGTCGTGGCTAGGGCAACGCGAGGACGAAATGGCCGCGCTGCTGGCGGAGCTTGTTGCCATACCCAC
>Ga0066651_10000175_pt1 | contig 18612 bp, 18 predicted proteins | sample GraSoiAngelo_100_FD_71410 | JGI IMG/M metagenome (GOLD analysis project Ga0066651, IMG submission 71410) | Grasslands soil microbial communities from the Angelo Coastal Reserve, California, USA - 14_0903_02_20cm | ecosystem: Environmental > Terrestrial > Soil > Grasslands | place: USA...
GCGATCGAATAGCGCCGCGCCGATGGGAATTCCTCCTTCTTTGAGGCCGAGACGTGCCTCTTCGATGGCTGTCTTCAGCATGGCGAGATATTTATCGCGATTCTTTTCTTTCTCCCTTGCCATTTTCTCCGGCTCCAGGCTTCTCTGCTCTTTTAAATTACTTGGCAACACTGGCCACTGGGAACAGCCAGCCCAGGACAAGGTGCGTCGGCCAGTACAGCAGCGTAACTACTCCAACAAAGATCACTGCGAGGTGCGCAGGAGCAGGTCCCCAGGAGCGATGAAAGAGAGGATCTTGATAGACGTAGTTCATGTTGAAGCCCGCGGGCAAAAAGCGCGAGGCGATGAAAAGTCCCGCGGCAATCGCGGCCTGCAATGCGAGGGCACGATGGTCGTATCCAATTTTGCGCATGGCCCAGAGCAAGGCCAGTGGGAGAGCGAGGTGAAAGGTAGAAAGCAGCCGGACCCAGACCGGTACACGCGCATCCCACATGTATTCGGTTCCGCCGACGAGAAAGCGTCCGGTAACGAAGCGCCACCCAACATCGATGGACCAGAGGATTCCCGCCGCCACTGAGCTGACCGCCTGGCTGGAAATCAGCAAGGAACTCCCCCACCACAATCCCGCGCATCCCAGAAGCACCGCGACATCGCACAAATGCAACAGATTGGCCCAGCCCCAAAATCGAATGTAGGCGGGCAGCCACACAATGGTCCACAGCAGCCCGACCCAGCGTAGTACCGGGAACGTGTTGGCAGCGGTGATCACGCATCTTCTCCGCTTGAGAGTTGCATTGCGGCACAGCCTACCACAGGCGCTGAATCCTAACGCAACGATTGATGCTTCGCGTGGCACCAAATTGGAGCTTGGCGTTATCCGTTTGGATTTCTAACATACTGCGGCATGACCAAACCAATGCTTAGTGCTGAGGCAAGAAGCGGCCTGCTGATGGAATGGCTGCGGCAGCGCGAGGAGGAGATGGCCGCGCTGCTGAGCGAGTTGGTCGCGATACCAACGGAGAATCCACCGGGGAAGAATTATCGCGCTTGCGCTGATTTTATTGAAAAGACATTGCAGCGAGTGGGCCTGGAATGCGAGCGGCTGGAGGCGGATCAACCAAGAGAAGGTTCCGGCGAGAAGCCCATCTGCTTGATTGCCAGCCACGGGCGGGGAGAGAGCGTTCTCTATTTTCATGGGCATTACGACGTAGTTCCGGCGCAATCTAGGGAGCAATTCCAGCCTTCGAGGAAAGACCATTTCTTGTTTGGCCGGGGATCGTGCGACATGAAGGGCGGGATTGCGGCCATGCTGTACGCCATTCTCGCGCTCAAAGAATGCGGCGCCGAACTGAACGGGCGAATTGCTTTAACGCTGGTTCCCAATGAAGAGACGGGAGGCGAGGGCGGCTCGGCGTGGCTGGCAGCGCAGGGACGATTGGGCCGTGGCGGGATTGGGATGCTTTTGGCGGAGCCGACCAGCGGTGTGGTGTGGAACGCGAACCGCGGTGCGATTTCGCTTCACGTCCGGGTGCTGGGGAAATCCGCGCATGTTGGTTTGCAGCACCAGGGAGAAAACTCTTTCGAAAAGATGGTTCAGGTTGTTCAGGGGTTACAGGAACTGAAGCGACAAGTGGAGCAGAAAACTACAGGCTATAACATCGGGGCGGATCAAGCACGGCATTCCATCCTGATGCTTGGAAGACAGAGCGGCGGGGGCGCAAACTTCAACGTGGTGCCGGAGGAGTGCTGGTTCACCATCGACCGGCGAATCAATCCAGAGGAAGACATGGAGGAGGAAAAGTCAAAGATAGTCGCCGCGCTGGAAAGCTGCAAGCGCGAAGGTATTCGACTCGAATGGGAAGTCTTCCAGGAAGGACGATCCTCGGCATGCTCTGAGGAAGAGCCGCTCGGCAAAGTGCTAGCCCAAAGTGTGCAAGCCGTTACAGGCGAAGTGCCGCGGTTTGAGTTGTGTCCCGGGCTGCTGGAGACTCGTTTCTACGCCGCAGAGGGCGTGGCGGCCTATGCTTATGGTCCCGGGATGCTGTCGGTCGCGCACGGGCCAAACGAATACGTGGACCTGCGAAAGATAGTCGATAGCGCCGCGATCTATGCGCTAACGGCCGCGGAAATGATGCATCCTTGAGCCCAGCTTACTCTCTTGGAACCATTGCACAGAATCAGAGTCTCTCGAAAATCACCGGTTACGAATTAAGGAACACTATGGAGCATAACCTGGCGCACACAATATCGCTTCTCACTCGCACCCCCGCTGCACTCAATGCGCTTTTGCGTGACCTACCGGAAGCGTGGACGTTCCGAAATGAAGGTGAAAACACGTGGAGCGCGTTCGATGTCGTGGGCCATCTGATCCACGGCGAACGCACCGACTGGATGCCACGGGCGAGGATGGTGCTGCAATTCGGCGAGGCTCAGACGTTTGAGCCTTTTGACCGCTGGGGACAAGAACGGGAGAGTCAAGGTAAGTCGCTAGGGCAGTCATTGGATGAATTTGCGCGATTGCGGTCAGAGAACCTCGGCGAACTGCGGGCGTTGAACCTGCGGAAAAAGGATCTTGCGCGGCGTGGACGGCATCCATCCCTAGGGGTAGTTACTCTGTCAGAGCTGCTGGCGACCTGGGCAGCTCATGACTTAACTCATCTGCACCAAATCTCAAGGATTATGGCTCATCAATATAGGGAAACTGTGGGGCCGTGGAGTGCATACCTTGGGGTGCTGCAGTGCGCGGGCCACAGCTCTCCTTGAGTGAGCTTCTCATTGGGAGGCCGATAATGCCTGCGACAGATGTATCCTACCTTTCGGCTCTCTATTAGCACAGCCGCTGCACTTCTTCTCCTGACTGCTGCGTTTGCAGCCGTGAGCGGTAGTTGGAGAAAAATGGTAAAGCTTTCATTTTAGGCGCGTTCTTTTTAGTTACTGTGTGCGGTGTTCAGAGAGAAAAATAATTCCGTAAGTCTTTGAAAACATAGTTCTTTATTGTGGGGTGGGAATGCCTGATCGTCTTGAGTGAAAGCCCGGACAGTGGGCCGAAAGTACTATTCCTGTTTTTCACAGATTGGCCGATGATGCCGAAATATGCCGACTCTCTACTTCTGCCAGCCTCACGCCAAAAACCAAGGCATCCTTCGCGCCGTTCTATCCGTCAACGAATGTGAGCGAGTGGTCAGCCAGCACCCTGCCACATACGTAGGAGAACAATTCCCGAAGCTGGGGAGCGAGCAAGCGGCGGCGAACGATTTTGCCGTGCTTAACTTGCCTCCCAATGAAGCTCCGGCAGGCTGGCGACCCGGCTACTACCGGCTCGACTCCGACCTGACCAAGCTCAACGAATCGCTGTTGGCGCTTTCGCGCTAATACTCAAGGGATTTCTTCAAAGGTAGGAGCCGTTGGAGGCGCTTCGTTAGACGCTATTTCCAATCACCAGTAGTTGCGAGCAACTGCAAACCGATGGCGAACGAATTGTGCCCGAGGGGCTCGCAATAAACGACTCGAGCTCGAGCCCGGAAGTCCCCGGGTAGCGACCACAAGTTCAGCCGCTCATTGAGTCTCAAAGGATCGCTTGAAACCACGCGTGCGCCGTGAGTGCTTATGTTATCCGTCAGGCCCTCGTGCGTACGATTGCGAATGTCGAGGCTGCAGAGATCCACTCGTACTGTAAGGTGAGTGCGTTCTTCCAACCGCCGCGAAACTGCTTCCATGGGACACCCGGGAACCGTAAGGCGCAAACTGAGTGAATGGGTGTCGGGGGCGGGAACGACAAGGATATTGTAGCTCCAACGCTCCGGTAAGGCTATAGATTCTATAACCGCTGCCTTTGCGCCCATCTTTGGTGTTGGCGAACCGGATACAGGGTGGTACTCCCGATCTATCGACGCTCGCAGAAGCGGACGAGAGAATCAACTCCATTCAGAGAATCTGGTCCTAAGGCTCCCCCTCTCTGGACTGCTGACCCCTAGGTTCCGGGAGCAAGATGAATCGGAGGCACCTGTGAAACCATTTAGTTTGTTGAGGTTACCGGTACTGTTGGCGGGATTTGGAGCCTTGCTGTTATTCTCACCCGCCTGCAAGGCGCAATCGGAAGTGAATCCCGATCATTTCGACGGTACGGACACTTGGGAGATTGCCGCGCGAAAGCCAATGACTCCGCAAGCCAAGGCGGCGCAGAAATCAGGAGCACTTCAAGCACAGAGCCAAAAGGCTGGCTCTAACGCGAGCGTGCAACTTGCCGCAGTGCGCGATTTGTCGAATCCCGTGCCGCGAAACGCGGTGGCAATTCAGGACAAGCGTAAGCCGGCGGTCCGCAAATCGGATAAGCAATAACAGCAGAACGACTCACGGCTCGGCCAATCGGGGCGTGTTTGCGCCCCGAAAGCGACTTCCCGTCTTGGTCATCCTTCAGGATTTAGCGAATCCTCGGCTTCCGTTTCTTCTCCCGTCGCACATCAACGCCCTGAACAAGCCGAGCCCGTTGAGCGCAGCGGCGCAGGCGTCTGCAAAATTCGGTGACTTAGCGTGAGAAATCCAAGTACCATCGTGCAGCGTGGGGTGGAAATGCCTCCAGAAAGCGTACGTCGCAGCAACCGAATTGCAAAAGAGATCGCAATTCTGCTGGTTGGGAGCGACATGGAAGGCAAGATGTTCTCCGAGCAGACCAAGACGGTCCTGCTCAGCCGTCACGGGGCCGGCATCGTTTCGCAATATGCATTGTCCGCAGAACAAGAGCTAATTCTCCGCAGGCTGGATACCAACAAAGAGGCCGAGGTTCGCGTAGTGGGCAATCTCGGCGCGCAAGGCAAAACCTACACTTACGGCGTGGCCTTCCTGAACCCTGAGACGGACCTGTGGGACATCCCATTCCCCGGCATGACGGACTCTGAAAAAAAGGCCAGCCTGGCGATGCTGCAGTGCAGCGGCTGCAAGACCCGCGAGATGGTGCAGCAGAGCGATCTGGAATCGGATGTATACCGGGTCAACGAAGCCATCGTTCGCGCTTGCAAAAACTGCGGGACATCCACGTACTGGAGGCGGCCGATTGACGACGCCGAGGGTAGACCGGTTGGGTTGGAAACGGCCGCACCGGAATCTGAACAAAGAGAGGAGCCCGTCGAGATTCCCCCGCCCGCTCCAGCGGATCACGGGCCAGCGTTGCAAGCAGCGCCGCACGTCGAAAACAGACGCAAACATGTGCGCACGAAGGTGAATTTCAAGGCATGCATCCGGAGTTATACGTTCGGCGAAGATGTCGTGACATGCGAGGACATGTCTCGCGGCGGACTGTGCTTTAAGAGCCGGAAGGAATATCCCGCGAAAACGGACATCGAAGTGGCCGCGCCGTATTCGCCGGGCACTCACGCCATATTTGTGCGCGGACAGATCGTTCACGTCGAGGAAATAAAGAAGGAAAGAAGATTCCGCTGCGGAGTTTGCTACTCGAAGTCCTGAGAGCCCGGACTTCTTATCTCAAGAAGTTCATTGCTGTTTGGCTTATTTCAACGAGGCCTCGACTCTGTACTTGAACTCTTTGGCCTTGGCAATTGCCGCCGGTTCATCCACGGTAAGTAGTTTCTTGTCGCGCATCACGACCCGACCGCCGATGATCACCGTCTCGACGTCGCTTCCCTTCAACGCATAGGCCAATTGCGCATAGACATCGAACATCGGCACGGCATTGGGAGCATCGAGGCCAAGTAAGACAATGTCTGCTTTCTTCCCTGCCTCGAGCGAGCCGATTTCTTTGTCCATGTGAAGCGCGCGCGCACCTTCGATAGTAGCCATGTCAACGACGGCTTTCGCGCTCAGCGCTCGCGGGTCCATTTTGGTGATTTTCTGGAGCTTCGCGGCCAAGTCCATTTCTTCCATCAAGTTCAGGTCATTGTTGCTGCCAGCCGGGCCGTCGGTGCCAAGGCCGACGGCGATGCCCGCGGCGCGCTCCTCGATTACCGGAGCGACGCCGCTCGCCAGCATCATGTTGCTCGAGGGATTGTGCACGCACCCTACGTGCCGCTGTGCCAGGATCTTGCGGTCGGTGTCGTCAACGAAAATGCAGTGTGCGGCGAGCACTTCCGGCCCGAGAATTCCGAGTTTGTCGAGATACTGAACCGGCGTGGTGCCGTGTTTCTCGCGGCTATCGTTTAATTCTTTCCTCGTCTCCCCGACGTGAATCAGGATGGGCGCGTTGTACTTTCTTGCCAGCGCCTCAGTATCTTGAAGCGTCTTGTCCGAGCAGGTGTACATAGAATGGGGCGCAGCGGCGGCGTGAATCAGCGCGTCACCCTGCCAGCGCTTCAGGAATTTTTCCGTGTACTCAAGCATGGCATCATTGTTTTTGTTATCCGGAGCGGGAAAGTCGAGGATGGTTTCGCCCAGCACGCCGCGCACGCCGGCGGCTTTCGTTTCTTCGGCGACGGCATCCTCAAAATAATACATGTCCGCAAAAGTAGTGACGCCGCCGCGGATTTGCTCCGCCAAGGCGAGGCGCGTACCCCAACGCACAAATTCCTCATTCACGTTCTTGGCTTCGGCGGGAAAGATGAATTTCGTCAGCCATTCTTCCAGAGTCACGTCATCTTTCAGGCCCCGGAGCAAAGTCATGGGTGCGTGGGTGTGGCCATTGATGAACCCCGGAAGCACCAACTTGCCCCTTGCGTCGATTAGCTGCTTCGCCTCATGCATATATTTATTGACCGCTGCGGGAGTGGAGGCCTCGACGGCAAAGATCGTGTCTCCCTGCTTCACTACTACAATTCCATTTTCGAGGATTCGATGGGAAGGATCCATCGTTACAACCGTACCGCCCGCGACCACCAAATCCCAGATGGGTTCCGGCGCTGACTTCTGTTTCGCCGGTTTCTGAGCCTGTTTGTGCTTAGCCGGCGCCTGCGCCGTAACAAGGTGTTGAAACGAAAGCAACTCCAGGACAAGAATCGAGAGAACAACCAAACTTCGCTGGCATAAGTTCTGGGGCTTCATTTTAGAGTTTCCTCGTCCTATAGGTTGGAGGAATCGAAGGGTTTGGGGAAGAGATCTTTCATCCGTATGGTCTCGGTCTTGCCCTTGAGGTTGGCGAGGATTACAGGAACGTCGCCGCAGAATTCCCAGATGAGCTGGCGGCACGCGCCGCATGGAGGTGTCAAGGCGTCAGTGTCCGTCACCACGGCAATGGCGTCGAAGCCGCGCTCACCTTCGCTGATTGCTTTGAAGATGGCCACGCGCTCGGCGCAAACGGTGAGGCCGTAAGTGGCGTTCTCAACGTTGCAACCGCCGAAGATTCTTCCAGAAGTCGCGCGAAGCGCAGCGCCCACGCGGAAATTCGAGTATGGGGCATGAGCATTTTCTCTCGCCTGGTTGGCGGCAGAAATCAAAGTTTCATTTTCGCTCACGCAAACGCCTCCCGGTATGCCGCGGAGCATTCTATGCTATGGCCTCGGCAATTCGTGGAATGACCGCTTTCAGCAAGCCAATGAATTGGCCCTTAACGCGCTCGGCAGTCTCCAACACCTCGATATGGTTGAGAGGCTGATCGAGGATTCCTGCGGCGGCATTCGTTACGCAGGAGATACCCATCACGCGAATGCCGCTGTGCCGCGCGGCGATCACTTCCGGAACCGTGGACATGCCGACGAGGTCTGCGCCAATCGCGCGCAAGTAGCGTATCTCCGCGGGCGTCTCGTAGCTCGGCCCAAGGAGCGCTGCGTACACTCCTTCGTACATCCCAATGCCCAGGCGGTTTGCTTCGCCGAAGGTCATTTCCCGGAAGCGTTTGTCGTAGGCTGCGGTCATGTCGTGGAAGCGCAGGCCGAAGCGTTCATCGTTCGGTCCCGTGAGCGGATTAATGCCCTGCAGATTGATGTGATCGCTAATCGCCACCAAACGGCCCTGGGAGAATTCGCGTTTGATGCCACCGGCGGCGTTAGTGAGGATCACGGCTTTCACACCCATACGCGCGAAGACGCGGATGGGAAACGCAACTTCCTTCGCAGAATAGCCTTCGTAAAGATGTACGCGGCCCTGCATCCCCGCGACGGGAATAGCTCCGACTTTACCGATTACGAGCTTTCCAGCGTGCCCGATGGCTGTCGACTGGGGAAAATGCGGAATTTTTGCGTACGGAATTTTCGTGGCGCCGGCAAATTCATCGGCGAATGCGCCAAGCCCGGAACCAAGAACGAGTGCAATCCGAGGCCGAAGAGATGTTTGAGAAAAAATGAAGTCGGCGGCTTTGCCTGCGCGTTCGAATTCACCGTCCACACCGCTGGTAGAAGCCGCGGCCGAGGTTTTCCCCGGCAAAACCGTTCTCGAAGTTTTCGTCTTAGAGTTTTTTTTCCTGCTCACGAAAGAATCCCCACGATGGAAGCCGACATCAGGTTTGCCATGGTGCCAGCGAGCATGGCGCGGATGCCGAATCTTGCGAGCTGGCTACGCTGTTCCGGCGCAAGCGCGCCGATGCCGCCGATTTGGATACCGATGGAGCTGAAGTTGGCGAAGCCGCAGAGAGCGAAGGTAGCAATGGCGAAAGTGCGCGGATCGAGCGTGCCTTTCATAGGGCCAAGCTGGCCAAACGCGACAAATTCATTGATCACCATGCGCGTCCCGAGTAGGTTGCCGATCTTTGCCGCGTCATGCCAGGGCACACCGATCAGCCACGCCACCGGCGCGAAGATCCAGCCGAAAACAGTTTGCAGACTTTCCGGGAACCAGGCCATGTGAGGCCAATTGTGAATGCCGCCCATGATGGCGTTGAGCAGCGCCAGCAAGGCGATGAAGGTGATGAGCATCGCCCCGACGTTAAGCGCGAGATGCAGGCCGTCAATGGTACCGCGAGCAATCGCGCCTAGAAGATTGGTTTCTTTTTCCATGGGTGGCATTTCGACGCGGCCGGCCGTGAGCGGCTGCTCTGTTTCCGGCACAAGCATCTTGGCCATGAGCAGCGTTCCCGGCGCCGTCATGATGACCGCGGTCAAAAGATTCTTGGGATCGGCCCCGCCAACGTGGATGTAACCTGCCATCATGCCGCCGGAAATGTGCGCCATCCCGCTGGTCATGACGACCATGAGCTCGGACTTCGTAAGTTTGGGAAGGAAGGGGCGAATGGTGAGGGGCGCTTCCGTCTGGCCCATGAAGATACTTGCAGCGACGTTGAGGGATTCGGCGCCGCTGGCGCCCATGACGCGAGTCATGATCCACGCTGCAGCACGAATGATGAGTTGCATCACGCCGAGGTGATAGAGAACCGCAAAGAATGCGGCGATAAAGATGATCGTGGGAAGGACCTGGAAAGCAAACGAAAAGCCGAGGCGAGAGAGTTCTTTCGGTAGACCCAAGTCGCCGAAAACAAATGTGGAGCCCGCGTAGGAAAAGCTCAACAGCTTGTTGGCGCCAGCGCCGAGGAATCCAAATACCGAACTGCCCACACTGGAACGTAGAACGAAAAACCCCAGCGCCAATTGGAGCCCGAGTCCCCAAGCGATGGTCTTGAGCTTAATCGCGCTGCGATTGGTGGAGAACAGCCACGCCAAGCCGAGAATCACGGCCATGCCGAGCACGCCCGTCCATCTTCCCATGAGCCATCCTCCCGCAATCGTTCTACGCGCCGATGATCCGGCGCACCAGTGGTGGTTTTTCCTGCGGAGCCTTTTCGCCAATGAAATAGCTGCAGGCAATAAGTGCTTTCGCTTCGGCAAGTTTTGCGTCGCTATTGTAGTGAATCGTGGCCAACGGTTCGCCGATTTCCACGCGATCTCCGATTCGCTTGTGGAATTCCAGACCGACGCTATGATCGATCTTGTCTTCCTTCTTTTCGCGTCCACCGCCAAGCATGGCGAGCGCGATGCCGAATCCCTCGCAGTTGGTGCCGGTGATAAAACCACTGGCAGAACTCGTTGCGTGAAAATTCAAGCGCGCGATGGGCAGGCGTTCCGGCTCGTCAATGACGCGTTCATCGCCGCCCTGCAGGCGAATCCCTTGGCGGAATTTTTCGAGCGCCTGGCCGGAGGCGATCATGGTCTCGGCGAGGCGGCGGCCTTCTTCGACGGTCTTCGTTCTCTCACCGAGATAAAACATCCACGCAGAGAGGTCGAGGCTCAAGTCGCGCAGATCGGCCGGCCCGCGGCCTCTGAGGACTTCGATGGATTCAGCGACTTCGTTCGAATGCCCGGCCATGCGGCCCAGCGGCTGATCCATGCCGGTGATCAGGGCGACGACTTTTTTGCCCATGCGCTGGCCGGTTTCAACCATGACTTCCGCGAGGCGAATCGAATGTTCCTCTTTCTTCATGAACGCGCCGGAACCTGTCTTGACGTCCAGAACCAGTGCGTCAATACCTTCGGCGAGTTTCTTGCTCATAATTGAGGCGCAGATTAGGCCGATATTCTCTACCGTCGAAGTAACGTCGCGAAGCGCGTAAATTTTCTTGTCCGCGGGAGCAATCTCCGCGGTCTGCCCGATCAGGCCCATGCCGCATTGGCGGAGAACGCGGCGAAACTCACCGAGAGACAGGTTTACGTTGAAGCCGGGAATCGCTTCCAGTTTGTCGAGGGTGCCGCCGGTGTGGCCGAGGCCGCGGCCGCTGATCATCGGAACTGTAAGCCCACCCGCCGCTACAACCGGCGCAAGAATAAGAGACGTTTTGTCGCCGATTCCACCCGTGGAGTGCTTGTCCACTTTTTTCCCGGGGATTTCGGAATGGTTGAGGACCTCTCCGGAGTGAAGCATTACTTCGGTGAGCGCGGCCAGCTCGGAGCGGTTCATACCGCGGATCCACACAGCCATCAACCATGCGGCCATCTGATAATCAGGTATGTCGCCGCGCGTATAACCGGAAACCAGAAAATTGATTTCTTCGCGGGAGAGTTCCCCGGAATCGCGTTTTTTGCGGATCAGGTCGACGGCGCGCATGCGTTTGAAAAGCGAACGGCGAGCGTAACATCCGCTTCAGGGGGCGTCAACGCAACGCGATGGGCGTGCAGGAATCCTACAGCACCTGCTGCACGTCCGGAGGCAGGTTGGTTGTGTGACCAGAGACCACATGCCAGCCCCTGGGCGTGTTGACATAAACATGTATCACGCGAAACTGGGTGCTGAGGTGCTGTCCTTTGAGAGTGAAGCGTGTCGACCACAGGCAAGTCGCCACCGCGGTTTCCTGGAAAATCCGAACCTTGATGTCCGAGACAATGAACGATTCCCGCTTGACGTTGGGAGACTCGACTGCCGCTATCCACTGGTCCTTGTTGACCAGCTGACCATGCGAAAGCGCACCCGTGAAGTCGTCACTATAAACGCGATGAAAGAAAGTTCCGCTGCTCAATTGGATAGCGCGCGCGGCCTCTTTTTCGAGACTGATAATCTCCTGCCTTTGCATTTCGGGATCTGCAGGCGCCGTCTGAGTCATGCATCGCTGGATACACGCGTCCCGCCAAGGTTCCTGAGCTTGCCACGAAGGAGCAAGTGCCAAACTGATTGCCAGTACCAATGCAAACCTAATCTTAGTCATGCTGGAGCGCCTCTCTAAGGACGGTTGGAATCAGCCGGAGTAACTCAGCAAGGATTGTCATTAACCCACACCGACATGGTACGCAAATAGTATTATGTATATCCATCGCCTACATGAACTGCGTGTTGTGAATGACAAGCTTCGTTTATGTCGAGAAATCACGCGGGAACGGGTTGGGAGAGGCGGTTGCGTCTCCGCGCGGCCAAGCTGCGACTTGCGCCTGGGGCTGAGCTTGCGGGCAGTTTTTCGATGAACCGGAATACTTAGCGGTCTGCTAAAATAATCCGCTTTCAAATAGACTCAACATAAATACAACTCAGTTCGATTGGAGGAGTCATGCTCGGCTCTACCAGAAAAGGCCGCGAGACGGCGGGTGCCGGAAGTGACCGCCAGGCTGTCAACTTTCTGCCTTTTTCCAGGCGGAGCTTTCTTGCCAAGACCTCTTATTTCGGTGCGTTTTATGCCGCGGCGAAGCTGATTCCCTTGCCCGCGCTGGCAGCCCAGATGACGGCCGGCTCGCGCGTATCGCAGACTCCGATTGTGGACAAAGGCTTCGCCTCAGTCAGAAAAGTGGGCGAAGGACTGTACGCAACAATTTCGGATCCCTCGAAGGGCTTCCAGACGCTCTGCAACGGAGGGTTCCTGGTGGGCAAGGATGGCGCACTGATGATCGAAGGGTTCGGCAGTGCGACGGGCGCCACTTTCCAGATGGACGCTCTGAGGATGGTAAGCCAGGTTCCCATAAAGGCCGCGCTGGACACCCACTACCACTTTGACCATTCCATGGGAAACGGGTTTTATGCGGGCAACGGGATTCCTCTGTGGGCCCACGCGGACACGCCGAAGCGCATCGTGGAGAGCTACGGCGCAATGCAGGGAGCTGATAAGGCGGTCGCGCTGGCCCCGCTCGAAAAGGCGCTCAAAGATTCCAAAACGGAGCTGGCTCGAAAGCATCGCGAGGAAAACCTCGGCATGGTAACGAACATTCTCAGCATTGTGAACGACACCGTGCTGGCACTTCCAAATCATCCGATTGATTCGGCAAAGGTGCCGATGAAAATGGATTTGGGCGGATTGACGGCCGTGATCGAGAGTTATCCAGGACACTCCGGGACGGACATCATCGTCCGCGTTCCGGAACAGAACGTGGTGTACACAGGTGATCTGCTCTTTTCCGGATTGTATCCAGTTTGCTTCGACCCGCAAGCCACTGTGTCTGGCTGGAGACAAACTTTGAAGACGTTCGCGTCCTGGGACAAGGACACCGTCTTCGTGCCCGGACATGGGCCTGTCTGTGACCAGGAAGGAATCGCGCTGTTCCGTGCGCTTTTTGACGATATTGAAGACCAGGCGCAGAAAATGCACAAAGCTGGCGTGCCTGCGGCTGAAGCTGCTGATCTTTACGTTGTTCCGGAAAAGTACAAGAGCGTCGGCATTTTTGTCTGGGACTTTTCTATTGCGCCAGCAATTACGAAGCTGTATGCGGAATGGGGAGCAAAGTAGGGCTCCGGCGGCGACGTGGTAAGCAGCACTTCGGCGGCTTGGGACGCTAGTCCGGAATAAGGCCCTCGAAACTGTGGATGGCATCGCTCTGGCAGCGAGAGGAAGAAGATTCCGAATCCCGTTCGCAGAGGATAGCTTGCATTTCCGCGGATCGCGCCGCTTCGACTTCTTTCCGGGCATCGGAAATGAACAGGAATTGCTTAGGCTCATACGAAAGTGAAGCGGCGATTTTCTTGTAGCTTTCTACTTCGGACTTGGCCCCCACGCAGGTGTCGAAGAAAGCGGTGATGTACGGCGTCAGATCGCCTGAGGCGGTCGTGCGAAACAGGTTTTGCTGCGCGAGGACGCTTCCCGACGAGTAAATGCAGATCATTCTCTTTTGCCGTCGCCACCGTTCGAAGGCAATCGGGACATCCGGATACACCTCTCCGCGCAATTCCCCGCTCGTGAATCCGTGCTGCCAGATTTTTCCTTGAACCGTCTTGAGGGGCGTGCACTTGCTGTCCCGCGCGATCAGCCATTGGCCGAAGGCGACGCTCGAACGCAGCCGCGCTTCTTCGGGATGGTCCTGCCAAGCAGGCGGCTCAAGGCCATTGCCTTCATCCGCCTCGCGCTGCCCGCGTAGCTCCTGGATCAAAGACTGAATCTCAGGATCTTGGGCGTGTTCTCGAAGAAAAGATTCCAGCTTGCGACTCGCGTAGGGGAAGAGCGTTTGATAAACGAAATTGATGGGCGTCGTTGTGCCTTCGATATCGAGAAGAATAATGTGGACCTGGGATTCCTCGATCAGCGGCACGCCAGCTACTTCGCAGCCGTTTGCGGCGGAATGTATCTTGGGCCCAGGCAAACGGGCTCGTAATTCCTATCCACGCCGCTGCTTGTATAGTGGGGCGTCCAGCCGGACTTGTCCTGGAACAAACGGATGGCGCGAATGCGGCGGTCTCCGCACAGATCGAACCAATGGAGCGTCCCGCGCGGAACGCGAATCAAGTCGCCGGCTTCCACTTCGATCGCGACGACGGGACCGCGTTGCGGGTGGATATGGAATAGCCCGCGCCCTGAAACGATGTAGCGGACTTCGTCCTCGTCGTGCGTATGTTCAATATTGAATTTGGCGAGCATGGCTTCCAGCCCGGGAGTATTCGTGTTGACGTCGATCACATCTGCGGTGACGTAGCCACCCTCGCGCTTGAGCTTTTCGACTTGCTCGCTATAGGCGCTCAGAACTTGCTCGGCGGAAGCATCCACAGTCAGGTCTGCTGGAGACTCCCAGCGTTCGTAGTCAATGCCAATCCCGGCGAGGTAATTGCGCACCTCGCCTTGTAGGCGGAGCGAACGGTTTTCATCAGGGACTCGAAGGACAGCCACGGCAATCAACTCCTAAGTTCGGCCGGCGCGGAATCACGCGCTCTGCGCGGCGCCGGAGAGAACCAGCACTTCCATCAGGAATTCCAAAATTTCAACATGGCGCTTGGCTTCCTGCAAGCCCGCACCCCAAGTATAAAGCCCATGCTCCTTCAAAAGGAAACCGTGGATTCCCGGAGTATCGCGCAGTGTTTTTGAAACGCGCTCGCTCAGCTCGATCATGTCCTGCGAATTCTCAAGAATCGGCAGCCACTCGCGGTGCTTGTGGGTTCGAACGCCTTCAAGCCCTTTGAGCATTTCAAATCCTTCCAACGCGATACCGCCCTGTGATGCATGCGAGCCCGAAAGGACCGTGCTCCAAACGGAATGCGTGTGCAGGACAGCGCCAGCATCCACGTCTCGCGCGATAGCGAGATGCAGCAGGGCCTCTGCGGAAGGGCGCCCTTCGCCACGCACGACGTTGGCCGCTTCGTCCATCTCGAGAAACTGCTGCGGCGCAAGGCTCCCCTTGTCCAACCCCGTTGAAGTAATCGCCAGGCGCAGCGGCTCGCGGGAAATCACCGCGCTGAAGTTTCCGCTCGTGCCCAGCACCCAGCCGCGTGCATGGAAGCCCTTTCCAATTTCTGTCAAGCGAGCAGCTGCCTCCAAAAAATGGTCGCCGTCTCGACTGGATCGCTGGTTCGGCCGAGCGTTAGTTCGGGGATTTGCGGGCCTCTTGGTTTTGCTTTTCGTCACGGTCGACATTCTACGACGTAGAGCAAATGGATGAAACAGTCGCAACATGCGCAAAGATGACGCCGAAGTGTTGTTGTGATTCTCTAACAGAATCAGAATTTGACGAGTATCGCCATGTTCAAACGGTTCTCGGTTTTGCGAAGATCCGGGAACCAAGTATTTGTTGGCGAGCCGTTGCAGGTCGTGAAGCCGCTGAGGCAAACGAAGGAGCCAGACGCACCGTTGTTGCCACCAGGGGGTGTTACTCCGCCGGAGCCGGAGAAGTAAGGCACATTGGCCGCCCGATGGTTGTACTCCCATCGAAAGGTAATGTATTGGCTCGGCATCCAGTCAAAGGTTCCCGATACATCCCAAGCCTTGTACGGATCGCCGGGGTTCGCCGTGAAGTAGGGTGTTCCCGAAGCAGCGGTTGCTCCATTAATCGGCGGAATCAAGACGAGATAACGTCCAGGGTTGTTGATCTGTCCGCCGCCGAGTGTCAGCGCGTACTTGTCGCGATCGAACCACAGGCGGTTGTAGACCATGTACCCAAGGAAGCTCTGCTTAGGACCCTTCGCGGAGTTGCCAGCACAACTGACGCCGCCACTGTGTTCACACCCCATATCTCCGGTCAGCGAGAAGGCGGCTTTGCTCAGAAAATGTTCCTGGTTGTCGTAGTACTTAATCTGAATGCTGTCGTCCGTGTGATAGCGAACTCGGCCCGGCGTGTTCAGGGTATCCGTGCCCAACATGTATTGATTCCCGAGGACTGATAGCCAGCCGTTCGGACGCCAGAGGAACTGCACGCCGAATCCAGGCCGGTTGTTGAACCTGCCGTACGACTGCCAGCCGTTTACAAACCACGGCTCGATCTTCAAATGCTCCGTTGGAAAGATCTGCACGCGCACGCCGTTGAAAAACCACGGTGTGTTCGATGAAACATAAGACGGCTGATAGGCCCAGTTGTCGAATTGGTAGTAACTGAAGAGACCCACATAGGACATGAAAATGCCTGCGTCGACATTGATCCCGTACAGTGCGTTGAAGTGGTAGCCACCGTACGCTTCCGAGATATACCGGTAAGCATTATCCAGATTCCACTGGCCGCGCGCAGGACTCGCGTCGTTACGCGGCGTGGTTTGCGAATACAAACCAAACTGGGTCATCAAACGCGCGCGAACATTGTCGTAATGAAAATCGCCGCCTACACCGAGCTGCGTCACCTGGACCTCATTGACCCTGAAGACTTCGCTCGACCCACCGATCGAGTTGTCTTTAGGATGATTGAAATCGTAAATGTAATCGATGTCGGCGCGAATCTCCGGCGTGAAAAACGTCGTGTCCATCGGCGATTCCTTGGTGCGGGCGTTGCCGGTCAGCCATGTGAAGTCCGCGAACGCAAAGGGCTCCGCTGCTGGTGATTTCGGCACGCCTGCCTTGCCCTTTTCGGTCGCTTGGGGACTGACTGCGGCGAGAACCTTTTCTGCAGGAATGACATTCGTAATTGCTCCTGTCCCAGTCGGAGCCAGCTTAGCGGCCGCAACTGCCGCAGAAGCGATTGGATCCAGCGAGCTGGGCTGCGGAGAGGGTGCTGCAGCGGCTGCAGCCGCGGGCGAATTGTTCTTGCTTTCAAGTTCTGCGACGCGCTTTTCAAGTTGCTCTATGCGGTCCAGCATCCAGCGCTCGCGCTCCGTCAAAGGAGCGGGCGCTTCCACCTTGGAGGCATCACTCTTTGGCGGCGCAGACTTTGGGCGCGGATTGCTTGATTCCTTGTCGTCGGCCTGCAGGCAATTTGAAAAAATGCCGACAGACAGCAATGCCGTAAGAAAAATCCGGGACAGTCTTCCGTTGTGGCTGAACGCGCGCATTTCTCTCTCCTGAAAAAGCTCCTCGGCAACGGATTGTTGTTGGATCAAGGTGCGTCTTTGGCAGGCGCAGAATGCTTCTTCGTTGCCTCGGAATGCTAACGTTTCGAACGTAAGGAAATCGTAAGCGCAGGATAAGGATGAGATTAGTGCGCGAATCGGAACCTGTTCAAACACCTGCCGGGGACCGGCGGGAGATCTCCAGCGCGACGGTCCGCATTTCTTCGTGGATCAGCCCGTTGGTGGCAAGAATGACCGGGCCTCCAAGCTGATAAGGTTTCCCGGAAAAATCTGTGACTTTGCCACCGGCTTCTTCGACCAGCAAAACGCCCGCGGCGGTATCCCATTTCGCAAGTCCGAATTCCCAGAAGCCGTCGAAGCGGCCCGACGCGACAGAGGCGAGGTCGAGCGCGGAGGAGCCATCGCGGCGTACACCGTGAGAGCGTTGTGTGAAATCACCGTAGTATTGAAGATTGGCGCTGGCTTTGCGGTTTCGCACGGGAAAACCGGTACAGAGGAGGCTGGTCGAAAGCGTGGCGACCTTGGAAACGTGAATTTTCTTGCCGTTGAACGCGGCTCCTTCGCCGCGGGCGGCCGTGGACAGTTCGTTGTAAAAAGGATTGAAAACTACGGCAGCAAGTAGCGTGTCTCGCTTTGCAAGCGCAATAGAAACGCTGAAGCAGGGATAGCCGTGCGCATAGTTGGTGGTGCCGTCAAGTGGATCAACGTGCCAGCGGAATTTCGAAGCCGAAGCGCTCTCGTGCCCCGTTCCCTCTTCAGCCGTAACGGCATGGTCGGGAAAGTATCTTGCCAGTCGTTCAACGATGAACCGTTCCGAGCGCTTGTCCGCCTGCGTGACGAGATCGACTTCGTCTCCTTTGTAGCGAATGTCGAGCGGGCGCGACAATTCTTCGATAAGTATTTTGCCCGCCTCCTGGGCGATTTCGATCGCGGCGCTAAGATAGGAGTCGTTCATCCCAACAATATTACTGTGGTGGCTGAAAAAAGCCGAGAGAACAAACTGAAACACCACGATTGCAGTAGAAAAAATTATTGCGGGCCAGTGAGGTAGGACCTGCGGTGGCGGACCTGGTAGTTAGCGGGGGTAACCGCGACGACGATGGATCGGTAGGTGTTGGCGGGGCCGCGCGGGGTGGGATAGTAGGCCAGCAAATACTGAGTGCGTAGTTCGCGGTCGATGCGATCGAAGATGGCTCCCAGTTCCTGTGGCGTGTCGGGATAAAACATGGCGCCGCCGGTAGTGTCGGTCATGGTTTCGAGAGCGTGCTCCCCGGCGGTGTTGCGGCCGCTTTCGTTTTTCACCGGGCGAATAACGATGGTGTAAAGGAGCGCGTTGGAAAGGACCGCCTCCTTGCGAGCTGCGTCGAAATCGGCGCGGCTGGTGGTTTCGCCCGCGTCGGTCACCAGGATGATCACGCGGCGGCGGTCATCCCCGCGGCGCCCAAGCGCGCGCGAACCGAGAAGCACGGCGTCGTAAATCGAAGTGCCGGCGCCTGGCGGAATCCTGCGGACGGCCGACTGCAGCTCGGCGACGTTGTCTGAAAACGATGCGACTTGCGTCACGTTTTCATCGAACGAAAAAACAGCCAGCCGGTCACCCGCGCGCAAAACCTGCCGAATAAAGTGGGCAGCGGCTTC
>Ga0066651_10000187_pt1 | contig 18096 bp, 16 predicted proteins | sample GraSoiAngelo_100_FD_71410 | JGI IMG/M metagenome (GOLD analysis project Ga0066651, IMG submission 71410) | Grasslands soil microbial communities from the Angelo Coastal Reserve, California, USA - 14_0903_02_20cm | ecosystem: Environmental > Terrestrial > Soil > Grasslands | place: USA...
CGCGGCGGAGGCCGGTACATGAGTCCGCACACGCGCGCCGTCGAGACCTGGACGCTACAGCCGCTGACCGACTTCGTGCGCGAAGCGTCGGCGCGGCTGGTGCTGGTGCTGACGCCGTCCGGCCAGGTACTGGCGCAGTCGGGCTTCTCGCGCGCGGTGGACGTGATGTCCGCCGCCGCGCTCGCCGCCGCGATCGTCGCATCGACGGGCGAGCTCGCGCGCCAGCTCCGCCAGCCGCCGTTCGGCGCGCTCAGTCATCAAGGTCCCCGGACCGGATTCTTTCTCGCGACGTTCCTGACCGACCGCGGGACGCTCGCCGTGCTGGCCGTCTACGATCTCGACGTTTCATCACTGGGCATCGTTCAATTATTCTATGAGCAACTTGCGGCGGACTTGAAGGCGGCGAGTCCGAAAGGAGCGGTACCGAAACAGGTGCTGGCGGCAGACTTCGAGCGGGAGTTGACGGACAGCCTCAACACGCTGTTTGGGAGATAGGCGGCGCATGTCCCTGGTCAACTTCACGGCCCGCGAGATCACGTGCAAAATCGTCTATTACGGACCGGGGCGGTCCGGCAAGACGACCAATCTCCATTACATCTACGGACGTGTGCCGGAGACGCGGCGCGGGCGCATGGTCTCGCTCGCGACGCAAACCGACCGCACGCTGTTCTTCGATTTCCTGCCGATCGACCTCGGCCAGATCTCGGGGTTCGCGACGCGATTTCAGCTCTACACGGTGCCGGGCCAGGTCTACTACAACGCCACCCGCCGGCTCGTGCTGCAGGGCGCCGATGGCGTCGTCTTTGTGGGCGACAGCCAGGCGCGGCAGCTCGACGAGAACATCGAGAGTCTCCAGAATCTCCAAAGCAATCTGCTGGAGCACGGCGTGGACGTGCGCGCGATGCCGCTGGTCATGCAGTACAACAAGCAGGACCTGCCCCCCGAGCTGATCTTGACTCCTCCCGAGCTCGATGACGCGCTCAACTTTCGGAGCGTACCGAGCTTTCCGGCGGATGCGCTCCACGGCAGAGGCGTGTTCGAAACGCTCAAGTCGGTATCGGAGTTAGTCCTCAAGAAGCTCGCGGCGGGGAGTCCCGCATCATGACCAGCTCGCTGAATCCCCGCTTTACGTTCGAGACCTTCGTGGTGGGTGCGGCCAATCGTCTCGCCGTCACGGCGGGACGAACGGTGGCCGAGAATCCCGGGTCGGCCTACAACCCCCTCTTCATTTATAGTGGCTCCGGGTTAGGGAAGACGCACGTGCTCATGGCGATCGGTCATGCGGCCAAGACGATCGCCTCGCAGCTCAACATCGAATACCTGACCCTGGATGAGTACGTCGAGGCCTTTCACGCGGCCATCGCCGCAGGGCAGGGCGACGCTTTCCGCCGCCGCTTTCAGAACGTCGACGTGCTGCTCGTAGACGACGTTCAGTTCCTCACGAATCGCAAGGAAATGCAGGCCGAATTGCTGCGGCTGACCGAGGCGCTGCAGCAGTCTGGTCATCAGATCGTCCTCGCCAGCGACCGGCCGCCCGCGGAGATCGCCGATTTGGACGAGCGGTTGATCTCGCGATTCTCCGGCGGGCTCGTGGTCGACATGGGCATCCCCGACTACGAGACGCGCGTCGCGATTCTGCGCCGCAAGGCCGAGGAGCGCGGCAGCAAGTTCCAACCCGGCGTGCTCGAGGCGGTCGCGAAAGTCGAATACCCAAACGTCCGCGAGCTCATGGGCGCACTCAATCGCTTGATCGCGTTTCAGGCGGTCAACGACATGCCGATCAACGAGGAGACGGTTCGCAAGGTGTTGGGCGTCCCGACCGCCGGTTCACCGACCGCCGGTTCATCGACCGTCGCCTCACCTACCGTCGGTTCACCCGACGAGTTCTCTCAGTTCTTGAGCGATGTCACCGTCACCGTCGGCAAGGCTGTCGAAGCCTGGAGAGCGCGCGTCGCCGAGGCGGTCATGCGCTGGGAGGGCGAAGGCTACCGGACCGGCCGGCTCGAAAAGCTGCTCGAGCAGGAGACACCCGCCGCGGTGGACGAAGCGATCGCGGCGTACGTGCAGGATGTCGAGCGGCTCAAGACGCTCGAGGCGGAAGTCGCGGTGCTCGATCCGCAGGCTGCCGGCGAAAAGGTGTTTCGCGATCCCGATCATATGGAGGCGGCCGAAGCAGCGGCCGCGAAGGTGCGGGAGGGCGCCGCGCCGCCGCCCGCACCGTCGGCCGCGTTCCCGCTCGAGACCTATTGTGCCGGCGCATCCAATGAGGTCGCGTTGAACGCGGCGCGCGACGTGATCGCGAAGCCCGGCAAGAAATACAATCCGCTCGTCATCGTGGGTCGCAGCGGCCTCGGTAAAACGCATCTCCTCAATGCCATCGGCGTCGAGCTGGCCAGGAAGAAGCACGCGGTCGTCGCCTGCCTGTCGACGCAGCAGTTCGTGGACGAGCTGATTGCGGCGATCGACGGCAACCGCGTGGACTGGTGGCGTGCGCGCTACCGTCGTGCGACGGCGCTCTTGCTCGATGACATCCAGCTGCTCGCGGGGAAAGAGCGGACGCAGGAAGAGCTGTTCAACCTGTTCAATCACCTCGTGGACGCCGACCGCCAGCTCATCTTCACGGCGCCGGCGCATCCCAACACGCTCGAGGGAATCGAGGAGCGCATCGTCTCGCGGCTCGAGGGCGGTCTGGTCGCCGAGATCGCGGAACCGGACAAGGATCTGCGTCGTGGCATGCTGGAGCGGCTGCTCACGCAGCACCGCGTACCCGTGGAGCCCGCGCTCCTCGATTATCTGGCCGACCGCCCGATCGACTCCGTGCGAAACTTGACCGGCATCGTGCAACGCATCATCGAAGCCGCGGCGGCACAGGACGCGCCGGTGACGGCGGGTCTGGCGCGCGAAGTGCTGGAAGGCGCCCCGGTGCCGCGGCGCACGACAGGTCTGCGCACGAGCGGGATCGTGGTGTCGAGCGCGGGGGGCGTCCGCAGCCGGGAGAAGATGGTCTGGGACTGGCCCACATCGGGAGACCGCGTGATCGAGGATCTGCGCTAAATGGCGATCAAAGGCTCGCTCAAGGAAGCGTCGCTCCCCGACGTCCTGCAGCTGCTCGCGCTGGGGCAGAAGACCGGCTGCCTGTCGATCGCCGACCGCTCGAACTTCGGCTACATCTACTTCGACAAGGGCCGGATCTCGTACGCCTCGATCGTCAATCGCCGCGACCGCCTCGGCGACATCCTCGTCAAGCACGAGAAGATCACGCAGGAGCAGCTCGACGCCGCGATCCATCGCCAGTCCAAGGAGCGCGACAAGAAGCTCGGCGAGATCCTGGTCGTACAGAGTGTGCTCACGCAGCAGGAGCTCGAGCGGTACATGCGGATGCAGATCGAGGAGTCGGTCTACTATCTGTTCACCTGGACGCAGGGGACGTTCAATTTCGAGTCCGACGTCCGCCCGGAGCAGCAGGACTTTCTCGTCTCCATCAATCCCGAGTCGCTGCTGCTGGAAGGGGCGCGGCGCGTGGACGAGTGGGGGCTGATCGAAAAGAAGATCCCGTCGTTCGACCTGATCTTTCTCGTGGATCGCGATCGCCTCGCGATCAGCGACGCCACGCTGACCGAGGTCCAGGATCGGCTCCTCTCGCTGCTCGACGGCTCGCGCGACGTCAACCAGGTGATCGAAGACTCCGGGCTGGGCGAATTCGAAGTCGGCAAGGCGCTCTACGGTCTCGTCACCGCCGGATTTCTGCATCGGGCGGGTCGCACGATCAGCGCCGAAGACGTCAAGATGACCGATGCGCGCGTGGAGGAGCACCGCAACCTCGGCATCGCGTTCTACAAGACCGGGATGCTGGACGAAGCGGCGCGCGAATTCCGGCGCGTGGCGGAGCTGCGCGGCACCGATGCCAACGCGCATTTTTTCATCGGGCTGGTGGCGCTCAAGCAGGCGCGCTGGCGCGAGGCGATGGAAGCGCTGCGGCTCGCCGCCGAGAAGGGCGGCTCCCGTCCCGCCGTGCTCCACAATCTCGGCCTCGCGTTCGAGCAGCTCGGCCGACTGGAGGATGCCGAGGCCGCCTACGCGGAAGCGGCGTCGCGCGCGAAGACCGATCCCCGAGTTTACCTCGGATGGGGCATCGTCGCGCTCAAGCAGGGCGATCATCGCGGCGCGGCCGGTCGGCTCGACCGCGCGAAGGAGCTGTTCGCCGCGCACGTCCCGCCGATCTGGTTCTGGGCGCGCGCGCTCGCCGCCGCGGCCGCCGGCGATTTCGAGACCGCCGAGCAGGTGGCCGGCCAGGCCGTCGAAGCGCATCCGCAACACGGCGTGCTGCGCAACAACCTGGCGGTGCTGCACGAGCTGGCCGGAGACCTGACCAAGGCCGAGGAGCTGGCGCGCGCGGCGCTGCGGGACGAGCCCTCCCTGCCGCAGCTGTCCAAGAATCTCGGTGACCTCGCCTACCGCAGCTCGCGCTACGACGAGGCATGGGATCTGTACCAGCGCGCGATCGATCTCGCCCCGGAGCTCGGCGACGACGTCTACTTCAAGCTCGGCAACATCGCGTACAAGCGAAACGACCGCGAGCAGGCGAGCGAGCTGTGGCGGCGCGCGCTGGAGCTCAATCCCAAACACGAGCTCGTCAAGGCAAATCTGGATACCCTGAGCAGTCTGTCGTGACCGATGAGGGGGCCTTCGAAGCCCTGACGCAGAAGATTTCGCGCGAGCGGGGCATGAGCTGCGGGTCGTACAAGAACAAGTGCCTGAAGCGCCGCATCGCGGTGCGGATGCGGGCGCGCGCCATCCACACCTACGACGATTACGCCAGACTCCTCGATCGCGACCCGCACGAGTACCAGGCGCTGCTCGATGCGCTGACCATCAACGTCACCAAGTTCTATCGCAATCCAGAGACGTGGGATGCGCTGCGGCCGTATCTCGCGGAGCTCTGGACGGTGCGGCGCGGCGCGCTGCGGATCTGGTCGGCGGGGTGCGCGTCAGGCGAGGAGCCGTACACGATCGCCGTGCTGCTCGCCGCCGCCGGAGCGCAGGGCACGATCGACGCGACCGACATCGACCGGCTGAGTCTCGAGCGGACCCGCCAGGCGCAGTATCCCGATGCCGCGTTCACCGAGATGCCTGCGGATCTGCGGCGACGCTACTTCCGCGACGGCCAACCGGCGCAGGAGGTCCGGGCGCTCGTGCACGTCCTGGCGCACGACCTCACGCGCGAGCCGCCGCCCCGCACGACGTACGACCTGATCGTGTGCCGCAACGTGGTGATCTACTTCGAGCGCTCGGCGCAGGAGCGCCTGTTTCAGGTCTTTGTCGACGCGCTGCGACCCGGCGGCGTGCTGGTCCTCGGAAAAGTGGAGACGCTGTTCGGGCCGGCGCGCGAGCGCCTGACGCTCGCCGATCCGCGCGAGCGGATTTACCGCAAGCCCGCGTGAAGGAAATCATCGTCAAAGTCGCGGACTGGGCAGCCGAGCGAGGCGATGGCATCCTGGTGACGCTGGGTCTGGGCTCCTGCGTCGCCATCATGCTGCACGATCTGGAGACGCAGACCGGCGGCATGGCGCACGTGCTGCTGCCGTCCACGAGCCTTGCCCGCGACATCACGAACCGCGCGAAGTTTCCCGATACCGCCGTGCCGCTGCTCGTCGAGCGACTCAGCAGACTGGGCGCGGATCCGCGCCGGCTGGTCGCCAAACTGGCGGGCGGCGCGCGCATGTTCAGTCAGCTCGTCACCCCCGGCACGATCCAGATGGGCGAGCGCAATGTCCTGGCATGCCGCAGCGCGCTGCGCGCGGCGGCCATCCCCATCGTCCGGGAATCCGTAGGTGGCGAGCGTGGCCGCAGCGTGCGGTTCCATCTGAGCGACGGTCGCGTCGAGATCCGTTCGGTCGGAACGAATGTCGATGTCATCTGATCAACCCGCACGGCCCACCGTGCTCGTCGCCGACGACAGCGCGCTGATGCGGCGCGTGCTCGCCGATGTGCTGGGCGGCGGCGACGCGAACGACGGTGCGTTTCGCGTCGTCGCGACCGCCCGCGATGGACTCGACGCGATTCGCAAGGTCCATCAGCACAACCCGGACGTCGTCACACTCGATCTCGAGATGCCTCAGCTCGACGGGCTTGGCGCCATCGGATACATCATGTCCGAGGCGCCGCGGCCGATCGTGGTGGTGAGTGCGCACGCCGGGCCGGGGACACAGGCGGCGATCCGCGCGCTCGAGCTCGGTGCAGTCGAAATCGTCGCGAAGCCGCCGCTGCCCGCGGAGGGATTTGGCCATCCGCGCGCCGCACTCGAGGCGCTGGCGCCCGCGCTGATCGCCGCCGTGCGCCGCGCGCTCGCGGCGGATGTGTCCCACGTGAAGGTGCTGGCGCGGCCCCCGGCGCCGGTCGTCCATCCACCGGATCTGGGGCTGCGCGGGCGCGCGTGGTTCGCCGTTGGAATCGCCGCATCCACCGGCGGCCCGCGTGCGCTCGCGGACGTCGTGCCGCGCCTCCCCACCGGTCGCCGCGCCGCGGTTCTGGTCGTGCAACACATGCCGCCCAAGTTCACGCGCAGTCTCGCGGAGCGGCTCGATTCGATGAGTCACCTGCGCGTCGTCGAGGCGGACGACGGGGCACCGATCGTCGCCGACACGGCGTACGTGGCCCCGGGCGATTATCATATGCGTGTGCGCTCGGCTCCCGATGGTCCCGTGATCGCGCTCGACCAATCAGCGCCGATTTGGGGTGTGCGGCCGGCGGCCGATCCGCTGTTCCGCTCCATCGCGGAGGCGTACGGCGCCCGGAGCGTGGGCGTCGTCCTCACCGGGATGGGCCGAGACGGCGCCGACGGCTTGCGCGCGATCAAAGACGCGGGCGGCAGTGGCTTCGCCCAAGACCGTGAAACCGCCGTCATTTCCGGCATGCCGGCCGCGGCGGTGCAGGCGGGAGGCGTCGATGCCGTGTTGCCGCTCGGCCAGATCGCCGAGCGCGTGACCGCCGAGCTGGCGCGAAAGGGACGATGAAGGGCTACTTGCTCGTGCGGTCCGAGGGAAAGGCCTACGGTTTGCCGGTCGCGAGTGTGCTGGAAGTGGGCGATACGACCGAAGTCTTCCCCATTCCGCGCAAGCTTCCCGCGGTCCGCGGATTGACGCCGCTGCGGGGCCGTCTGGTGCCGCTCATTCATCTGGGTGCGCTGCTCACGGGTCGCGAAGCCCCGGCGCTGTCGTCGGGATCGCGGACCGTCGTGCTCGTGCAACTCGGAGGAGTTACGCGCGACCGCCAGGCCGCGTTCGAGGTGGACGACGCCGATGCCGTCGTGCGCGAGCAGCCGCTGCCGGTGCCGCGCGGGCATTCACTGCCATGGGCCGCGGGCGTGGCCGAGCGGGAGGGCGGGCTGGTCCCGATCCTCGATCTCGATGCGCTGGGCGATCGGATCGTATGAGCACCATCACGAGCGCCGGCGGCGACGACATCCAGCTGGTCACGTTCAAGGTGGCCGGTCAGGATTTCGCCTTCAACATCTTTCAGGTGGAGCGCATTCTGCGGTATGAGGCACCGGCGCCGCTGCCCAAGGCGCCGGAGTTTCTGGCAGGGGTGTTGCAATACCAGGGCAATGCCGTGCCCCTCGTCGATCTGCGCAAGCGGCTCGGTGCCGCGGCGCCGCTGCGCGAAGACACCCGCACCGTCATCCTCGAGTTCGACGGCGGCAAGATCGGCGTGATCGTCGATGCGGTGACGGAAGTGATGCAGGTCGCGGCCCAGGCGGTGACCCCTCCGCCCGGCATCGTGCGCGGGCTCGCCGCGGAATACATCGCGGGCCTGGTTGTGCAGAATGGCCGAACCATCGTCGTGCTGAACACGAACAAGCTGCTCAACTCGACCGAGAAGCTGGCTCTGCAGGAAGCGACATGACGACCGAATCACCCGTCGGACTGCTGCGCCGGGAGTACGACGCGATCGCCCGGCAGCTCGACGGCGCGGCCGGCAATGCCGAGCGCGAAGCCGCCAAGCGCGAGATCATCGCGTTCTTCAAGAAGGTCGACGGGCAGCTCGGTGAGCTGACGCAGTTGAAGGAAGACATCCGCCAGCTGGTCGATCGCTACAAGCAGCTCACCGCCGATACGAAGGGGGCTGCCGCGCCGGAGTTCACGGGGCAACGCCCGGTCCTGCACGCCGATCACATCGGCGCGACCACGTTCATCGAAAAGGGCTGGAGCCTCATCTCGCTCGGCGATCATGCGGGCGCCATTCAGGCGCTGACCAAAGCGCTGCAACTGTCGCCCGGCGACACGCAAGCGGAGTCGCTGCTCGGCTGGGCGCAGATGCTGCACGAGGACTACGACGACGCACTCGGCACCTTTCAGAAAGTTCTGATGAAGGAGCCGGCGAATTCCCTCGCCCGGATCAACGTGGGCTACATCTGTCTCAAGAAACGGATCTTCGGCGAAGCGATCGAGCATCTCTCCAAGGCGATCCGGCTGGACAACGACAAGAAGGCGACGTTGTATGCGCACTTTTATCTCGGACTCGTGTACCTGCAGCGCGAGATGTATGAGGACGCGGAGACCTTCTTCCAGAAAACGCTCAAGTTGGGGCCGAACCTGATCGAGGCGTATTACGAGCTGGGGCGCGCGCACTGGTACGCCGGCGATCAGGACAAGGCCAAAGGCACGTGGCAGGATGGATTCAAGGCCAACAAGTTCAATCCCTGGGGCAGGAAGTGTCAGGAAATGCTGGAGCTTGTCGCTAAGGGCGAGGAGCCGCCGCGAGAATAATTCACCTGGCCCTGCTCCTGCAGGGTCTGTCGTCCCCGCCTGCATCCACCCCCGTCGCCGTCACCGTTGGGCGTGTGACCGCGGTTGCCTGGCCGAGCCAGCAGAGTCTCGCGATCGCGCTGGCGGAGCTCGCGGATAATGCGCGCGATTTCCCCGGCATCGGTCCCATGCCGGGTGACCGTCCGATCCGGCTGATTCTCGCTCCGACGCGCGCGCGCTACGACTCGCTGACGCGCGGCCGGCTGCCGCTCTGGAGTGAGGGAGCCGCCTTCCCGGACGCCGCAACCATCGTGTTATTGACCGTCCGACCGTCCGATCGACCGACCGTCGCCCTGCGGCACGAGCTCGCGCATCTCGCGCTGCGCTGGCATGTGCAGCGGTACGTGCCGCTGTGGTTCGAGGAGGGATACGCCGCCGTCGCGGCCCAGGAGTGGGATCGGCTCGACGCGCTGCAATTGAATTGGCAGCTGGCGCGTGGCGTTCAGATGAGTCTCGACGACATCGACCGCGCGTTGCGCGGCAATCGCGGCGACGCCGAGGCCGGCTATGCGCTGGCGACGACCGCGGTGTTGCTGCTGCAGCGCTGGGGCGGGGAACGGGGACTGACGCCACTCATGGCCAATCTCCCCACGGCGGAGTCATTCGATGCCGCGCTGCGTACTACGTATCACATCACGGAGGGCGACTTCGAGCTCCGCTGGCAGAAAGACGTTGGCTCTCGATACGGCTGGCTGTCCTGGATGGCGGCGATGGGGTTCTTCTGGTTGGCGATCGGCACGCTGCTGGTCGCGTTGGTCCTCCTGCGGCGCAAGCGGGACCGGCGGAAGCGGGCGGCGCTGGAGGAAGCGACGGCCGGAGACCCGGATGGAAGCCAACTGCTTGACGAGCTTGAGATTACCGAATAGACTCCAGCCCCGAAATGCCAGACCAAACAGTTGCACGTTCGCGCCTCCGCTTCGGACCGAAGAACTACATCGTTCTCGGTGGCGCGCTCGTGTCGTTGGCGCTTGGGTATTGGTTGCTGTCGAAGGGTTCCACGACGCTCGCGCCGGTGCTGCTGGTGCTGGGCTACTGTGTGCTGTTTCCAGTAGGCCTGGCGCTTTAGCACCTCCGCTACCCCATGGCACGGGCGAATAGCTCAGCGGTTCAGAGCGCCTGCCTTACACGCAGGATGTCGGGGGTTCGAATCCCTCTTCGCCCATTGGTGTAGCAGCCCGTTCACGGAGGAACGAACACGGTGAGAGCGCTTCAATACGCAGTGGCGCTGACGCTCGGCGTCGCGATGACCGCGCGCGCGCAGCAGCTGGCCGCGCCGGCACAGCCGACCGAGAGATTGCTGATCCTGCCGCTCATGTGGAGCACGTCCGCCGACTCGGCCGGCGCCATCGCCCTGTCTGACGCGATCCGCGACCGCGTCAACGCACTCGTCAAGAACAAAGTGACGGTGGTGACGAAGGCGAAGTTGTGCGAGGCACTCGGGCAGTCCGGGTTCACGTGCAACGGTCTGCTCGATGAGCAGCAGGCGAAGCAGCTTGCCCACTTTCTGCAGGTCCACTCCTACGTGCATGGCGCATACGCGAAGCAGGGCACCAACCTGACCGCGGACGTGCAGGTGTACGACATCGGCTCCTCCGGGATCTCGGGTCGGTTCACGGCGGCGAACGGCAATCCCGGAACCGCGGCGGCGCTGGCCGAGGTCGTCGCCCAGCGGATCGCCCAGATGGTGCGGATCAGCGAGCCGGTGCGCGACTGCAACGACGAGAGGCGCAAAGGTCGGTTCGGACCGGCGCGCGCCGCGGCCAACAAGGCGCTGCAGATCGATCCGAACTCCACCGGGGCATGGCTCTGCATCGCGACGATCCACGAGGCGCAGCGCGCGCCCATCGACAGCGTCATCTATGCGTCGCAGCAGGCGCTCAAAGGCGACTCCTGCAACGGGACCGCGTTGGAGAAGATCGCCAGCGGCTATCAGCAGAAGGGCGACACCGTCAAGTCCACCGACGCTTACGTCAGACAGCTCTGCGGCGAGCCGCGCAACGTACAAAAGCGACTCGGCGTCGCGCAGCTGCTCAAGCAGATGCGCAATACGGATCGCGCGGTGGAGGTCTTGGATGAAGGGCTGAAGTTGACGCCGGGTGACGCGCAGCTGCTCGAGTACAAACTGACGATTTGCACGGAGGCTTCGAACTTCCGCTGCGCGAGCGACGTATGGGTCGCGAAATTCCAGCACGACAGCGCGCTCGGCGGCGATACCACGTTCTTGAAGCCGGCGATCGGCGCCGCGCAGCAGGTGTCCGACACTGCAGCCCTGGCCGCGTTCACCACCGCGGCGGTCAGGCACTTCCCGAGCAACGCGAGCTTCATCAAGGCCCGCGCGCAAGCATACGAGCTCGCCGGCAAACCCGATTCGGCATTGCTCTACTATAAGAAGGCGTTGGCGATCGAGCCGAACGACGTCGCCACGAGCTTGCAGATCGCGAAAGCGATCGTGGATGCGGCCGTGTGGGACACCGCCGCCGCCAATCGCGTGCCCAAGGCCGATACGGCGACACTGAACCGCATGCGCGCGGCATTCGCGCAAAAAATCGATTCCGCCAAACCGTACCTGAAACCGGGTCTCACCTCGAGCGACTCTTCGCAGCGTATCGCGGCTTCCGTGATCATGCTGACCGCAGGGTCCAAGCTGGTGCAACAGGCACAGGCCCCTTCCCACGCCTACCCTTGGCTCGATTCGCTGCTGTCAATCATCGGATATCAGCCTCGGACGGCATCCGATACCGTCGGCCCCAAGCAGCAGATTCGGATCAATGCCAGCTTCTGGTACGGCATTTCGTCGCTGCCGGCGCTCTCCAAGCCGTTCAATGACGTGCGGACGATGAAGGGTTCGAGCACGGTGAAATGCGGGGCCGCGCGCGACCTCTTCGAGCGCGTGACACGCACCAAGACGGCGCTGCAGATCGGTCGCCGAATCCATCCCCCGACCGCCGATCAGATGTTGGGGTACGTCACCCAGTATGAACGGACCAAGCCGCAATTCCAGGCCGCGTTCAAATGCAGACCCGAGCTGTAAGCGGGCGTTGAATTGACCTAACTCCGGGTCTATATTCCGGCGCTCCGTGAGGGGCTTTTTGGGGCTGTAGCTCAGCTGGTTAGAGTGCCGGTCTGTCACACCGGAGGTCGCGGGTTCGAGACCCGTCAGCCCCGCCTGAGTACCCCGACGACTTGAACCCCCGCCACCCGCCCATGGTGGCGGGGGTTTTTCTTATTTTGGAGAGTGCTCACGGTCGCGTCAGAATCGCGTTCGACGTACCATGTCCCGGTCCTGGCCGAGGCAGTGCAGTCCTGGGCCAGAGGCGGCAGCCGCGCCGTTGATGCGACGCTCGGCGGCGGTGGTCATGCGGCACTTCTGCGGAGCGCCGGCGTCACCGTCCTCGGTATCGATCGGGATCCCGATGCCATCGCGGCCGCGCGCGAGCAGCTGGGCGCCAATGGTATGGAGTACCACGAAGGTTCGTTTGCCTCGCCCGGCGCGCTCGCTGCGGTCGCCGCGTTCCAGCCTGACCGCATTCTTCTGGACCTCGGCGTCAGTTCGCATCAAATCGACGCGATCGAGCGCGGCTTCACGTTCAGGCCGGGCGCGCCGCTCGACATGCGAATGACAGGAGCTCGGAGTCGGGAGTCAGGAGCCGGGGTAACTGCTCGGGACATTCTGAATACATGGCCTGTCGAACGGTTGAGCACTGTCTTCACCGATTACGCGGACGAGCGGCGGGGACGCGCGCTCGCGAAAGAAGTCGTCCGCCGGCGTCTCTCCGCGCCATTCGCCATCAGCGACGACTTCGTCAATGCGATCCGCGCCGTGCTCGGCCCGCGATCCGGGCCGCCGGATTTCGCCCGGCTGTTTCAAGCGCTGCGCATCGCCGTCAACGACGAGCTGGAAACGCTCGCCGCCGCGTTGCCCGCGTTGCGCGATGCGTTGGTGCCCGAGGGGCGTCTCGGTGTGATCACGTATCACTCCGGCGAAGACCGGATCGTGAAGCACGCGTTCCGCGAGTGGGGCCGCGACTGCATTTGCCCGCCGCGCCAGCCGGTTTGCACGTGCCGCGGCAGGGCGCTGGGACGCGTGCTCACGAAAAAGGCCATCGTGCCCGAGCCCCGGGAAATCGCGGCGAATCCGCGCGCCCGCTCGGCGCGGTTTCGCGTGTTCGAGAAAGCCGCGGTCGATGACGCTTAGAGGCCGGCACTGGATCGCGGTCTGGCTCGTCGCGTTGCTCGCGGCGCTGTCGCTCGTCATCGCGCGGCAGACGGCTGCACTCAACGCCGCGCGCGCGCTCACGGACTTGCGTGAAGAGCGCGCCGCACTGGAGGGCCGCCGTGCCGACCTCGAGCGGCGCGCGCGCACGGGACAGAGCCGCGCAGTCCTGCTGCCGCGGGCGCAGAGGCTGGGCCTCCGCCTGCCGGCAGACACGGAGATCATTCTGTTGCCGACCCAGTCGGAACCTCCACGCCCCCCGGAACCTCGAGACCGGCGGTAACGTGGCCAAAGTTCTCGTCCGCCTGCGCGTCGTCGAGCTCGGTCTCGGGGTGGCTTTGCTCGCGCTGCTGTTGCGCGCCGCGCAAGTGCAGTTGCTCGAGGGGGCCAGGTATGCGGCGGTCGCCAGAGCGCAGCGGACCGAGCACGTCGTGCTGGAGGCGCGCCGCGGCACGTTGTATGACCGCCACGGCCTTGGCCTCGCGCTCACACAGGAGACGTACCACGTCGGCGTTGCTCCCAACGAGCTGCGCGATCCCCCGCGCGATGCCGCTGTCATCGCCCGCCAACTGCGGCTCGCGCAGAGCGAGGTGGACCGCGGGCTGCGCCGGCGCTATGCCTGGTTTGCCGGTCCGTACACGAGCGGGGAGGTGCAGACCCTGCGCGCCATGCGTGGCGTGCATCTCGAGCCCGTGCTCCGGCGCTTCTACCCGTCGCCCGACTTCGCCCGCGCGGTCATCGGGAGGTTGGGGGAGGATGGGCGAGGCTCCGGAAACGGGGGCGGTGGGCTCGAGCGACTCTTGGACACGGTGCTCGCGGGCAAACCCGGTGCCGCGGTCGTCCTGAAGGACCGCTCGGGCCGCGAATACGAATCGCCGGCGCGCGTGATCGCCGATCCTGTTCCCGGCAACGACATCGTCCTCACGCTGGATGCCGAGCTGCAGGAGATCGCGCAGCGCGCGCTCGATGACGCGATCGACAACATGGCGGCGGAAGGCGGCGACGTGGTGATGCTCGATCCCCGAACCGGCGAGGTGCTCGCGGTCGCCTCGCGGCGCGCGGACGGCAGCATGCGTCCCTCGGCGTTTACGGAGACGTTCGAGCCGGGGTCGGTCGCCAAGATCTTCGCGGCCGCGGCGCTGCTCGCGTTCGATCGCGTGCGTCCGGGCGAGCGCGTGTCGGGGGAGGGCGGGCATTACCGCCTGCCCGATCGCGTGGTCACCGATGAGCATCCCATGGCATCGCTCACGCTGGCCGATGCGATCCGCGTGTCGAGCAACATCGCGGTCGTGAAATTCACGGCGCGCCTGAAGCCGGACGAGCAGTACGGCGTCCTGCGGTCATTCGGCTTTGGCGCGCCCACGGGCGTCGAGTTTCCGGCGGAGTCGCCGGGACTCCTGCGGCTCCCGCGCGACTGGTCACGACCGAGCTCCGCGAGCCTCGCGATCGGCTACGAGTTGTCCGTCACGCCGATGCAGCTCGCGGCGGCGTACGGCGCGATCGCAAACGACGGCGTGCTCCTTGAGCCGGCGCTGGTGCGCGAAATCCGCGCCCCCAACGGGATGGTGCTCTATCGCCATCGGGCGCAACCGGTGCGTCGCGTGGTGACACCCGAGGTTGCGGGCCAGCTCCGCGACCTGCTCCGCGGCGTCGTGGAAGCCGGTGGCACGGGCGCCAAAGCGGCGCTCGCCAATTTCCAGCTCGCCGCCAAGACCGGCACCGCACGCCGCGTCGTGGGCGGCCGATACGCCGCGGGCCAGTACACGGCGTCGTTTGCGGCGCTGTTTCCGGCCGACCAGCCGCAGCTCGTCGTCGTGATGATCATCGACAATCCGCAGAAGGGCAGCTACTTCGCGGCGCAAACCGCGGCCCCGGTGACGCGTTCGATGCTGGAGCAGGCCCTGGCCGCGCGTACCGTCGCGATCGATCGGGCGCGGCTCACCAACATGGTGGTACCCACCGATCGGGTGCCGCTCGCAGAGCCGGAGGGGGTCGTACCGTACGTGATGCCGTGGCCGTACGTGCCCGATTCCGCCTCGACGCCGCCCGATCGGCTCATCCCCGACGTGTCCGACCGCCCGCTGCGCGAAGGCATCCGCACCCTGCACCAGCGCGGGTTCCGCGTCGTCATCAAGGGCTGGGGCCTCATTCACCACACCTGGCCCGCCGCCGGTGAGCGCGCCGCCGCTGGAAGCACCATCACGGTATTCGCGGAAGCCGAAGCTTCCCTATCGAGCAAATGAGCCGATCGATCCAGGAAGTCGTCGACGCGCTGTCGCGCGCCGGCGTCCTGATCGATGCGCCCGATCCGAAGCGAGCGCCGCTGCCGGAGATCACCGGCCTCACGGCGGACGCGCGGCGGCTGGAGCGCGGGATGCTGTTTTGCGCCGTGCGCGGTGCGGCACTCGATGGCCACAGCTTTATTGCCGACGCCGTCGCCCGGGGCGCCGCCGCGGCGCTGGTCGAGTCGCGGCAGCCGTTTCCGATCCCGCAAATCCTCGTGCGCAACGGCCGCCGAGCCGCGGCCATCGCCGCCGAGGCGTGGTATCGCCGTCCGGCCGCGCGGCTCCAGATGATCGGCGTGACCGGCACGAACGGAAAGACGACATCCGTGATCTTGGCCCGGCACGTGTTGGGAGCGCTCTGGCCCATGGGCGCCATCGGCACGCTCGGCGCATTCGACCCCAGCGGCGCCGCGGTCGACAGCGAGGCGGGGAACCTCACGACGCCGGGACCGATCGACCTGCAGGCGACGCTCGCGGCCATGGTGGAGCGCGGCGCGCGTGGCGTCGCCATGGAAGTCTCCTCGCACAGTCTCGATCAAGACCGTGTGGAGGGTCTGCTGTTTCGCGCGGCGATCTTTACGAACCTGACACGCGATCATCTCGACTACCACGAGACGTTCGACGCGTACTTCGCCGCCAAGGCCAAGCTCATCGGGTATCTCGCCGACGCGGGACTCGCCGTGATCAACGCGGACGACGCCGCCTGGGCCCGCCTGCCGCACACGCCGCGTCGCATCACGTTCTCGGCGACCTCGCACCCGGCGGACGTCACAGCGCGCGATGTCCAGGTGGATGCGCGCGGGGCTCGGTTCACGCTCGTGACGACGCAGGGCAGCCACGCAGTGCACCTGCCGCTGCTCGGCCAGTTCAACGTCGCGAATGCCCTGGGCGTCGCGGCGTGCGCGGTGGGGCTCGAGGTGGCGCCGCGCACCATCGCCGAGCGGCTGTCTACGGCGCCTCAGGTGCCGGGCCGCATGGAGCGCATTGCGACCGACCCGTGTGTGATCTTGCGCGACTACGCCCACACGCCGGACGCGCTGGAGCGCGCGCTCGAGACTGTACGCGCCGTGACGAGCACGGGAGGCCGCCTGATCGTCGTCTTTGGCGCGGGCGGCGACCGCGACCGCGGCAAGCGCGCCCCCATGGGGGAGATCGCCGTGCGGCTCGCCGACATCGCGATCGCGACGTCGGACAATCCACGCACCGAGGACCCGGAACGGATCCTGGACGATGTCGAGGCCGGCATGACCGGACGACAGCATTACCGGATCGCGGATCGCAAAGCGGCGATTGCGCAGGCGCTCGAGCTCGCGCGGCAGGGCGACACCATTCTGCTGGCGGGGAAGGGACACGAGACCTACCAGGTGATTGGCACGGTGAAGGAGCCGTTCGACGAGCGAGAAGTCGTGCGCAGTCTCGGAGGAGCCGGCTGATGGCGGGACAGACTGACGGCCTGACGGCCGGACGGCCATGGACCAGTGACGAAATCGCTGCCGCGCTCGATGTGCCGGCACCAGCGACGCTGAGATTCGCGGCGATTTCCACTGACTCCAGACATCTGAAACCAGACACCCTGTTCATCGCCCTCAAAGGCGACAAGTTCGACGCCCACGACTTTCTCGAGCAGGCCAAGGCCGGCGGCGCGACCGCGGCCGTGGTTCGTCACGGCACCGCGACGATCGAGGGACTGCCGTTCTTCGCAGTGGACGACACCCTGGTGGCCCTTGGGCTACTCGCCCGCGCCCGGCGCCGCATGTTCCCGGACGGGACTCCCGTGGTCGCCATCACGGGCTCGAGCGGCAAGACCAGCACCAAAGAGATGATCCGTGCCGCACTCAGCGCGCGCTATCGCGTCCATGCCACGGCCGCCAATCTCAATAACCTCATTGGCGTGCCCCTCACGATCCTGGGCGCACCGGAGGATACGCAGGCGCTGGTGGTGGAGGCCGGCGCCAGCGTCCCCGGCGAGATCGCGCGTATGCGCGACATCATCGAGCCCACGATCGCGGTGATCACGAACATCGGGTATGCGCATGTCGAGGGCTTCGGCTCGCTCGAGGGCGTGATGAGAGAGAAGCTGTCGCTGCTCGATGGGGCACCCGTGGCCGTGCTCGGCGCGGGTCCGGACCTCATGTGGCCCGAGGCCCGCCGCCGCACCCAGGTGATTCCCGCCGCGCTCCCGGGGAAGAGCGCGGATGACGCGCTCCTCGACCGCTACCTCGACAAGGACGGGCACCCGCGGTTGTCGCTCGACTCGGGCGAAAAGGTGACGCTGCCGGCGCTCGGGATTCACCAGCTCGAGAACGCCCAGATTGCCCTGGCGGTCGCCCAGCGGGCCGGCGTCGACCATGACGCCGCCGTGCGGGCGCTCGCGGACCTCCACCTGCCCGGCGGCCGCGGCGATTTCCGGGAAATCGGCAATCTGCTGGTCATCGACGACACCTATAACGCCAATCCGGCCTCGCTGCGCCGGGCGGTGCAAACCGGCGCCTGGCTGGCGAAGCGGCACCGGCGGCCGTTCGTGGTGGTGGTCGGGACGATGTTGGAGTTGGGACCGGAAAGTGCAAGATTGCACGCCGAAGCCGCGCGTGAAATCGCCCAGCGCAAGCCGGCGCTCGTTGCCGCGGTGGGGACGTTTGCGCGGGTGTTCGAGTCGCTGCGCGAAGCACTGGGCGGACGCTTGATCACCGCCGCCGACGCCGAGGCGCTGGGCCCGAAGTTGAAGTCGGCGCTGCGGGGCAACGAGCTGGTACTCCTCAAGGCTTCACGCGGAGTCGCCTTGGAACGTGTCCTT
>Ga0066651_10000202_pt1 | contig 17572 bp, 14 predicted proteins | sample GraSoiAngelo_100_FD_71410 | JGI IMG/M metagenome (GOLD analysis project Ga0066651, IMG submission 71410) | Grasslands soil microbial communities from the Angelo Coastal Reserve, California, USA - 14_0903_02_20cm | ecosystem: Environmental > Terrestrial > Soil > Grasslands | place: USA...
TCGAACTGCGAGATCTGATATCCCTTCGGCAGATCCGGATAGAAATAGTTTTTGCGCGCAAAGATGCTCTTGGGATGCACGGTGCATCCCAGCGCGAGCGCGCCGCGGACGGCAAGACCGATCGCCGCGCCATTCGCCACGGGGAGCGCGCCGGGCAATCCCAGGCACACGGGACAGACTTGCGTATTGGGCGGCGCGCCGAAGGACGTCGAGCAGCCGCAGAACATCTTGGAGCGCGTGCGGAGCTGCACGTGTGTCTCGAGCCCGATCACCGTTTCCCACGCCTGGCTCATGCTTCGTCCGTCGCGGGCACGACCCGTTCCAGCGCGTAGGCCGCTTCGATCATCTCGTCTTCGAGAAACGCTTGACCGATCAGCTGGCCCCCGATCGGCAGTCCTTTGACCCGCCCGATCGGCAGCGACATCGCGGGAAGTCCGGCGAGATTCGCGGTCACGGTGAAAATGTCGGACATGTACATCGCGATCGGATCCGAGAGCTTCTCCCCCGCCTTGAACGCCGGTGCGGGCACCGTCGGGGTGAACAGCAGGTCCACGCCGCGATCGAATGCGTTCCGGAAATCCTGCGCAATCAACGCGCGCATCTGCTGCGCCCGGCGGTAGTAGGCGTCGTAGTAGCCGGCCGAGAGGACGTACGTCCCAACCAGAATCCGCCGCCGCACTTCGGGTCCGAACCCCTGACCGCGCGTCGTCCGGTAGAGCGCATGCAGATCCTGATGCCCATCGAAGCGCGGTCCGTACCGCACCCCGTCGTAGCGCGCCAGGTTGGACGACGCCTCGGCCGGGGCGATCACGTAGTAGGTCGGCACGGCGTAGGGCGTGTGCGGCAACGACACCTCGCGTACCGCCGCGCCCAGCTCCTTCATCATCCGAATGGCGCGATCGCACGCCCGCTTTACGGCCGGATCGAGCTCGGCCGGGAAGTATTCCTTGGGAAGGCCGATCACGAAGCCCTGCAAGGACTCCGGGACCGTGGGCAGGCGCAGCGGATCGCGATCCTCGCACGTCGAATCCCTGGCATCGCGCCCGCTGATGACCGACAGCACGCGCGCCGCGTCATGGACGCTGCGGCCGAGCACGCCGATCTGGTCGAGCGACGAACCGAACGCGACGAGCCCGTAGCGACTGACGCGGCCGTACGTTGGCTTCATGCCCACGACGCCGCAGAACGCCGCGGGCTGGCGCACCGAGCCCCCGGTATCCGAACCGAGCGCCGCGGGCACCGCCCCGGCGGCGACCAGCGCCGCCGAGCCACCCGACGAGCCGCCGGGCACGCGCGCCTTGTCGAGCGGATGGATCACGCGGCCGTACGCGGAATGCTCGGTCGACGACCCCATGGCGAATTCATCGCAATTGGTCTTGCCCGCGATGAGCGCTCCCGCGGCCTTCAACTTCGTGATCGCGGTCGCCTCATAGGGCGATTGATATCCTTCGAGGATTTTCGAACCGCACGTCGTCGTGAATTCGAGCGTGCAGATGTTGTCCTTCACGGCGACCGGCATGCCGTACAAGACACCGGTCGTCCGCGCGGCCTCAGCCTGCGCGAGCAGCGATTTGCGGAGATCCTTGGCGGGCGTGAGCAGCGCATTGAGGCGCTTCGCTTTGATCAGGCGGTCGGCGACCGCGCGCGCGTCACTCACTCGAACTGACCGAGCTTCGGTACGACGAAGAAGCCCTCCTTGAAGGCCGGCGCAAACTGCGCCGGCCCGAACATGAGCGGAGACGGCGCGACTTCGTCGGGCCGGAATCGCATCGCATCCGGACCCGGGACGAACGTCTTCACCGTGCCGTTGGTGGGAATGGCGCTGAGCTGGGCGACGTAGTCGAGAATGCGCGACATCTGCTCCGCGATCTCCGGCAGCGCATCGTCATCCACGTCGAGCTCGGCGAGCTGCGCAATTCGCAGCACCTCGTCGCGTGAGACACTCATGCCCCTTCTCCTTCCCAATCCCGCTCGAGCCCCGCGTAGGCGGCGAGCAGCTGCTTGGTCCCGATGTCGGGATCATCGAAGTCCACGCTGACGCGCAGGTCTCGGCCTTCGCCGGAGACCCCGCGCACGATGCCGCCCCCGAATTTGCGGTGGCGCACGCGTTCCCCTTTGACGTAGCGCGGCGCGTCCTGCGACACCTCTTCCGGAAATGCGACGTCCGGAAGCCGTCGCGCGGCAGCGCCGCGGGGCCGAGGCGGTCGCGGCGGCATCGCACCCGACATGCCGCGCTGCGGCCGCCATGTTGGCGTCGTACTGCGCTCTTCAACGACCTGCGACGGCAGAGCGTCGAGAAACCGCGACGGCTCTGCGAGCTCCAGGCGGCCGTTACGGTAGCGCGTTCGCGCCCATGAGAGATACAACCTTTCTCGCGCGCGCGTGAGGCCCACGTAGCACAGGCGTCGCTCTTCTTCGACGCCGCCCGGCTGCTCGGTCGAACGGCCGAGCGGAAAGAGTCCATCTTCGAGACCTGCGAGCGCCACGATCGGCCACTCGAGCCCCTTCGCCATATGCGTGGTCGTCAACGTGACGCCGCCCGCGTCCCGCGCCTCGTCCGCCGGCGTCACCAGCGCCGCCTGGGTGAGATAGCGCTCCACGGGACTGCCCGTCCCTTCGGCGGCATCGGGGTCCTGCACCTCGGCCCACGCGGCGGCTCCCGCCACCAGCTCGCGGACGTTCTCGATCCGCTCGAGGCCCTCGGAGCCTTCGTCGGCCAGGTACTGCTCATAGCCGGTGGTCGCCAGAATCGTTTCCAGGGCGGTGGCGGGATCCGCCTGCCCCACCGCGTCGCGCAGCCGGTCGAGGAGCGAGGCGACGCCCGCCAGCGCCTCCCGGACGTTGGGGCGGAGCTCGGTGATCGCGCTCGCGCGGCGCGCCGCCTCCAGCAACGGTTTCTGCCAGGCGCCGGCTGACCTCCCCAGCACGGTCAGGGAGGCGTCGCCGATGCCGCGGCGCGGCACGTTCACCACGCGCAGGAACGCTTCATCGTCGGCGGGATTGGCAATCAGCCGCAGGTACGCCAGCAAATCCTTCACTTCGCGCCGCTCATAGAAGCTGATCGCGCCGATCAGCCGGTATGGAATGCCCCGAAACCGGAGCGCCTCTTCCAGCGGCCGCGATTGCGAATTGGTCCGGTACAGGATCGCCATCCCCTCGTAGCCGGCGTCCCCGTCCGCTGCACGTCGCGCGAACTCATTCGCCAACCACTCCGCTTCGTCGCGTTCGTCGGCGGTGCTCAGCAGCACGACGCGCTCGCCGCCCTTCTTCTCGGTAAAGAGCATCTTGCCGAGGCGCGCCGCGTTTTCCGCGATGATGCCGTTGGCGGCATCGAGGATGATCTGGGTGGACCGATAGTTCTGCTCCAGGCGCACGAGCTTCGTGCCGGGGAAATCGTTCTGGAACGTCAGCATGTGTCGCACGTCGGCGCCGCGCCAGCCATAGATCGCCTGATCGTCGTCCCCCACCACGCACAGATTTCCGTGTCGCTTCGCGAGATGCTTCACGAGCAGATACTGCGCGGCATTCGTGTCCTGGAATTCGTCCACCAAAACGTGCTGGAACCGGTCCTGCCAGTACGCGAGCCGCTCCGGATGCTCGCGGAACAGCGTGAGCGGGTGCAGCAGCAGATCGTCGAAATCCATGGCGTTGGCCTGCTTCAACGCCGGGCCCAGCGCCGCGTAGATCTCCCCGGCGACCTTGATCAACGGCGCGTCCGCCTGCGCGCCGAGCTCCTCGGGCGTGAGCATCCGGTTCTTGGCACTCGAGATGACGGCGTGAACCGTTCGCGGTGGATACACCTTGGTGGACAGCTGGCGCGTTTCGAGCAGGCGTTTGACGAGTGCTTCGGAGTCGTCCGAATCGTAGATCGTGAAGTTGGGACCGAACCCGAGGAGCGGCGCCTCGCGGCGCAGGATGCGGGCCGAAACCGAGTGGAACGTGCCGATCCAGAGCCCGCGCGGATCGGCGCCGAGGAGCTGCGCAACCCGCGAGCGCATCTCGCCCGCGGCCTTGTTGGTAAACGTCACCGCGAAGATGCGCTGCGGCGCGACATGCTGGGTCGTGATCAGATGGGCGATCCGCATGGTGAGCACGCGCGTCTTTCCCGATCCCGCTCCCGCCAGCACCAGTACGGGTCCGCCGGGATGCTCGACTGCTTCGCGTTGGGCCGGATTGAGTGGTAAGGACTGCTGCTCAGTCATTTCAGCGGGAACTCCAAGACAAAAACCGACCCCCGACCATCCGAACCCGGCCGAAACGAGACGCGCCCATCGTGCTGTTGCTCCACGATGCGGCGCGCGAGCGCGAGACCGATCCCCCATCCACCGGTCTTGCTGCTGACGCCCGGCTCGAACAGCTGGCGTTGCATGTCCGGCGCGACGCCGGGGCCGTCGTCACGGACGTTGAGCAGCCCTGTCGATTCCGTGGCTTCCACCTCGACGTCGATCCGACCGCCCCGGCCGCTCAACGCATCGACGGCATTTTTGACGATCACCTCCAGCGCCCATTCGATCAGCACTGGATCACCCATTACCGTCGGACCGGCAGCCGGTGATCGAATCGCGATCGTCACCGAATGCGCCAGCGTAGGAAGGCGTGGCCGGAAGTAGCCAACGACGCGCTCGGCCACGGTGCCCAATCCCACAGCTTCGCGCCGTGCGGGCCGCCCGATCCGCTCGAACCGCCGGGCGACGCGCCCCAGACGCTCCGCGTCCGCTTCAAGATGTGGTACCAGCTCGCTGCCGGGTGTACCCGGATTCTCCCGGAGATAATCAATCCAGCCCGTGAGACTCATCAGCGGCGTTCCGAGCTGATGAGCCGACTCTCGCGCCATCGCGACCCACAGGCGGTCGCGCGCCGCGCTCACGCGCTCGCGCATCGCCGAGAGGGCCAGGAGCACCAAACTCAGGAACATCGCCCCCTGCAGCACGGCGAGGCCTGTGAACGCGCGCGCCGTCGGCAGCGCGCCGTAATGAATCGTGCCGACCCCCGGCTGGCTCAGCGGCGCGTGGATGCGGTCCAGCTCGGCGATCCAATTGCGCCGCGTGCCCTCGCTGGCGTCCGGACCGAAGGGCGCGTTGTCGAGGGCCGTGATGCGGCCCGCCGTGTCGGTGACCGCCAGCGGAATGCCGAGGTGCCGGACTTCATCGGCGAGCCCGAGGAGCGCATCGGCGGCGGCGCCCTCACGCGGATCGTTCAATCCGGCAAAGACGTGCCCCAGCAAGCGGCTGGTCTCGCGCGCGTCGTTGCGGAGGTGGCGCGCCACGATCCAGGCGTACCCGACCGAGAGCACGCCGAACAGCAGCGCGGCGAACACGAGGACGGGTGGACCGGCGCGCCGCAGCGCGCCTGTCCTCTCAGGCGATTCGATCGGTGCCGACATAGGGCACCAATGCCGGCGGAAGGGTCACGGAGCCGTCCGGCTGCTGATGAGTCTCGAGCAATGCCGCGATCGTGCGCGGCAGCGCCACGCCCGAGGCGTTCAACGTGTGCACAAACTCCGGCTTCTCGCCGGGGCGCGGCCGACACCGGATGTTGGCGCGGCGAGCCTGGTAGTCGGTGAACGTGCTGGAGCTCGACACCTCGAGCCATTGCCCGACGCCCGGCGCCCACACCTCGAGGTCATAGGTCTTGGCGGCGGCAAATCCGAAGTCGTTTGCGGGCAGCAGCGCCACACGGTAGGGCAGCTCGAGCCGGCGCAGCACCTCTTCGGCATGTCCCGTGAGCTGCTCGTGCTCGGCGGCCGACTCGGCGGCGCGACTGAAGCGCACCAGCTCGACCTTGTCGAACTGGTGGACGCGCAACAACCCGCGCGTGTCCTTGCCTGCGGCCCCCGCCTCGCGGCGGAAGCACGGCGTATACGCGACGTAGCCGAACGGCAACGCGCGATCGATGATTTCGTCGCGGTGCAGATTCGTCACCGGCACTTCCGCGGTCGGAATCAAGAACAGGTCATCGGTACCGAGCCGGTACATGTCGTCTTCGAACTTGGGCAGCTGGCCCGTGCCCGTCATCACGTCGCGCCGCACGAGCAGCGGCGGCTCGACCTCGACGTAGCCGTGCTCGCGCGTGTGCAGATCGAGCATGAAGTTGATCAGCCCGCGTGCGAGACGCGCGCCCATCCCCACCAGCACCGGAAATCCCGAGCCGGACAGCTTCGCGCCGCGCGGCAGATCCACAATCCCCAACGTCTCCGCAATCTCCCAGTGCGGCTTGCCGCCCTTCGGCGCCGGCGTACCCCAGCTCCGCAGGTTCGTCTGCTCATCCGGAACGTCGGGCAGCGGAAGGTTCGGCACGAACAGCGCCTTGGCCTCGAGTGTCGTCTCGATCTGGCGCAGCTCGGATTCGAATCCGGTGATCCGCTCGCCGAGCTTCCGGCGCTCGGCGACGATGGTCGCCGCCAAGCCGCCCTGCGATTTCGCGGCAATCGCGTCAGCCTTCGCGGCATCGTTGCGCTCGGCCTTCAACGTGTCGAGCTGCGCGGTCAACGTGCGCCGCTTCATGTCGAGCGCTTCGATTTCATCGAGCAGGCGCGTCAACGACGCGTCGCCGCGGCGGGCGAGCGCCGAGCGCACCTGACCGGGGGAGGCGCGCAGCAACTTCAGATCGATCACGGCTTAGTGCTTCGGCAGGCCTGGGTCGAGCCCGCGATAGCCGCAGTTGACGTTGGCGAGGATTTCGAAATCGATCCGACGGCCGTAGAGACCGGTCGTCGTGTCGATGGCGGCGGTCGTGTCGATCTTGAGGATGTGCATCTTGGCGTAGTACGCGGCAGGCAGCGAGAAGCTGCAGGTCGTCGGGATCGACTGCCCCATCACGACGTCGTTCTCATGCACCACCGTGGCGCTGTCCTTGTTGTAATTCGCGAGCAGCGCCGTGTGGATCGAATCGAACGGCACGGGGACGATCTGCAATCCCGAGTTCCGGCCCATCTTCACTGCGCCCGTCGGGAGAAATATGGCTCGTCCGGCGGTGTCGATATCGAATACGAAATCGAACAACGGATACACGTCCGTACGCACCACCAACCGTCCCGAGATCACGTACCCGGACGGCAGGGTGACCGGGGTGCCGCTCAGCGCGTACAGGTGCACCGTGTCGACCGTGTTTGCAATGAACGCGGGAGGCAGCCCAAGTGGGCTCCCGCAGGATGCCAGGATGGCACAGACGAACATGAGCAGAAAGAAGTAACGCATTGAGTGTTGGAGAACTTACAGGGCGCCCGCCAAGTGGGTCAACCCATAGTCGCTGCTTGACTTCGACTTCCCGGAAACCTACGTTGGCCCGCGCGTATGGCGACCATCCGCAATGTCGTGGAGGCGCTCAGCCGTTCGAACGGCGTGGACGCCGTGGTAGTGGTGGGCCGCGATGGGCTGCCCATCGACTCGCGCGTTGCCAATGGCGTCGACGCCGACACCGTCGCGGCAGTTCTGCCGACCGTGATCAGACACATGTCGCAACTCGGAGATGCCGGTGGCCGCGGCGACTTTACGACCGCCGTCCTGGAATTCGGCAAGGGGCTCGCCATCGTGGCGGTGCTCCACGCCGATGCGCTCCTCATCGTGCTGGTGCAGCCGGCGACGAACGTAGGCGCCCTCCTGTTCGATCTGCGCCGTCACCGCGCAGCCATCGCCGGTCTGTTGTAAAGCGGGACGGCGGCCGGTGGCCAACTCCGCACGACACCTTCTGGTGGTGGACGACGAGCCCCATATCGGACTCGTCTTGCGTCCGTTTCTCGAGCAGCTCGGCTACAGCGTGAGCATCGCCAAGACGCTCGACGAGGCCCGCAGCGCGCTCAAGGCCAAGCCCCCGGATGGCTTGCTGCTCGATCTTCACCTGCCCGACGGCTCGGGTCTCGACTTTCTGCGCGATTTGCGAAACCAGGGCCGCACGTCCCGCCTTCCGGTCCTCGTCCTGACCGCGGAAGGCGAGGACCGGATCCTCCGTGAAGCCCGCCGGCTCGGCGCCGCGCTCGTCACGAAGCCGTTCAGTCCGACGAAGCTCACGCAACGTATCGCGTTGATGTTCGGCGATGCGCACCCGGACGCGGGTCCCGGGAGCGCCGGGAGCGCCTCGTGAGCACGTGGGCCGCGATCCTCGCGGGCGGATCGGGCACCCGGTTTTGGCCGCTGTCCACGCCGGAACGGCCCAAACAGTTCCTGCCGCTCACGGGCGACCAACCGCTGCTCGCGCAGGCCGTCGCGCGGCTGCACGGCCTTGTGCCGCCCGAGCGCATCCTCATTCTCACCGGGCCGACGCTGGTCGAGCGCGTGGCGGGCACCGTGCCCGCAGTTCCCCTTGCCAACATCTTCGCCGAGCCACGCGCGGCATCTACGGCCCCCGCGCTGGCGTGGGCCGCCCACTGGATCGCCAAGCACGACCCCGGCGGACAGATGCTCTCATTGCACGCCGACTGGTCGGTGGGCGACGACCGCGCGTTCCGCGCCGCCGCGACCCACGCGCTGAGCGTCGCCGCCGAACAGGATGTCCTGGTCACCGTCGGCGTGAAACCGACACGGAATGAGACGGCCTATGGTTACATCGTGCCCGGCAAACCCCTCGGCAGCGCGCGCCGCGTGAAAACGTTCGTCGAAAAGCCGAGTGCGGCGCGGGCCGCCCTGTTGCGGCGGCGCGGCGCGCTCTGGAACAGCGGGCTGTTCGCATGGAGCGCGGCTCGGTTTCTTGGCGAGGCGGGCGCCTATGCCGAGGAGCTCGCGCCGGGCTGGAGCGCGCTCACGAACGGCGATGCGGAGCGGTTTTTCGCGGCGGTGAAGCCGGTGGCCGTCGATGTCGCCGTGCTCGAGCGCACGACGCGCCTGGGGGTCGTGACCGGAACGTTCGCCTGGGACGACATCGGCTCCTGGGATGCCCTGCTGAGGATCCGCCGCCGCGATGCGCGCGGAAACGTCACCGTGGGGAACGTGACGCTGGGCAAGGATGTAAAGGACTCCGTGATCTGGGCGGAGAACGAAGATCTCGCGGTCGCCGGTGTGCAGGGCATGGTCGTCGTGCGCGCCAATGGGCACACGCTGGTGATGCCCACCGGGCAGCCCGAAAAGCTGAAGGCCCTGGTGCAGAACCGATGACGCACGCGCTCTATCTGCTCGATCCGGATCCGACGCCCGCTTGGGCGCCGTTCGCGGGCATCCGGCCCCTGTGCGAGCTCCGCGCCGGCGCGCACCTGGTCCGCGAGCGGTGGGAAACATTCGTGGGCACGGAGGCGACAGGGATCTTTGCGCTCCCCCATCTCGCCGGCTTTCCAGAGGCCGGGGTGCCGGCGGTGGAGGCCCGCCGCGCGGTGCAAGGACCGGCCGTGATCGGCTCGTCCACGTTCGCACCCCGCGGACTCGCCAGCCAGCTCCCGGACGCGCCCGCGCGCCTGATCCATGATGGCATCACCGTTGGATGGGCGGTGCCCGCGGGACAAACCTGGACCGGTCCCGTGGGCAATGCGCAGGCCGTGAACGTGGAAGGGGTTCTGCTGCGCGGCGTGCACGACCTCGTAAGCGCGCTCGATCAGTTGCTCCGCGAAGACGCGATCCGGTTACTCGGCGATTCCGACGCGGTGCCGAAAGGATCGATCGTGGTCGGCGATTCTGCATGGGTTTCCGTGCGTGAGGCGATGATCGAGCCCGGAGTGATCTTCGATACGCGCAACGGTCCCGTCGTTCTGGAAAGCGGGGTCGAGGTCCGCTCGGGTACCCGGCTCGAGGGGCCGCTCTGGGTGGGCGCCAACACCCGCCTGGTTGGAGGTCCGATCCGGAACTCGGCGGTCGGGCCCTGGTGCGTAGTGCGGGGCGAGCTGTCCACGACGACGATGCTGGGCTACGCCAACAAGAGCCACGACGGCTTCGTCGGCCATTCCGTGCTGGGACGCTGGGTCAATCTCGGGGCGGGCACCATCACATCCAATCTCAAGAGCACGTATGGACCCGTGCGTCTGCACGTCAACGGTGCGGACTTGGAAACCGGACACCAGTTCCTGGGTAGTCTAATCGGCGACCACGCGAAGACGGCCATCGGAACCCTGCTCGATACCGGGTCGGTCGTCGGAGCCGGCGCCAATGTGTTCGACGGGTTGCGTCCACCGAAATACGTCCCACCCTTCGCCTGGGGAGGTGCCGGATCCGAGCGGATGACGCAGCAGAAGTTCTTGGAGATCGTCGAGCGCGTACTTCCCCGGCGCAACGTCGAGGTTACCGACCCGATGCGATCGTATCTGCGGCGATCGTTCGAGTGGTTGACCCGTCCGCCCCGTCCGTGACTGAAGCCCAGCACCGCTACCGGCGGCTCGGCAAATACGAGCTGCACCAGCTCCTCGGCGAAGGCGCGATGGGCATCGTGTGGAAAGCCTACGACACGGTGCTGCGCCGCTTCGTCGCGCTGAAGCTCCTGAGCGCGAGCTTCCGCAAGACCAAAGACATGCAGGAGCGGTTCCTGCGCGAGGCGCGCGCCGCCGGCGCCATTCAGCACGCCAACATCGTCACCGTGTATGACCTGGGCGAGTCCGACGGCCAGCTCTATATCGCCATGGAGCTGGTCGAGGGCCGCGACCTTTCCGACATGATCGCGCTGCGCGATCCGCTCGCGCTCGAGCGCAAGCTCGACATCACGATCGAAGTGCTCACAGGCCTCCACTTCGCCCACCAGCGCGGCGTGATCCATCGGGACGTCAAACCGTCCAACGTCCGTGTGATGCCCGACGGCCGAATCAAGATCATGGACTTTGGCATCGCGCGCCTGCAGAAGGCCGACGCGACCGGCTCCGGCGCGATCGTCGGGACGCCGACATATATGGCGCCCGAGCAGATCACCAACGGCGCGATCACGCCCGCGACCGACGTGTTCTCGGTGGGTTGCATGCTGTACGAGTTGCTGTGCTACCAGCGCCCATTCGAGGCCGAGTCGGTGCACGGTGTGCTGTATCAGGTGCTCACGACGGAGCCGCGGCCGCTCAGGACGGTGGCGCCTTCCATTCCGGCCGCGCTCGAGCGCGTGGTGGCCAAGGCGATGAACAAAGTGCCGCACGAGCGCTACGAGTCCGCGGGCCAGATGATGTCGACGTTGCAGCAGATTCGGGCCGCGCTCTCGGGTGCGGACGAGGAAGCGACGCAGCCGCTGGGCCGCTGGACGCCGCTGCCCCGGCCAATGCTGAAACTGATCACCCACGCGTCGATGAAAGCGCGGCTTGCGGTGCTGGGGGCGCTCGCGGCGGTCGTGTTGCTCCTCCTGTATGCCCCGAGCCAGCCGGGACAGGACAACCCGGGAGTCGCGTTCGCGCCCGTGCTCCCCAATCCGCCGGCGGTGCGGCCAAGCCCATCGGGGCTGGCGCCCACTGGTCCGCCCACCGCTCCAGGTCGCGTGTCCCGCGGCCTTGTCGCAAATCCCGATGCCCCTCCGGTCTCCCTGGCCGTCAGCACGCGCCGCGATTCCGCGCTCGCCGCGCGCGATCGGGCGATCGGCGCGGGCGCGCAGAAGAACAGCGTGCCGTCGCTGCTGCTCGCGCAGACGATCCTGGAAGCGTCCGACCGTGCGCTGCAACGCGGCGATCAGTCGCTCGCACTCCGCGGGTATGTCGAATCGGCCGAACGGTATGGCCAGGCGCGAGAAGAAGCGCGCACCATGGAGCGCGAGGCGCGCCGGATAGTCGAGCGCGTGACGCCACTCGTGCAGGCGATCCCCACCGGACGCGCGGCCGCGAACTCCGGCGTGTATCTGGCGCGCGCCGAATCGCTGCTCACCCAGCAGGATTTCACACTCGCCAAAATGGCCGCGCAAAGTGCCGAGCAGATCGGGATCGACGCCGGTATTGCGCCGCCGAGCACGCAGCCACCGGATCCGCGGGCCGCCATCGAGGTGCTCCTCAGCGACCTGGCGCGCGCCCTCGCCAGCGAGCGCATCTCCAACATTCGCGTGCTCTATCCGGGCTTGACCGACGCGGACCAGCACGCCTGGGAATCGTTCTTCCGCGACTGGAATCAGATCACCGCGAAATTCACCATCGAGGACTTCGACGCGCGCGGCGCGACCGCCACGGGCAACGTGCGCGGGCAGTTTCAGTATGTGCCGGCGGCTGGCGGCGCGCCGCGTATCAACCGGCGGCGGTTCGCGATGCGATTTGAGAAGCGGGACGTCGGCTGGCGGTTGGCGGGGGTATCCGAGCTAAAATGAGCGAGGTAGGGGCGCTAGCATGCTGCGCCCCTACCTGCGTTCACCAGGCGCGCTGAGTCGGCGCGGGTGGATCGGGGATCGTCACCGTATCAGGACGGGCCGTCGCGGCGCCCACGCGACGCAGCGTCACCGGCTTCTCCAGGTCGCCGCCGCTGATCGTGAGCTTGTCGCCGGCCAGCTTCATTCCGTAGATCTGCCACACACCATCACCCAGCGTAATCCACAGGCTGTCGCCCACGACGCGCCAGCGCGCGACGTCTTTGCCGAACTGCGCCGAGCTGTCGCTGCGCACCATGATGTGCCGGACTTCGTCGCCGGCCTTGGCCTGCCAGTTCCCGCTCAGGTGCGCCGGGGCCTGGAGCGCGACGAGAAGCGCGAAGGCGGTCAACATCGTGGGTCGGATCATGGGACCAATCATACCCGGGGCTGGTTCGTTTGTGCAGCGGGTGACGCCGCTATCGGCGTCGCGGTGTCCGAGAGCACAGTCACCTGTCCCTCCCACTGCTTCATCATCCGCACGAACACGGTGCACATCTCGGGATCGAACTCGAGGCCATTGCGCTCGTCGAGATACGCGATCGTCTTCTCGAACGACCAGGCGTCGCGGTACGGCCGCTTGGTGCGCAACGCGTCGTAGACATCGCACACGTGGACGAGTTTGCTCGCCTGATGGCAGTCGCGCGCGTAATGCAGCGCGGGATAGCCGCCGCCGTTGATCATGATGTGATGCTCGTAGGCGACGACGACGGCGAGATCGAGATCCTGCTCGACGTCGAGCAGGATGCGCGCGCCGGCCGCGGGGTGCTCGTTCATGAGGGCTCGCTCCTCGTCGGTCAGCCGACCGGGCTTGGTGAGCACCTCCAGCGGGATCTTGATCTTGCCGATGTCGTGGAGCAGGCCGGCAATCCCGAAGCCGCGCACGTCGGCGGCGGCGAGGCCCAGGAATTCTGCCAGCGCCATCGACAGCACAGCGACGTTCATCGAGTGGGTCGTCGTGTACTGATCGAAGTCCTTGAGCTGCAGGAGTGGAAGGATTACCTGGCGCCCGCTGTGCATCGCGACCGCGAGCGAGCGCACGACCGCCTCCGCTTCGGCCAGCGGCACCGCGCCGCCGGTCTGCACTTCCTTCTGCAGCCAGCGCAACGTGTCGACTTCTTCACCCAGCGAAAAGCTGATCGTCGCTGTGGGCAGCGGCTCGGCCGCGAGCTCCGTCTCACCCTTCAAGCCCACCGCGCCAAAGCGAATGCTGGAGCGCCGCATCTGCCGCGCCTCGGTGCTGATGACCGACAGCGTGAGCCGGGCGAGGACTTCTTCCAAGAAGCCTTCGAACTCCTCGCGGCTGACCTTGTCCTCGAATTCGAGGCGTTGAATCCCCGCCTGGGCCAGCCGCTTGCCCCAGTCCCATGCTTTCAGCTCGCGCAGCGGCAACCGCCCGAACACGACCTCGTCGCCGAGGAAGGTGAACAACGGTCGCGCCGTGTCGGCCTGCAGATCCTGGATCTGCTGGTAGGCGGCGTCGAGCGCGCGCTCGCGGGCCGGGTGGCCGACCTTGTACAGCGCCATCGCCGCGAGCGCCTGCGCGAACGAATTGAGGAAGCGTGCCGGGTCGCCGCTCATCGCTTTACCGCCGCGGTGGATCGCGGCGTCGGGCTCGCGGCGGTCCGGATCTCGGGATCCCCGGATGCCGTCGCGAGCGCGAGGAGCGCCGACGCCTTCACGTCGCTGCGCCAGCCCGCCGCCAGCGCCAGCAAGGCCGCCAGCAGCTCGAGCGAGCGCGCGGCCAGCCTGGGCCTCCCCAGCCAGTTCGTCCCGCCGTCGGCGATCTGCAGCAACGCGCTCAGCGCCGCGGTGTTTCGCACGCGACCCAATACCTTGATGGCGAGGACGCGCAGCTCCGAGCTCACGGTCCGGTCGAGCGCTACGTGGGTGATGAGCGGCAGGACCGTCTGCGGGCAGTCGTCGAGCGCCGCCGAGAGCGCCAGCCGCACTGTGCGCGGATCGTCGTCGCGCAGGGCGCTGATCAAGGCGCGCTCGCGCTCGGCCGGAATCTTGAGAGACACCCGCAACGCCTCGCGGCGCACGCGCGCGTCTTGGTGTCCGATGAACGCGGCCGGCGAAAACTCGTCAGGCAGCGCCGGCAGGCCTTCCAGCACGAGCAGCAGGTTGCGCGTGACGTACCAGGGAATGTCGCGGCCCAAGCGCCTCGCGATGATCGGGCCGAGCTCGCGCGGCGCGCGCGTCAACCGATCGAGCAGCCCCCGACGCGTGGTGCGCGACTCGGAGTCGCCCAGCACGTCGAGCAGCGGCTCGAACCCATCCACGTGCAGCCGCGGCAGCACGCGATCCAGCGTGACAAAGTCGGGCGGCTCGGCCGCCGCGAGATCGCGCACGATGTCCGGCAAGGTGAGCCGGGTCCAGAGCGGCGCGATGTCCGCGCGGAGGGGCGCGCGCGCGTCGCCGACCAGCGGGGTGACGGCGAGCAAGTCGACCAGCTCGGCGACGTGACGGTCGGCGATGAGACGCTCCACCGCGCGCCAGGCGCCGAACCCCAGGGCTCCGGCTTCGAGGGCCGTCTGCACGATGCGCAACGGCTCGGCTGCCTGTTTCTCTTCGCGCCGCGCGGCGCCTCCGGATGGTGCGGGCGCGGTGGCGACCATCTCGTGGAGCGCCCGTCCGTATGCGTCGGCATTCGGATCCTGGAGCGTCCAGCCCTGCAGGAGATCGCGCACCTGCTCGCGCAGGGCTTCATCGGCCTGCGGCCGCGCTTCGACGGCACCCTGCTCGGCATGCTGCGCCAGCTTCGACAACATTCGCACGAGCGGATCGGACACCGTCTTGTGCGACGCATCCGCCATCGCGTGCACGATCTCCAGCACGGCGTCCACCGCGAGCCCGTGCGTCGCGTCGATCGCGAACTTGGTGCGCTGGGCGCTATCGCCGCCCATTTCGATGAGGCGGCGCAACGTGGCGGGCTGGAGCGCGCCGACCAGTTTCGAGGTCCGGCGCCGGAGCGATGCCGCTTCAGCCCCGCCGGCGTGCTTCAGCTCGTCGGCGATCTGCAGCAGATAGCCGACGATGACCTGATCGTAGGCCGCGTTCTTCTGATTCTCGTCGATCGCCTTGGCGATCACGGTCGGCTCGGCCGGCGGCGCGTCGTCTCCCCTGCTGGCATCCGCCGCGAGGGCGGCACGCGCCAGACCGAGCCACAGCTGTGCGCCGCGCAGACCCCGCTCCCTGGCGCCTTTGTCCTCGGCCGACGGCGCAGCGCCATCTTCCTCCAGCAGCTCGAGGCGCTCGTAGGTGACGGGATGCAGTCGCACGTGGTCCCATGCGCGCAGCTGCTCCGGAGCGCCGAGCCCGAGCGGCTCCCCGGTGCGTTCCGCGTCGATCGCGAGCGTCTTGAGCACATCCACGACTTCGCTCACCCGCAGCCCGCGGTGGAACGTGACGGCGCCAAGGTGGTGGCGATGCAGCCGTCCCGCGAGCTCCGACAACAGCGGGTTCTTCGGATCGGTCGCGACGCCCTCGATGACGAGCTGCTGGCGAGCCACACCCAGCGCCAGCGTCGTGCGCTCTTCGAACAGATGTTCGGCTCGGCGGGTGGTGGCCGCGGCGGCGGGGGCGAGCGACGGGTGGCCCTCCGGGTACATCGCGTGCTTGTGGAGGGCAATCGAGAACTCGATCAGAAAATCGGCCAACTCTCGCGAGAGAGCGGCCTTTTCGGACGGCGGCGCCCCGGTCATGGCTCCCCAAGATAGTGACGCTCGCCATGTGCAGGGTCACGGGGGATAACGCAAGACGCCCCAGGTATTTACCCTGGGGCGTCTGTGCGACTGTGCGTCTCTGCGTCTGTTGCTTAGTACATCCCACCCATGCCGCCGCCACCGGGCATCGGCGGAGCCTTCTCCTTCTCCTTCTTCTCTACCACGACGCATTCCGTCGTGAGGAGCAGGCCCGCGATGGACGCGGCGTTCTGCAGAGCTGTCCGGGTGACCTTGGTCGGGTCGATGACGCCCGCCGCAACCAGGTCCTCGAACTTATCGGTCGCCGCGTTGTAGCCGAAGTTCTTGTCCTTCGACTCCTTCACGCGGCCGACCACGATCGAGCCTTCGGCGCCCGCGTTCTGGGCGATCCACCGGATCGGCTCTTCCAGCGCCCGGCGCAGGATGTCCACGCCCGTGCGCTCGTCATCATCGGTGCCCTTCATCTTGTCGAGCGCGCGCTGACCCCACAGCAGGGCGACGCCGCCGCCCGGCACGATACCTTCCTCGACCGCCGCGCGCGTCGCATGCAGCGCATCCTCGACGCGAGCCTTCTTCTCCTTCATCTCGGTCTCGGTCGCGGCACCGACGTTCAGCACCGCCACGCCGCCGGCGAGCTTCGCCAGCCGTTCCTGCAGCTTCTCTTTGTCGTAATCCGACGTGGACTTCTCGATCTGGGCCTTGATCTCTGACTTGCGGCCTTCGATCTGATCGTCCTTGCCTTTGCCGTCGACGAGCGTGGTGTTGTCCTTGTCCACGATGACGCGCTTGGCGCGGCCGAGATCGTTGAGCGTCGTGTTCTCGAGCTTGAGGCCGAGCTCTTCCGAAATGACCTGGCCACCGGTGAGAATGGCGATGTCGCGCAGCATCTCCTTGCGGCGATCACCAAAGCCCGGCGCCTTGACGGCGGCGACCTTCAGCGTGCCACGGAGCTTGTTGACGACGAGGGTCGCCAGCGCCTCACCCTCGACATCCTCCGCGACAATGAGCATCGGCCGGCCCGACTGCGCCACCTTCTCCAGGACGGGCAGCAGGTCCTTCATCGTGGAGATTTTCTTGTCGTAGATGAGGATGTACGCGTCTTCGAGCGTTGCTTCCATCTTCTCAGGATCGGTAATGAAGTAGGGCGAGAGATAGCCGCGGTCGAACTGCATCCCGTCCACCGTCTCGAGCGTGGTCTCGAGGCTCTTGGCTTCCTCGACCGTGATCACGCCGTCCTTACCGACTTTGTCCATTGCGTCGGCGATCTTATCGCCGATTTCAGCGTCGCCGTTGGCGGAGATCGTGGCGACCTGCTTGATGTCTTTCCGGCCCGAGGTCGGCACCGAGATCTTCTTCAACTCGGCGACGACAGTCTCGACGGCGTTCTCGATGCCGCGCTTCAGCGCCATCGGATTCGCACCGGCGGTGACGGACTTGAGACCCTCACGGTAGATCGCCTGCGCCAGCACGGTCGCCGTGGTGGTGCCGTCGCCCGCGAGATCCGAGGTCTTGGTCGCCACTTCCTTCACCATCTGAGCGCCCATATTCTCGATCTCGTCCTCGAGCTCCACTTCCTTCGCGACCGTCACGCCGTCCTTGGTGATAGTCGGGCTGCCGAACTTCTTGTCGATGACGACATTCCGGCCCTTGGGGCCGAG
>Ga0066651_10000208_pt1 | contig 17198 bp, 7 predicted proteins | sample GraSoiAngelo_100_FD_71410 | JGI IMG/M metagenome (GOLD analysis project Ga0066651, IMG submission 71410) | Grasslands soil microbial communities from the Angelo Coastal Reserve, California, USA - 14_0903_02_20cm | ecosystem: Environmental > Terrestrial > Soil > Grasslands | place: USA...
GCAACGCTACTATGGAGGGGAGACAGTCTCCGGATGGGGCGGTGTAGCCGATTGGCGGCTTCCGTTGTTGCCGCATATGGAGTGGAGCGGCGAGTTCTTTGCAGGCAAGGGCCTGGACGTCTTTGGCGGAGTGCCATACGTGTTGGTTCAGCCTTCAGACCTCAATCGTTATAATTCTATTACTGCGCCTGCTCTTGCCGGGATCAGGATGCTTGGCGGGTGGTCGCAAGTGAAGGTCAAGTTGAATTTCCGGAACGAATTTAACTTGGCAGCTGGCTCGGGTGCTCGCAGCGCCCGCGGCACAAGTCAAATCGCATTACTCGACCCGACTCTCCTATTCCTGTCGCGCCGCAACGATATGTGGTTTGCGAATTACATCTTTAGGCCGCGCTCTGACCTTGTGTTTTCGACTGAGTACCGCCGCCTGAGAACCTACCAGGTCGCGGGAACTCCGACGATCGCCGGTCAAGTCGGCCTAGCAGTGGGCTTCATCTTCTAGGTGACTATGAAGACGCGTCCATGTGGAATTCTTCCGTCGCTTTTGATCTTCTTTGTCTCGACGGCGGCTCAAACAAACGACGGTACTGGCGACCCGCCGAAGGCAGTCAAGGGCGAGGTCAGGCTGATTCAAGCAGACTCGGGCGCGCCCGTAGAGGACGCTTCCCGGGTAGTGGTTTGGCTCGTTCCTTTGGACACGGTCCGCCCGATTCGATTCAACGCTGAGCGACCGAACTATCGTATGGCGCAACGCGCCAAGACGTTCGAACCCAATTTGCTAGTCACGCCCACGGGGAGCGTGGTCGATTTTCCGAACCTCGATCCATGGTTTCACAGCGTGTTTTCGCTTTACCGTGGGAAACGGTTTGACCTCGGACTTTATGAGGCCGGATCGCAGAAAAAGGTAAGATTCGACCGTCCCGGCGCGTCTTATGTGTTCTGCAACATTCATCCGGAAATGGCGGCGGTAGTATTGACGGTGGACTCGGAATTCTATGGAATATCTGACAAGGCTGGACACATCTCCATCGCTGCCGTTCCTCCCGGAAGATACGTTCTTCGCGTGTGGTCAGAGAACGCCACTCCGGAGGCTCTGCAAGCCCTCGAACGTCTGGTTGTAATAGGCAACGAGAGCCACAGCCTTCCAACCGTCTTGGTTCCACAGACCAGGCAAATTCCGATGAAGCACAAAAACAAGTACGGCCGAGACTATGATCCCAAGGCGCTGGCGCCAGAGTACTAAAATGATCCGTCTTCAAATCCAAAAGATGGCCGCACCTGCGCAATGACGAGCCGTAACCTCTTACGCAACGTTGCCACTCTTATATATATGGGACCAACTTAGAAGATTCGGAGGCGATGGAATGGAAACCGTATTAGTAGTTGAAGACAGCGCCGCCATGCAGCGGACCCTGCGGCGTCTGTTTGAATCAGACGGGTTGCAAGTCCGCCTTGCATCCGACGGCGTTGCAGGCCTTGAGAGTTTCAAGAAGGAAACGCCGAACGCCGTGGTACTTGACCTAAAACTCCCGCGCCTGCCCGGCAAAGAAGTTTGCCGCGCGTTCAAAGCCCATGCAGCGTCAGTCCCCATCGTCGTATTGAGCGCCAACACAGACGTCGAGGACAAGGTCCTGCTTCTGGAACTCGGCGCGGACGACTACGTTACAAAACCCTTTAGCCCCAAAGAACTGCTCGCGCGTGTGCGTCGCGCGATGCGCCGCGGCGAAGCAAATATCCCGCATGGCACAACGGTCGCAGCGAACACACCTCGACATGAACTGTTGACCTTCGGTGATATCCGAATCGACTTTACCAGCATGGAGGCGGTGCGCGCGGGCAAACCCGTTATACTCACGACTCAGGAATTCAAACTGCTCAAGTTTTTCGCACGCTCGCCTGGCAGAGTCATTTCACGAGAAGAATTGCTGAACGAAGTCTGGGGATACACCAATTATCCGACCACTCGCACGGTCGATAACCATATCCTTCGTCTTCGGCAAAAGCTCGAGCCCGACCCTGCCAACCCACACTACTTTCTGACCATGCATGGTTCGGGTTACAAGTTCGCACCCGACAGCGTAGTGACCGCTCCTGAGAAATAGGGCGGTTCACGGGGAACCCTATGACGCTTCTGCGGCTACGAACACAGCTTCTCTTTGCAACCTTGCTGATTATCTGCACGTTGACAGTCGCACTGCTGTTCATCGTCCGATATACCGTTCGGTCGGAACTCGACCAGGAGGTGCGGCAGAGCACTGATGCTTCGATCCGCGCATTCCAGAGCGTTCAGCGGCAACGTGAGTTCCAATTGTCCCGAACTGCAGCCATGCTTGCCGAGCTTCCTACTTTGAAGGCATTAATGACAACCGAGGACGCGCTCACGATTCAGGACGCGTCAGAGCCCTTCTGGAAGCTCGCGGGCAGCGACCTGCTTCTTCTAGCCACGTCCGACGGGAACGTTCTGGGATTTCACGTCAAGAAACAGGGGTGGAGTCCGCGTGTTGCTGAAGCTTATCTAAAAAGATCTGCGGAACAAGGAGAAGATGCCGCATGGTGGTATGCAGACGGTCTTCTTTATTGGGTCTTTTTACGCCCGATAAACGTCGGACCTGAAAACAGCAGGAAGCAACTTGGGGTGCTTGCCGTGGGATACCAGGTGGATTCCACTGTGGCCGAACAACTCGCGCCCGTTTCAGGCAGTCAGATTGTTCTTGCGACAGGCGACATCGTAATTGCTTCCACGCTTCCATCCCGTGAGGAGAGTGAATTGAGGAGATGGATTGGCCGGAAAGATCTTGGCCTCTCACTCGAATCACGGGAACTGACTCTTGGCACCGATCAATACCAAGTCGGATCGGTCTTGATCCACGAAGGTCCACTGGCTCCGGTGCAGTGCTACGTGCTCTTGTCTCTTCAACGGTCGAATAGTTTCCTTCAACGACTCAATCGCACAATCTTTATTGTCGGAGTCTCGGCTGTCATCCTGAGTGCTTTGCTGCTCAGCTTTGTCTCCCGCACGATCACCCATCCCTTGGACAATCTTGTGTCTGGTGTGCGTGCGCTCGCGGCCGGCGACTACATGTTTTCAATCACGCTGCGCGGGAGCAGTGAAGTTGCGGAACTGGGAGAGGCCTTCTCGAAAATGCGCGGCGAGCTGTTGGCATCCCAACGGCGGTGGATGGCAGCTGAGCGGATCGCGGCTTTGGGTCGTGCCGCGAGTTCAATCTCTCACGATCTTCGCCACCACCTGGCGGCAGTTGTCGCGAACGCCGAGTTCTTGTACGAAGCGGAGAACCTAAAGCTTAACAGGGACGATATCTACGAAGAGATTAAGACTGCGTCAGCTGAAATGACCGATCTGCTGGATTCCCTGCGAGAATTAGCACGAGAAGACAGCGCCGTATCTCCTGCGCCTGCGTATCTCGATCAAACCGTTCGTCATGCGGTCGAATCCGTGCTCACAAGGCCGGAGTTACGAGGCCGCCGGATTTCGATAAGCGTGTCGGGCGAAATGGAGGGAGTCTTTGACCCCAAGAAGATAGAGCGGGCATTTTTCAATCTGATGCTGAACGCATGTGAAGCTACCGCTCAGCGGCAAGGCCAGATCCGTGTCGAACTCCATTCCTCCGCGGAATGGTTTGAGGTTCGCGTCGCTGACAACGGACCTGGCATACCGGAATCCATCCGCAACACGTTGTTCGATCCCTTCGTGAGCTCCGGGAAACCCAACGGCACTGGCCTTGGCCTCGCGATCGTGAACAAAATCGTTCACGATCACGGGGGATCCGTAAGCGTCGAGCAAACTTCCGAAGCTGGGACAGTCTTTCTCGTCAAACTCCCGCGCGCTTCGCGTCCGGTGAGGTCAAGCGCACAGGCCGCAGTCACTTAGAGCGTGGTGCCGCCTGCGGGCCAGAGCTCTTCTTGGCTGCACCTGAAATCTGCCGGAAACCCTGAAGACTTCTTCAGAAAAACTTCACCAGACAACGGGGTCCGAGATTCTTGCTACGTCGGCGCGGATTGGTTGCATTCCTACAGCAACTTGATGGATGTCACCTTCAGGGTGTCGCCCTGCACGTCGCCAGTCACGTCCACGCGCAAGTGGTCCTTCTTGCCGGAAGCCTTCAGGGCCTCAACGATCTCATTGTTTCCCGCGGCATCAAGAAATATTCGCAAATGAAGTTGCGGATGTGGCGGGAAGCGTTGGAGAAGCTCAACCGTCAAGCGGGAGAGATGAGGCCAGTTGCGGCACAACCAATGAGCACGGTGCGGGTGCAATGAGGCGATAAGTGCACGGTACGTGCACGGTCGAGGGTGGAAACCATGAAATGGAGTGGAAGGAAAGTTGGAAAGTGCTTTAGAATCAGTACAGCTTCTCTTGTGGGCGTGTAGCTCAGCTGGGAGAGCACCTGCTTTGCAAGCAGGGGGTCGCCGGTTCGATCCCGGCCACGTCCACCAACCGCTTTGCTGTCAACAAAATAGCGTCCGAGTTTTTGCGGCGTACCTCCTTCTGTTGAAGCAGGGGGTCGCGGGTTCGAAGCTGGGTTCCCAGGCCTGGATCTTCGAGGTCGACCACTCGCGTCTCCAGGTGAAAGTAACCCCAACCCGTATTGAGAAGACGAAGCTCAACGAAAACTGTTCAAGACGGGCACGACGTCATGGGCTACTTACGGAAGAGAATGGATTTGGTGACATGGGGGACGCGAGGACGAAACACAGGGGCCGTCTTCGCAGTTTCTTGTCGAGATTTCCGAAGGTCCCCAGATCGGTCGAGATACTGAGCCTGGCTCATCCCCTGAGAAGACATTGCAACCACGTAGGGCAGCGGCGCCGGCTCAGCGACCGAGGTTAAGTCCACGATTGCAATTCCGTTTCCGTTGGTTCCAGTGATTCCTAGCAAGATATTGTCCTTGCCATCGACAACGAGGGCATCATAGTTGGTAGAGAGCGCAAACGGCAGTGCGATTCGGTTGCGCAGTGTCCCCAGCCTTCCATCGTAAACATCGATCCCGTTCGTCGAAGGCTGGAAGAGCAGACTGCCATCGGGGCTCAGCTTTGCGCCATAGACATAGGAAATGTTCTGTATTTCGCGCTCGTTCAGTGTGAAGAACGATCGGGCGTTCAGGTCCGAGTCGTACAAGTAGCTGGTCGCCTCGAATTGTATTTGATTCTTGGAGAGCGTTAGATCGTAATCGCCGTAGCAACAACCCGGATCGGTGCTCGCTGAGAAAATCGTGTTGGTCGCTGTGTCGATGCTAAAGATGTAACCTAGATCGTTGAAAAAGGCGCGAGTGTTATCAGAACTAAGCGTTGTTCTGAGGTAGACGTCCGAGCCCCCGAGACCTGGGCCATCGATTCCGTAGTCAGTCAGCGCTCCGGTATTCGTGTCCAGTTTATAGAAGTTGTGGAACCCTGTCCCTCCTTCCACGACGGTCGTTAGGTAGATGATTCCCGCGTCACTGATTGCGACGCCAGCAGGATTGACAATGATGCCTTGGGGGAGATTCGGCGGCGTAACTGAGAAGGTCCTTACAGAGGAGGTGTTCGCAGGATCTACAAGATAAACCACGCCGGCCTGGGGATCCGCTACGGCGAGTTTACCGCCATCTGGCGAAAGCGAGATTCCCCACAAACGCTGCGTCTTCCCAGTCGGCGCAGGGATACTGATGGGAGTTAGCCATTTGCCTTGCGTCAGAGAGAAGACCTGAACAAGATTAGCATCCGTAAAGTAATAAACGTCGCGTACTGGATCGTAAATGCCCTGGGCCAGCGCAGAACCGGCCAATGGAAACTGTTTGGCAGCGGGTAAGTAGGCTAGACCATTATGCGCGGTGGCGCTGCCTGCGCTCGTTGTGACGGTAACATCGACGGAAGATCCTGCTGTGCCCCCGGGAATGGTGTAGAAGATCGATTGCAGCACGTAAGGTATAGGCGTGACGTTGTAGGCATTGGGGTCGAAGCCGAGAATAGTGGCTGGCTGCCCCGCCACAGTGACGGACAAGCCGGGAGGAATCGTTGTTGCCGTAACCGGAACGAACCCGTAGCCGTAGATGACTCCCACGCCGCCACCCTCGGCAGATGAATTGTCCGGAGTGACCTGGAGAATCGTCGGACCGTAACTGAATCCGTCGGCGATTAGTTGCATCCCGCCATCGCTGCTGAAAACATACACATTCACAGGCCCCGGACCGCCTGGAGGTGACGTCGCTGAGAGATTGCCGTTCACGGCGGAAATAGAGGAAGCGAGCGTGGTCCCGAAGTAGACTGCCGTCGGCCCACTCACCGTCGGTGGTTCCTGCCATTGCACGACGGTTCCTCCTGACGTGGGACCGGAAAGGGGATTTAGGAAAGCATTGGCGAACATCGTGCCTACAGGACCTGTCTGCAATCGCGTTGTGTCAGCGCATCCAAAGCCCTCTTCCAGGGGGCCGCACAAGAGTCCCGTACCGTCTCCGGCTTCATAGATTGGGTTGGTAGCTGGTCCGACAGCCCGACCGCCGCTGGTGTATTCAACTACGATGTTTGGGAACCAGCCGATCTGCTGATGGGTCGTCACATCATAGGCATAAACTAGGGAGGCGTCCGGGACGAAAAGGGTGCTGGAATCCTCGCTAAACACCAGATCCACTGCGGAAGAAGTATCGCCCGCTACGTTGAATACGACGACTTGATTGAGAGTGTGCGCATCGTAGATCGCGACCTGACCTGAATATACTGGAAAGGCAAGATAGCGACCGTCGGGAGAAGTAAAGATATGGGTTGTTGCAAAGCTGCCAGCTATTGCTGCAGACAGGCGCTGTCCCGTGGTTAAGTTGATCTCGCAGAGCGTGTTGTCGCTATCGATGCTCCCAACAAATACAGCAGTTCGGTCTGCGCTCCGCGTGAACGCACCGATGTTTCCCATCTGGCATAACGGCTGTGTAGGCACGCCCACAGTGCCCACGCCGCCATAAATTGTGATGGAATTGTCCGTCGGATTCCAAATCGCAATGCTGGTTGATCCATCCACGCTTGGGATGCCGCCCTGTGCACCAAGCAAGGCAACCCGGCCATCGGAAAGAACCTGCGCCGAAAAGGCTTGATATCCGTAGGGGCCAATTTGGGAGGCGATATATCGGCGCTTCACTTGCATTGCCACAGGATCGATTGAATAAACGTCGCCTACTAAAGTTCCAACATACAGCATGGTGTGGTCAGGCGTGTCGTCGATCCCAAAAGCGCCAGGAACCGGAATGCTCGCGATTTGCTTCTGCGATGCCGCATCGATAACGAAAATCTGGTTCGAAAAAGGATCTGTGACAAAGAAATGCGATGTAGGCTGGCTGTAAATAATCCAATGCGTATTCACCCACTGGTAGTATTCCGTGACGGCATCGGTGCGCACATATCTTGTGCGCGTGTTCAAAGTTTGCGGAAATCCCTTGGTTACCGCGAGACTCAGACTTGCGTTGTGACTCAATGATCCAGATGTGCCCGTAAACACAGCGGTTGCCGTAGCAGCGGCTGCGCCGCCGGTTGCAGAGAGGGTAACTTGTTGTGGAGTCCCCGGTGTTAGCGTGATGTTGGCCGGAGAAACAGAAACGCCGGCAGGCAGCCCTGTAACCTGAACCGTGATCTGAGACGAGAACCCATTTTGTACAGTGGCGGAAAGTGAGGTAGACCCAGAACCACCCTGCGAAATTGAAATCGAAGCTGGGTTCAAGGCCAAAGAAAAATCCGCAGCAGGCGGTGGGGGCGGGCCCTGCGATCCGCCGCAGGCGCAGAGAAACATTCCAAGGGAAACAACTAGACAGGAACACGTCTTCCGCGAGGGCGAAAACGAGGAGAGGGCCGAAGCAGTTTTCATGATGTTAGGACGAGTCCCAAGTGTTAATGCGAACGCGCAAGATGCGCGAAAGGCCATGATTATGGCCATGGCGATTGATGGAGTCAAGACACAGAGAAGTTCTCTAGAGAGTTTTTATCAACGGAAATAGCTAACACGCGCCGACCTATGTTATTGTTGGCCACTGCTTCCCCAGACTTTGGACCCTGGGTCCGAATGCAAACACTCGTGTCTTCGATGGCTCTGCGAATTCTGCGAGTTCTTGGTCTCGCGTTACTGACGTGTGTTCCGCTCCAAGCAATCACCTTCAAGAATCCTCCCGTCATCCCCACCGGCACAGATGTCACCGAATTTGCTTCCGCCGATGTCAACAACGACGGCAAGCTCGACATCGTCTACATTGACGGCCGCGCGGCTCAGTTTGCTCTCCATGTTCTGCTGGGGAAGGGAGACGGAACTTTTGCGCATGGGCAAGACATCAGTCTGCCCGCGGGTGTATGTTGCGCTCTCACCATTGCGGACGTTACGGGAGATGGCAAACCTGATCTGATTATAGCGGGGAATACCAGCACCGCTGCAATTCTGGCCGTTTTGCCAGGCAATGGCGACGGTACCTTTCAGCCTCCTGTTCTTACGTCATTTATTCCTCCCAGCTTTACCGGCTTCCTGCATTTCGTCGATCGCGCCGTTGGTGACATCAATGGGGACGGCAAGATGGACGTCGTTCTCTTCACGGGGGGAAGTATCTTCCTTCTGGTGGGCAATAACTCCGGGAGCTTCACGTTTAGCGGCAGTTTTCAGAGCTCTCAAAATGGGAGCAATATCGACTCCATGTACCTATTAGATCTAAATGGTGATGGCCATCTCGACATCCTGACCACCGATGCCCTTGGAGCTGACTTTGAAGTATTTCTGGGCAAGGGGGACGGTACTTTTTCGAACTACACGCGTTACAGTGCAGGGACACCTGCAGGTCCATTCCTCTTGGCCGATGTTGATGGCGATGGACGCCCCGATGTCCTCACAGTTTATTTTGAGGCCAACCAACCCTATCAACTAGGCTACTTTAAAGGCAATCCCGATGGCACATTCTCTAGCTTGATTAACGTCGGCGCGTCACCTTCGCAGGGTACCCCGCTCGTATCCGCCGGCGATCTAAACTCAGACGGCATTCCCGATCTGACCTTCCTCACGCCGAGCGGCTTGGCAGTTTCGCTCGGTCAGAGTGGACCCTCGTTCGGCTCCACGCACACCACCATCTCAGGTGGATCGATGAGTCCCTACTCTACGCTGCCCACGAAACCGGTCGTTGGAGATTTCAATGGCGACGGGCTCACGGATATCGCCATGGCCGTCGAAGGGGGCATTGTTCTGCTATTCGGGAACGGGAATGGGACATTTGTAAGCGATGATTTCTACGACATGGGGCAGCCAGTGGGTTCTGCCGCCGTTGCCAAGTTCAGCGCCAGCGGCAATATGGACATTGCGGTTACCCTGCCGGCTCCTTTTCCCCGGCTGCTGTTGGGGGACGGAAAAGGTAGTTTCACGCTCGGCCCCGATCACAATTCCAGTTACGGTTCACAGTCTCCCGTTGTCACCGTCGTAGCGGCAGATTTCAATGGCGATGGCAAACCGGATTTAAATCTCGGCGACATGCTCCCGAACACATCTTCTTCGGCCACGCAATCGGTAGCCTTTAGTCTTGGGAACGGCATTTTCTCAGCACCTGTGGCGGTTGCGAACAGTTCGCCGATCGTTGCCGATTTTAATCGCGACGGCCGCATAGACATCATCAATGTGTCTGGGATGCAGATTGTCGTCTCTTTGGGCCAATCGAACAATACCTTCGTCCCCGTCACCACACCTCTTCGTCTGCCGTTTGACACTGGCCTTTTCAACGTCGGAGACGTAAATAATGATGGAAAGCCCGATCTCGTCATCAACTATCGGGATCATTTGGAGATATGGCTTGGAAACGGCGACGGGACGTTTACTTACTTAAGCTCACTCAGCGTTCAGAATATCGTCAGTGCCGCGGTTGCCGCCGTCAGTGATGTGGACGGCGACGGCAATGTGGACATCATTCTGAGCCCAGAATCCAATCCGGCAGGCAGCATAAGCCCATTGGCTATTTTCTATGGCAATGGAAATGGAACCTTCCTGTCACCCGTCTTCATACCCATTGCACACCGCTACTTCCAGGTTCTCGTGGCCGACGTCAACCGCGATAATCTGCCCGATTTGGTCATGACCGATGGTGCCGCCATTGCCGTCGTCATGAATTTGGGCGGCCGTAAATTCGATGCAGAAGTGGATTATGTTGCAGGCCGCTCGATCTCGGGATTCAACGTCGTCGACGTGAATTCTGACGGCTATCCCGACATTGTCGTCGCCAACGGTGACGGCTACTACGGTGTTCAAGGTCCCAACTTTTCCGGAACCACGGTCACCGTTCTATTGAACGAGCCCAACGGAACCTCTCCTAACGGCGCTCCAGTAACCGGCACCCTTTCCGTTGCACCCGAGCCTTCGATTGCGGCTCAATCATTTACGATAACGCTTGCGGTTTCCAGCCAAACGAGCGGCGGCCCAACTCCTACAGGCACTGTGGGTTTCAGCTTGGATGGGGCATTTCTTGCGGACGTGCCAATGGCCAACGGCTCGGCCAGCTATACCTTCACCGGGCTTCTAATCCCGATCCAGCACACCATTACGGCGACTTACAATGGCGACAGCAATTATGCGCCGAAGAGTTTTTCGGTCGAACATACGGTTCAGGCCCCAACCTACTCCACACAGACAATATTGAGCGCAACGCCTGCTACGTTAATGACCAGCCAAACTGTCCGTCTTTCGGCCACGGTTACCGGTGCAGTGCCGGTGCCTGCGGGGATCGTCACATTTTTCGACGGGAGCAACTCGCTCGGGGCTGCGACGATCAATTCAGCCGGCGTAGCGTACTTGGATACGGCGTTGCTGGTGGCGGGCGTGCACACTCTCTCAGCAGAATTTCAAGGCTATACGCAGTATGGTTTCAACACCACAACCCCGTTCGTCGCGGCGATTTTCTCGCCCAGCACCTCCTCCTCCGTAACTGTGACGGTGACTTCCATACCCACTGTGACGTCGCTTGTCGCTTCTTCGAGTTCACCAACCGCCGGCACCGTGGTGACCTTTACTGCCCAAGTCAATTCGAATGCCGGCACACCTTTTGGCGGTACCACTTTTTACGACGGGAAGGTTTTGCTCGGTACGCTTTCGTTAGATGCCGCCGGAAGCGACAGTTTTAGCACGGCGTCTCTGGCCGCCGGCCCGCATTCCATCACGGCCACCTTCCACGCGAATGGCCCCTTCGCTGGAAGCACTTCTGCACCCATTAGCATTTCCATGTTGGCAGCCCCGGCTACGGCGATTGCGACGCTTGTTTCCTTGGCCCCAGAAGCAAATCCGCCCGACAACCGATCAACTTTGGTTGCAAATGTCAGCGCGCCGAAAGGGGCGCCCACCGGGATCGTGACTTTTCTCGATAGTGGAACTATTCTGGGGACAGCCGTAACAAATCAATCCGGATTGGCAACTCTGCGAGTCGGTACACTGGGAAGCGGGTTTCACAGCTTTACCGCAAGTTTTGCAGGTGCCTCCGAGTTCGCCCCAGGTGTATCACCGGCACTCTACGACCAGTGGTCAGAAACGGGGCCCGGATTCACAGTGACCCTTGGCGCTCGAACTCGCAGCGTTAAGTCCCCCGGTTCCCAATCGCTGCAAATCAGCATTGAGCCGCTCTCCGCTTTCCGACAGCAATTGCAACTATCGTGTGCTGGCGGTCTGCCAGAAGGATACGACTGCACTTTCTCGCCAGGCACGCTAAACGGCGGAGGAGTTTCGATATTGACAATTCAGCCCATTGCGACGAGCGCTCAAGGGTCCTCACGAATGGCTCTTTTGTACGGACTGACTTTCGGGGTGCTTTCGTTTGCCCTACTCGGTAGCCTGACTCGGCGCTCGCGCGGCCTGTTATTGCTGGTAATTGCGACCTGTTTCCCGCTTTGCTTCCTGAATGGCTGTAGCACGGCCTATTCGGAGAGCGAAACCCAAAGGTCGGTTTTGACAATTCGGGCAGAATCGGGAACGGGGTCGCAGATGATTGTTCATTCCACTCAAGTTACCTTGATTTTGACGCATGCGAAGTAGGTCGCTCGAAGGATTTGGTCTTGCGAAACAATTAGGCAAGGGATTGTGCGACCGAGACCTCGTCCGAGAACTCCTGGATCACGTGGCGAGGCTTGAGAGCACTTGTCACTTTTACTAGACACCGTAGGAACAAGGTTAGGGGCCATCAAGGCGCTTCCTGTATCCGCGCGAGGCTAGTTTTTGCCGATCGTCCCCCCGCTTAGCTAGCTGGCCGGCAAGCAGGGCTTTCACACGATTAAAGCCAAGCTCAGCGGCTGAACGCGAACGGTCGAATCAGCATATTGTGAGTCATTAGCGTTGAGTTTTTGGAGCATCTTTGGAGCAACCTAAGAGGTGCCTCAAATTCATAAGCGCAACCGAAGCAACGACTTAGATTGAATTTACGCTTGCTTTGCAAGCAGGGGGTCGCCGGTTCGATCCCGGCCACGTCCACCAAATCTCACCGCGAATTCAATCGATTGCTCCTGGACGTTTAGCCAGCCTTGAGGCCTTTTAGCATTTTGGGAAATGTGCCTTCGCACAGATGGATGGTGTGCCGCTGAGCAGATCCGTCGATGTGGGTGAGTGTCCCCAGACCTGGCCGTGACAAGTGCGAGTGGCAACGTCGAAAAGGTAAGATGGCGGCGCCCCTCATTCCGCGGAAACTCTTGTTGCTAAACGACTTGCGACCGTTTATGCTCACTCAATACATGCACCCCGGAAGCGTTGCTGCGTCTCCCCCGGCCTTGCTTTGGCCCCCTGCCAAACGGCTGCGACGGCCTTTTTTGACCCTGCTTCTCGCGCTGATTCCTGCCCCCATTTCGGCTCAGCAATCGCACAAAGATGCGAGCGCCGGACTCGAGCCAATTCGCTCCTATATCTCCGCCGGATGGAACACACTCTCCCGTTCTCTTTCTGACTGTGCCACCTTCAGCGATACAAAACTGACCACCGCGCCACAGCTTTATCTTCCGGCTGACTTTCCCGTGCCGGAATCCGTGAAGCAACTCGAGACTCGCTGCAAGATTCAGGTTAGAAATCTGCCCCCGTCCGCCAGTCATCTGGGACCGAGCGCGGCTCAAGCGATTGATCCTCCCGGCTTGCTCTACCTGGAGAACCGCTACGTCGTCCCCGGCGGAAGGTTCAACGAAATGTACGGATGGGACAGCTACTTCATCATCGTCGGACTTCTCCGCGATGGCCGGCTCGATCTTGCCCGCGACATGGTGAACAATTTCCTGTTCGAAGTCGAGCACTACGGCGCCGTTCTGAACGCCAACCGGACCTACTACCTCACGCGGTCCCAGCCTCCTTTCCTGACTTCCATGATTCTGGGCATCTACGGTGCGCAGAAGGCCGCGGGCCATGAAGATCGCAAGTGGCTGGAAAAGGCTTACCAACTTGCCGTCAAGGATCACAGCCTGTGGGTTGCGGAACCTCACCTCGCGGGGTCCACTGGTCTCTCGCGTTATTTCGATTTTGGCGGCGGCCCCGCGCCCGAAAGCGTGAAGGACGAGACAGGTCACTATCGCGAAGTGGTTGCCTACATCCTGTCTCATCCGGAAGTAAACCAGAGCCTCGTCGTTAGAAAAGCGCCCGGGCAAACTGCCTCCTCAAGCGCCGGCTCGTACTCCCTTCAGGTTTGCGACGTTGCCCGCACGATGGCCAAAACGGATTGCACCGTCGCCGCAGACGTGGCGTTGAGCGCGGACTTCTTTAAGGGCGACCGCTCCATGCGCGAATCCGGCTATGACATTTCCTTTCGCTTTGGCCCGTACGGAGCCGGAACGCATCATTTTGCCCCGGTCTGCCTCAATAGCCTGCTTTATAAGTCCGAAAAAGATCTCGAAGAGCTCAGTAAGATTCTGGGCCGCACGGAAGATGCGGAACAGTGGCAGAAACGCGCCGAAGAGCGCAAGGGGGCAATCCAGAAATATCTTTGGAATGGCCAGCGCGGCTTGTTCGTGGACTATGACTTCGTGCATCAGGCGCAATCGTCCTACGATTATGTGACGACTTTTTTTCCACTATGGGCAGGTATCGCGACCACTGGGCAGGCGCAAGCGCTGATCAAGCATCTCCCCACGTTTGAGCAGCCTGGCGGACTGGTCATGAGCCCTCACGAAACGGGCGGCCAGTGGGACTTCCCGTACGCCTGGGCGCCTGATCAGCTGATTGCTGACGAAGGCTTGCGAAAATATGGATTCAACAAGGAAGCCGACCGCGTCTCCTACGAATTTCTCTCCACCGTGGCGGAAAATTTTCGGCGCGACGGAACCATTCGGGAAAAATACAACGCGGTCACGCGCTCGTCCGAAACCCAGGTGACCGCAGGCTACCACATGAACATTGTGGGCTTTGGCTGGACGAACGGAGTGTTCCTGGAGCTCCTGCACGAATTACCTGCGGAGATGGTACAGAAGCTCGCTGGCGAGCAGGGTAGCAGCGCGGCGGCTACGCATTAGGAGTAGTTGCCAGCGTGTGCTGGGAAAGCCGCTCCGGTGATTTTCCCAAGCGGTAAATACTCTGCTCAGGGTTTCGCGTCCTTCTGCACTTGCAACTGTTCCGATAATTTCAGTTCGCGCTCCGCTTCTTCCGTCCTGCCCAGTTCCCGGTAAGCCTGCCCAAGCAAATGATGCGGAATGGGGTTGTTGGGATCCATGGCCAGCGCGCGTTGCAAGGCGCGCACCGCAAGCCCGGTTTCGCCTTTTTTCTCCAGCACCTTGCCCATGAGGATGTACGGTCCCGTTGAAGTCGCATCCAGCCAAATGGATCGCTGCAGGAGTTTTTCTGCCTCCTCGTACTTTTGCTGTCGCGCATAAGCATCCGCTAGTTTGTAGTACACGGCAGCATCTCCCGGATTGAGCTCCAGTTCCTTCTGAAATTGTTCGGCAGCTTCCGGGAGGCGCGATTTGTAGAGATAGAGTTCGCCGAGCAGCAGGTGTACGCGCGGCAGTCTGGGATCAAGCTCCGCTGCCTTCTTCGCGTATTCCTCGGCGACGGGATCGTAATCTTGCCGAAGCAGCATGCGCGCCGTGAAGAGGTAACTCGCGGCCGAGTCCGTCGGCACGCCAAACATCTTTGCGAACGCCTTGCGCGCGCTGGCGTAATCCTTCGTCTGGATGTAGCAAATCCCCAGAATATAGGAAGCATCCACGTTCGCGCTGGAATACCACGTCTGCACCTTTTCCAGTGGACCAATGGCTTCCGCGGGCCGCCCAGCCAGGTAATACGATAGCCCCATCAGCTGAATCGCTTCGCTATCTCCCGGATCTTCCTCCAACGCCTTCTTGAAGCTCGCCACGGCTTTCAGAAAATCGCTCTTTTTGTAATAAGCGATGCCGATTGCGCGCACGATTCCGCGCCGCGCGGGCTCCGCTGCGGCAATGTTCTCAAGGAGTCGCAGCGCTTCGTCGTTTTTCCCCTGCTGCATCAGCCGCGTGGCTTGCTCCACGCTGGCGTCCCGCGTTGCCGAGGATGCACTGGGAGTTGAACCATCCTGCTTTGGCGCGGCCTGTTGCGCCTGCGATTCCGCGTGCAACACGACGCAGACGACAAGCGCGGCAGTTAGCAGGCGACCACGGATTGCGAGCAGCGTCATGCGGAAAATCCCGGCAGTACTTACGAAACGATTAGACCATAAAAAACGGGGAGCCTGTAAGGGCTCCCCGTCGGGGTGGTAAAGCGTCTTTTGTCTTTGTTAGAAAGAGAAACGCAGTCCAAACGTCAACAGCCGCATCGACGTGTTGTTTTCGATGTTGGTTATCCGTCCGGCATCGGTACCAGTGCAATCGATACACGTATTGCCCTGGGTGTAGTTGAAGCCCATGACTGGGTGGTTAAAGATGTTGTTGGCGTCCATGCGGAACTCCGCCTTGAAACGCTCTTTGATTGGGAAGTTCTTCGCGAGTGAGAGGTTCGACGTAAATAGATGCGGTCCGCGGAACGAGTCAAACCCGATGTTGCCGAGAGTACCAGCCGCCGGCCGGGAGAAACCCGGTCCCGTGGCCCCGTTGGTCGCCAATTCTGGAATCGGTGTGAACCAAGTCAGGAACCCGCTGGAGTCTCTCTTCACACCGAGAGGGAACGAGCCGGAGGCCCGATTGGGGCGGCAGACGTTGCTGACATCCTCGTCCGAGCCGCAGTCTTTGTAGCTTGGAGTCCACGGCAGACCCCCGCTCCAATCGGTGATGCTGGTCAGTCTCCATCCGCCGATGACATAGTCCGTCAGGGTGTTGGTTCCGCTCATGTACTTCTTGCCCTTGCCGAACGGCAACTCGTACAAAATGTTTGTTATCCACGCGTGATTGCGGTTGATGTTCATGGGGCCATAAGCAATCTTCGGATCAATGGCGAAATAGTCGCTGTTATAGAATCTCGCCATGGACCAGGTGTAGTGAGAAACGAACTGAAGTCCCTGCGAGATTCGCTTTTCCACTTTGATCTGCAACGCGTTGTACTTGCTGCTTGCATCCATACCAAAGTAGTTGTTCATGTCCGACGAGCAGCAAGTCAGCTGATCCGCCACCGGAACATTAGCTAGGCCACAGACACCCTGTGAGACAGAGCAATCGGGATAGACAAAGTGGTTGAAGAAGGGACGCCGGCTGTCTGGAGCTGCGGCCGTGCCATAACCGACGATGCTTCTCGGATTCTCGTTGTACGCAGGCCCGTCACCAGCGAATCCGTGCGTCCCCTTATTTCCAACGTACGAAACCTCCACGGTCATTGTGGACGTCAACTGGTGTTCGACCGTGGCATTCCACATATCGATAGCAGCTGGACGTTGCACCGTCGGACGAATCCGTGGATCCACGCTGTTTGTCGGTCCCCGCAACGGAATCGTGCCATTCGCATTAGGCGTCGGGTAGACGACCACCGGGGGCGCATTGGGCAGACCTAGTAGAGGCTGATTCGTAGTGTTAAGTGTATACACAGGGAAGTTGTCATTGATGGCTGCAGGATTCACGTCATGCGCGCGTATATCTTGGTGGACAAGAACCGGGAGGTTCTGCGTCACAGCATGGCCGAAGTTCGAGCCGAATACGCCGATATCGAAGCTGCGCCCGTAGCCAAGACGTACGACAGTCTTTGGCCGCAATTGATACGCGATGCCCAGTCGCGGCCCGAATGCGCCGACATAGTTACGAACGTTGCCGTTTAGGCCCCACGGTCCGAAACCGCCCACTCGGATGGCTCCCTCCCGATC
>Ga0066651_10000209_pt1 | contig 17191 bp, 12 predicted proteins | sample GraSoiAngelo_100_FD_71410 | JGI IMG/M metagenome (GOLD analysis project Ga0066651, IMG submission 71410) | Grasslands soil microbial communities from the Angelo Coastal Reserve, California, USA - 14_0903_02_20cm | ecosystem: Environmental > Terrestrial > Soil > Grasslands | place: USA...
AGCAGCGGCGTCATCAGCGAGCCCCCGCCGACGCCGGTGACGCCGACCACCAAGCCGACCACAAACCCAGAGAGTGAGTAGAGCCAATCCATGTTCAAGTTTTTCGTCGAAGGAAGGCATCCTAGCGTCCGCACTTAATACCTCAAAAGACTTTCGTGTTAGAATTTAATAACCATCTAACATATGATGTAAGGTTATGAATTTCCAGCAATTAAGGTATGTCCGCGAGACCGTCAGGCAAGGCCTCAACCTCACGGAAGCCGCGAAGAAGCTCTTTACCTCCCAGCCGGGTGTATCCAAACAGATTCGCGAGCTCGAGAACGAGCTGGGTGTGGAGATCTTCGTGCGTCACGGCAAGCGCATCGCCGCGGTGACCGAACCCGGAAAAGCGGTCGTGGAGGTGATCGAGCGCCTGCTGCAGGAAGCGGAGAACCTGAAGCAGGTGGGACGCGAATTCAAGGACCAAGCCGCGGGCACGCTGACCATCGCCACGACCCATACCCAGGCGCGCTACTCGCTTCCCAAGGTGGTGGGCGCGTTCAAGCGGCGTTATCCGAAAGTGCACCTCACGATCAAGCAGGGCAACCCGCCGCAGCTTGCGGAGATGGTGATCGCGCGCGAGGCCGACATGGCGATCGCCACCGAAGCGCTGGACAACTATCCCAAGCTCCTCGCGCTGCCGGGTTACGAATGGCGCCATTGCGTGGTGGTGCCGGTGAAGCACCCGCTCGCGAAAGAGCAGCGGCTGACGCTCGAGACGCTCGCGCAATACCCGATCGTGACCTACGACCCCGCGTTTGCGGGGAGGAGCCGCATCGACGAAGCGTTCCGGGCGCAAGGGCTCGCGCCCAACATCGTGCTCTCCGCGGTCGACTCGGATGTGATCAAGACCTACGTAGAGCTCGGCCTGGGGATCGGCATCATCGCTGCGATGGCCTTCGACGAGAAGCGCGACCGGCACCTGCGCGCGCTGGAGGCCGGACACCTGTTCGGCACCATGACGACCCGCGTGGCGGTGCGCCGCGGCGCGGCTCTGCGCGGCTATGCCTATACCTTCATCGAGCTGTTCTCGCCGCGGCTCTCGCGAAAGCTGATCGAGACGACCTTGGCGGGCAAGGCCGAAACGTACGAGTTATGAGTCGGAACGAGAGTTTCGACTCTCAATGTCGACGGCTCAGTCGCCGCTCGGGGCAATGCGGAACGCGGTGACCGAAGGCAGGGCGTTGAGGGCCTCGGCGAGCAGGCGGGTGTTGCTGCGATCGGGTGAATGGACCACCATGTGGTATTCGAAGGTCTTCCCGTCGCCCGTCACGCTGTAGTTCATATTCGCGATGACGAAGCCTTGCCGTTCCACCGTGGCGCGCAACTCCGATTCGGGCATAGCGGCGTTGCGAAGAAACGCCACCGTAAGGTTCGCGTAGAACTCGATCGGCATCCGGCGCTCGATCCAGCGAAAACCCGAAAGCACGACGAGCGTCAACGCCGTTCCGATGCCGGCGGGGAAGTAGAATCCCACGCCGATCATGATGCCGATTGCGGCGGTGATCCAGATCGAGGCAGCGGTGGTGAGGCCGCGGATCGTCAAGCCCTCTTTCATGATTACCCCGGCGCCGAGGAAACCGATGCCGGTCATGATCCCCTGCGCCATGCGGGTCGGATCGACGCTGACCTGGTCCAGGGCCAAGGCCGAGAACCAGGTGTCCTGGTAGACGGTGAGAACCATCAACATGCAGGAAGACAGGCACACGAGCGCATGCGTGCGAAAGCCGGCGGGCCGGCCGTGATAGCTGCGCTCCAGGCCGATGATTCCACCTGCGGCGAGCGCGATGACCAGGTGCAGCGCGATCGCGGCGTAGGTATCGTTCCAGATCGAGTTTATCTCCATGATCCGACGCGGTGCTCAATAGCGGTAGTGGTCGGACTTATAGGGTCCGGCCTTGGGTACCCCGATGTAACGCGCCTGGGCGTCGGTGAGCTCGGTGAGCTGGGCGTTGAGCTTCTTCAACTGCAATCGGGCCACTTTCTCGTCCAGGTGTTTGGGCAGCACATAGACGCCGACCGGATACTTGCCGGAGCCTTTCTGCGACTCGGCCCACAGCTCGATCTGCGCGAGGGTCTGATTGGCGAAGGACGAGCTCATCACGTACGAGGGATGCCCGGTGCCGCAGCCCAGGTTCACCAGCCGCCCCTTGGCGAGGAGGATGATCCTCTTTCCGTCGGGGAAGATGACGTGGTCGACCTGGGGCTTGATCTCCTCCCATGTGCACTGCTTGATGGAGGCGATGTCGATCTCGTTGTCGAAGTGGCCGATGTTGCAGACGATGGCCTGATCCTTCATCTTCTTCATGTGATCGTGCGTGATCACATGGAAATTGCCGGTCGCGGTGACGAAGATGTCCGCCTTGTCGCAGGCGTAGTCCATGGTCACCACGCGATAGCCTTCCATCGCCGCCTGCAGCGCGTTGATCGGATCGATCTCGGTGACCCACACCTGGGCGGAGAGCGCGCGCAGCGCCTGCGCGCTGCCCTTGCCCACGTCGCCATAGCCGCACACCACCGCGACTTTGCCCGCGATCATCACGTCGGTGGCGCGCTTGATGCCGTCCACCAGCGACTCGCGGCAGCCGTAGAGATTGTCGAATTTGCTCTTCGTGACCGAATCGTTGACGTTGATCGCCGGGAAAGCGAGCCTGCCTTCCTTGTGCATCTGGTAGAGCCTGTGCACGCCGGTGGTGGTCTCCTCGGTGACGCCTTTCACCTGCGCGACGCGGGTCGAATACCACTTCGGGTCGCGGGCGAGCCTCGCCTTGATCGCGGCGAACAGGAACTTCTCCTCCTCGCTTGCCGGCTTGGCGATGAGGGAGGCGTCCTTTTCGGCGCGGGCGCCCAGGTGCAGCAGCAGCGTCGCATCGCCGCCGTCGTCCAGGATCATGTTGGAGTAGGCGTTGTCGGGCCAGTCGAAGATGCGGTGGGTGTAGTTCCAGTATTCCTCCAGCGACTCGCCCTTGTAGGCGAACACGGGCGTGCCCTTCACGGCGATCGCCGCGGCGGCATGGTCCTGGGTGGAGAAGATGTTGCACGAGGCCCAGCGCACCTGCGCGCCCAGCGCCTGCAGCGTCTCGATCAACACCGCAGTCTGGATGGTCATGTGCAGCGAGCCCGAGATGCGCGCTCCTCTCAGGGGCTGGGTCGCGGAGAATTCCTCGCGGATCGCCATCAGGCCCGGCATTTCGGTCTCGGCGATGGCGATCTCCCTGCGGCCCCAGTCGGCGAGCGCAAGATCGGCTACGTGGAAGTCCTGTTTGGATTTGAGTACAGCGCTCATCTCGCGCCCTCCTTGCTCAAAGAGTTTGCGAGCGCCGTTGCTATGTGAGCCCCCGAGCCTGGCGAACCTGGCGGTTCGTTGCAACGCTCCTCGGAGGGGCGGAATTATACCCCAGGCTAAAGCTCAGGCCATCGCCGGCTGCTTGATCCCCGAATCGGCCGCGAGCGCGCGCGCCTTGTCGGTCGCCTCCCAGGTGAACTCGGGCTCATCGCGGCCGAAGTGGCCGTAGGCGGCGCTCTTCTCGTAGATCGGCCGCAGCAGGTCGAGCATCTGGATGATGCCCTTCGGGCGCAGGTCGAAGTGCCTCTGCACCAGCTCGGAGAGTTTCTCGTCCGAGAGCTTGCCGGTACCGTGCGTGGTGACCATCACGCTCGTGGGCCGCGCGACGCCGATCGCGTAGGAGACCTGGACCAGGCATTTGGACGCGAGTCCCGCGGCGACGATGTTCTTGGCGACGTAACGCGCGGCGTAAGCTGCCGAGCGGTCGACCTTGGAGGGGTCCTTGCCGGAGAATGCGCCGCCGCCGTGCGGGGCCGAGCCGCCGTAGGTGTCCACGATGATCTTACGGCCGGTGAGCCCGCAGTCGCCCTTGGGGCCGCCGATCTCGAAGGTGCCGGTCGGGTTGACCAAGTACTTGATGTGCCCCTTATCCAGATTCTTGGGCAACACCGGTTTGATGATCTGCTCGATGACGGCTTCCTCGATCTGCTTGTGCGTGAGGCCAGGCCGGTGTTGAGTCGAGAGCACGACGGTCTCGATCGAGTCGGGCTTGTTGTCCACATACCGGATGGTGACCTGGGACTTGGCATCCGGGCGCAGCCAAGGCATACGCCCGTCGCGGCGCAGCTCGGATTGGCGCTCGACCAGCCGATGAGCGAGATAAATCGGAAGCGGCATCAGCTGCGGCGTCTCGTCGCAGGCGTAGCCGAACATCAGGCCCTGGTCGCCCGCGCCCTGCTCGAGATCCAGGCCCTTGCCTTCGTCCACGCCCTGGGCGATGTTTTGCGACTGCTCGCCGTAGGCGACGATCACCGTGCAGGTGTGGGTATCGAAGCCGATCGCCGGATCGGTGTAGCCGATGCGCTTGATGGTCTTGCGCGCGACCTCTGAGAAGTCGATGTGAGCTTCGCGCTTCTTGGTGATTTCACCGGCGAGCACGACCAGGTTGTCCTTCACCAGAGTCTCCGCGGCGACTCGGGCGTGCTTGTCCTGCGCTAGAATGGCGTCGAGAACGGCATCGGAAATCTGGTCGGCGACTTTGTCCGGATGTCCTTCAGACACCGATTCGGACGTGAATAGATAGCTGCTCATGCTGGCGGTTTTCCCCGCGAAAAAAGGTTCGCCAGTCTAGCACAGCGACCCGAGCCCACCCAACCCACTCCGCTCCCACTTTCGTCCCATAGACATGCTATTCCTGCTGCGGCTCGTGGCGCGCCTCCCCCTGCCGCTGTTACACGCTCTGGGCGCGGTCCTGGGTTGGACGGTCTACCTCGGCTCACCGCGTTACCGGAGGGACTTCAAACGCAATCTCGCCGCCGCCGAGCTGAGCGGGGTTCGGCTGCGCTGCGCCGCCGTAGCGGAAGCGGGCAAGAGCGTGATGGAAGTGCCGGCAGTCTGGCTGCGGCCGCTCGGACAGGTGGCCGCCCTCGTGGTCGAGGTGAATGGATGGGAGCACGTGGACGCCGGCGCGAAGCGCGGAAAGGGCGTCATCGTAGTGACGCCTCACATCGGCTGCTGGGAAATGGTCGGACAATATGTTGCGAGCCGCATGCCGATCACCGTGATGTACAGCAGACCTAAAATCCGGGTGCTCGAGCCGCTCATGCGGATCGGCCGCAGCCGCGGCCCGGCGATGGGAGGCATTCCCGCCGATCTGCGGGGCGTGCGCGCGATGTTGAAGGCGCTCAAACGCGGAGAAGCGATCGGGCTGCTGCCCGATCAGGTCCCCGGTATCGGCGAAGGTGAATGGGTCGAGTTCTTCGGCAGGCCCGCGTACACCATGACCCTTGTCGGCCGGATCGCCGAGCAGACCGGGGCTGCGGCGCTGCTGTGCTACGCCGAGCGCTTGCCCAGAGGACGCGGCTATCGCTTCGTCGCCGAACCGATGCTCGCGCCGCGGCCGCCCGAATCTGCGGTGCGCGCCCTCAACCGCTCCCTGGAGCGCCTGATTCGCCGCCACCCCGAGCAGTACCTGTGGGGCTATAACCGCTACAAGGTACCGGCGGGGGTGCTGCCGCCGGATGCCCGGTAGAGGGGCCCGCCTTGCTGATCCGAGTTGCCGCCGCCGTCGCCTGGATGCTGCATCGCTTGCCCCTTGCGCTGCTCGCTCCGATCGGCGCCGCTCTCGGTTCGCTCCTGTACATCCTTGGACGCGAGCGGCGCAAGGTCTGCCTGACCAATCTTTCTCGCTGCCTGCCGGAGATGACGGAAAAAGAGCGGGTCGCACTCGCCAAAGCGCACTTCCGCGCCTTCGGCAGAAGCGTCCTCGAACGCTCGATTCTATGGTGGGCGCCGCGCGAGCGCGTGATGCGCCTCGTGAAAATTGTCGGACTCGAGCGGATCCACGCGCTCAAAGGGCGGCCGCTCGTCCTGCTCGCGCCGCACTTCGTCGGCCTAGACGCAGGCTGTACGCGCCTCACCTGTGAAATCGACTTGGCGGGGATCTACGCGAGGCAGAAGGACCCTTTCTTCGACGCGCTGCTCCTCTTGGGGAGAACGCGCTTCGGGCACCAGCTCGCGATATCCCGCCAGGAGGGCGTGCGCCCGGCCCTCGCCGCGCTGAAGGAGGGGATCCCGTTCTACTATCTTCCCGATCAGGACTACGGGCCCCGCAATGCGATTTTCGTCCCGTTCTTCGCGGCCTCCGCCGCGACGATCACGGGCCTCTCGCGCATGGCCCGGCTCGCGGGCGCCCGCGTGCTGCCCTGCGTGACGCGCATGCTGCCGGGCGGCGCCGGCTACGAGCTACGGTGCTATCCGGTCTGGGAAAATTTCCCGGGCGACGACGATGCGGCCGACACGCGCCGCATGAACGCCTTCATCGAGGAGCGCGTGCGCGAAATGCCCGAGCAATACTTCTGGACGCACAAGCGTTTCAAGACCCGGCCGCCCGGCGAGACCAAGTGGTATTGACGTCGGGCCGGGCAGGGCTCGCCAGCTATAGTAGGGGCGGGTGATCGCACCCGGGAAGGTTGAACACCCACCGCGCGCGGGGTCGTGCGTTCCGTTATTCTGCTGTTAGTATTTGAAGGGCAACCAGTCGGAACGGGACTGGGTTCGTTCAGATCAGCGGATATGGTACATGGTGGCTGAGTCGAAATCGGTCAGCAGCCAGATGGCGACAGGCGCAGCCTGGATGGTGCTGCTGAAGCTGATCGACCGGTGCATTGGGCTCATCAGCACGGTCGTTCTGGCACGCCTCCTCGTGCCGGCAGATTTCGGCTTGATCGCGCTGGCGACGTCCTTGATCGCAATGCTGGAAGTGCTGGGTGCCTTCGGTCTCGATACCGCTCTCATCCAGCAGCCCGCCGCAGGGCGCCCGCAGTTCGACACGGTGTGGACTTTCAACGTGTTGTTCGGCCTCGGGATGGGACTGGTGGTCGCCGGTCTCGCTGCGCCGACTGCCTGGCTTTATGGCGATCGCCGGCTGGTGTCAGTCATGGTCGTGCTGGGGCTCGCGCGCGCGATCCAGGGCTTCGAGAACATCGGCGTCATCGCATTTCGCAAGGAAATGGCGTTCGACAAGGAATTCAAGTATCTCCTCGCGAAGAGATTCGCTACAACGGTGCTGGTCACGATCCCGCTCGCATTCGCCCTGAGAAGCTATTGGGCTCTGCTCGCGGGGAGTCTGGCCGGGATCTGTATCGGCGTAGGGCTCAGCTACGCGCTCCACCCGTTTCGTCCGCGGCCTTCCTTGGCAGCGCTCGGCCAACTGATGAAGTTCTCCAAGTGGCTGTTCGTCACGAGCTTGGTCGAATTTCTCTACTCGCGGATGGCAGACCTCATTGTAGGGCGATGGGTCGGCACGGCAGCGCTCGGTTCGTTCGCGCTCGCGCGTGAAGTCGCGAGGGTCCCGGCCCGCGAGCTGGCGGCATCAGTGCACCGGGCAGTGCTTCCTGGCTACGTCAAGCTCGCTGACGATCGAGCACTCCTGCGGCGGCAATACCTGAAAGTCACTTCGATCCTACTCCTCCTCGCAATGCCCGGAGGAATTGGCTTGAGCCTACTCGCTGAGCCGATCGTACTGATCCTCCTTGGCGCCAAGTGGAAGGAGACCGTGCCCTTGGTCCAGGTACTCTCGATCAACAGCGTACTAGCGGTGCTACTAAGCACGGTGCACTACGTGAATCTTGCGGTCGGCATGTCACGCGCGACGAGCTTGGTGCTCGCGGCCCATCCATGCATTTCGATCCCGCTGATGCTCTGGTGGGTGCCTTCTTACGCCGCCCAGGGTGCGGTCGCAGCGATGCTCGCAGCCTCGGTCGTAACGGCCCCGCTAAACTTTCAGCTGCTTGGCAAAGCAATCGAGTTCGGGCGCCGCGACCTGCTCGATATCCTCTGGCGGCCCGGCACGGGTTCGCTCGCGATGATCACTGCCGTTCTCGGCATCAAGACTTATTGGGCGCTGCTGCCATCGAGCCTTCCTGGTCAGATCGCTTACGTCACATTCGTCTCCGGCGTCGGGGCGCTCGTGTACACCGCGACTATCCTCTTGCTTTGGTGGTGGTGGCGAGGTGACTCTGACAGCCCGGAAGCCTGGCTACTCGAACGTGCCGCAAAGCTGGCAGGCGTCGTCCGCAAGCGCAGCGGCACTCGCTTTCGCTAGAACCGCGCTCCCCCACCATTCCGATCCTTGACATCTACGATTCGATCTGCAGGACCATGAAACTTCAGCACGAGTGTATCGAAGATGCGCTTGGGGCTCTCGCCGAAGACCGGCCGGCCGCGCCTGCGTTACAGGCACCGGGCCGCAAACCGCTGACCTACGCCGACCTCGCTGCCCAGATCAACCGCGTTCGAAAATACCTCGGCGGCCTGGACATCGGGCGGGGGGATATCGTCGCAGGAGTTATTCCGTCGCGGCCGGAAATGGCCGTCGCGTGTGCCACCCTCCCTGCGTCATCGACGTTCGCGCCGCTCAGCCCATCACTCACTCCCGACGACTATGCGCAATTGGTCGTTCGCATGGGCGCGAAGGCAATTCTGGCACCGAAAGGGGAGGACCATCCGGTTCGCGCGGCAGCGCGGCGGCACGGGGTTGCGGAAATCGACGTTGCGGTGGAGCCCGATGCACCCGCCGGTCTGTTCACGCTCGATCTCGGCCGGGCCGCGGACTCGCTTCGCAACCCGACGCCAGCGCGTCCGCAGCTCGCCTACATCTTGGTGTCCTCGGGTACGACGGGCCGGCCGAAGCTCATTCCTTCACCGCACCACCAAACGCTGCGCTACGCGAACGCGGTGGGCGAGTGGCTCGAATATTCGCCGCGCGACGTGGGCTGTCATCTCATGCCCATGCATCTTGGGAACGGCTTGCGCAGCGGATGGTTGAATCCGCTTCTAAACGGAGTATCGACCGTCTGCCTTCCTGAAGTCGACGTCGACGCTTTCTTCGCGGCTCTAGAGCAATACCGGCCGACGTGTTTGAACGCCGGGTTCACCCTGTTGAGCGCGATCCTGCGCCGGGTGCCCGATTACCGAGGCGCAGTTGCCCAAAGCCGCCTCCGGTTTCTGCGCGCTGGGTTGGGACGACTCGATTCCGACGAGATCGAACGCCTCGAACAGGACTTTAGCGCACCCTTGCTCGGCGCGCTTTCGTCGACCGAAACCACTTCGATCGCCCATGACCCGCTTCCGCCGCGTCCGCGGAAACGCGGCACGGCGGGGCTCCCCCTGGGGAACGAGATTGCGATCATGGACAGCTCCGGCGCGATCGCCGGCGCTCGCGCGGAAGGCGAGATCGTAGTCCGTGGCCCGCTCGTCTTTGGCGGCTATCTCGACGATCCACAACTTACGGCAGAGTCGTTCGTGGGCGATTGGTTCCGCACCGGCGACCTGGGACACATCGACGAGGACGGATATATCCATCTTTCTGGGCGTATCAAAGAGATCATCAACCGCGGCGGGGAAAAGATCTCTCCGCTCGAGATCGACCTAGCGATTCGGTCTTTGCCGGGCGTGAACGAGGCCGCTGCGTTCGGCATCCCTCACCCAACTCTCGGGGAGGAGATCGTCGCCGCAGTAGTTCGACAACCGGATGTGACGCTCCAGGAGGCGCAGGTTATCCAGCACGTCGGCCGGCGTCTCGAGCTACGGAAGGTGCCGCGACGCATTTACTTCGTCGAGCGTCTGCCACGCACCGACAACGGCAAACTGCGCCGTCATGCACTTCCGCAATTGCTGGGCTTGACTCAAGACGCCGCCGCTCAAGGCGCTCCCTCGCCGGACGCGAAAGAGATCCGGTGTCTGTCGCCGCTCGAAGGGGCGCTTGCCGGACTTTGGGCCACGTTGCTCAAGATCGAGCACGTCAACCCAGACGACAACTTCTTTCTCCTTGGCGGGGATTCGTTGCGCGGCGTCCAACTCATCGCGCAGGTCAAGGCCTTGTTCGGTGTCGAACTCGCTATCCAGTCGCTGTTCGAGGAAGGGGCCACACTTGTCGGCATGGCGCGCTCTATCGAGGCGATTCGCAACGCGGAAACTAAAGCGCCTGTCGGCGCCCGTAGCGCGGCGGGGCAAGCTGCCGATGCGACAATTCCTCGACGGCAAAGTCGCGAACCATCGATCCTCTCACACACGCAACGACGCGCATGGTTTCTCGCTCGGCTCGATCCAAGCAACCCCGCCTACAACGAGCGCCGCGCACATCGACTGACCGGGACCATCGACGTCGATGCGCTGCGCGGGAGCTTGCAAGCTGTCCTGCGTCGTCACGAGATCCTGCGAACCACCTACGCCCTGGTCGATGACGAGCCGCGGCAGGTCGTGCGTGAGCACGCGACGCTGGATCTCCGGCGCTTCGATCTCTCCTCTATGGCGGCGTCGAAGCAGGACGATGCGTTGGCCGACATCCTGACCGTCGAGGCACAACAGCCCTTCGACCTCGAAACCGGTCCGCTCGCGCGCTTCAGTCTTATCCGTCTTGGGGACGACGATCACGTGCTGATGCGAGTGTGGCATCACATCGTCTCCGATGGCTGGTCGGCGGGGCTATTCGAGCGTGAGCTCTCGATTTTGTACAACGCGTCGGTAGCGGGCCGTGCTGCGGAGTTGCCGGCACTTGCGCTGCAGTACGCAGACTATGCGGTATGGCAGCGCCAGTGGCTCGCCGGCGAAGCGCTGGACAAGCAGCTTGGCTACTGGAAGGGGAAGCTCGCCAACCTCTCGACCCTGGAGCTGCCTACCGACCGCCCCCGCCCGGCGGTGCAAAGCAACCATGGGGCACGCCTGGAGAGCGTACTCCCGCAGTCACTTGCGGAAGCGGTAAAGGCGCTCGGACACGTCGCAGGCACCACGCCGTTCATGACGCTACTGGCGGCATTCCAGGTGCTGCTGCATCGCTACAGCGGCGTCGAGGATATTGTGCTGGGCACGCCGATCGCCGGGCGCAGGCGCGCCGAGCTCGAGGGGCTGATCGGATTTTTCGCCAACACGCTGGTGCTGCGCGTGAGCCTGGCGGACGCGCCGACGTTTCGCGAGCTGCTCGCGCGAGTGCGCGAAAGCGCCCTCGCCGCCTACACGCAACAGGACGTCCCCTTCGAGAAGCTGGTCGAGGAGCTCGCCCCGAGCCGCGATTTGAGCCGCAATCCGCTGTTCCAGGTCTGCTTTGCGCTGCAGAACACGCCCGACGCGGTGCTCGCGCTGGAGGGCCTGCAGGCCAGCCGCCTGGCGCTGCCGACCCGCCACGCCAAGTTCGATCTCACCTTGACGCTAAGCGAGCGCGCGTCGGGGCTGCAGGCAAGCTGGGAGTACTGCACCGATCTTTTCGAGCGTGCGACGATCGAGCGCATGGCGGCCCATTTTCAGCGGTTGCTCGAAGCAATCGTGGCCGATCCGGGACAGCGCATCGGGCAGTTCGCGCTACTCGACGCGGCCGATCGCCACCGGCTGCTGGTGGAGTGGAACAACACCGCGGCAGATTACCCCAGAGAGGCCTGTCTCCACACGCTGTTCGAGGCCCGTGTAGTCAAGGCGCCGCAGGCGGTGGCGGTGGCCCACGAGGGCAACACGCTTACCTACGCCGAGCTCAACGCACGCGCCAACCGGCTCGCCCATCGCCTGCGCGCCCACGGAGTCGGGCCGCAGGCGCTGGTAGGCATTTGCATGGAGCGCAGCCTCGATCTCATAGTGGGCTTGCTCGGGATCCTGAAGGCGGGCGGCGCTTACGTGCCGCTCGATCCTTATGTGCCTCGCGAGCGGCTAGCCTGGATGCTTGACGACGCGCACGTCGCGGTGGTCCTCACGCACGCGCATCTACGGCAGCAGCTCCCCGCCGGCCCGAACCTGATCTGTCTCGACACCGACTGGTTTGAGATCGCGGCCGAACCCGATTACGAACCGGCATCCGCCACCACCCCCGACAACCCGATCTATGTCATCTACACGTCCGGCTCGACCGGCATGCCCAAGGGGGTTTTGGTCTCGCATCGATCGTTGGTGAACTACACGCAGTGTTTCAACGCCGAGTTGCAGATCGGTCCACGCGATCGGGTGCTTCAGTTTGCTTCGGTCGCATTCGATGTTAGCGCGGAAGAAATCTTCGGCGCCTTGACGGCCGGCGCGACGCTCGTGTTACGCGACCAACAGATGCCGCGCTCGGGATCGGCGTTTCTTCAGACGTGTGAAAGGTTGGGAATCACCGTGCTGGACCTACCGACCGCCTTCTGGCACGAACTCGTCAACGGTTTCACACCGCGCGCGCTTAAGCTGCCACAATCGGTCCGCGCGGTGATCATCGGAGGAGAAAGAGCGCTGCCCGAACTCACCCGTCGATGGCTGCGTGAAGTCGGTCCGACTGTGCGCACGGTCAACATGTACGGACCGACCGAGGCAACCATTGCAGCGACCTGCCACGACTTGACCAACGCCACCGGCGACTGGACAGAGGTGCCGATCGGTCGACCGATGGCGAATGTCCAGATCTACATTCTAGACGCGTACCTGCAGCCGGTGCCGGTGGGCGTACCCGGTGAGTTGCACGTCGGTGGCGTGGGGGTAGCCAAGGGCTATCTGAATCGACCCGACCTGACCGCCCAGAAATTTATTCCGCACCCATTCAGCGAGGACCCGCAGGCGCGCCTCTACAAGACCGGCGACTGGGCACGCTACCTGCCCGACGGCAATATCCAGTTCCTGGGACGGGTGGACGCGCAGGTGAAGCTGCGCGGGTTCCGCATCGAGCCGGCAGAAATCACCTCCGCGCTGGATACCTACCCGGCTGTGCGGGCGTCCCATGTCATAGCGTGGCGGCAGGCTTCGGGCGATGTCGCCCTCGGTGCTTACGTCGTTCCGCGGCACGCCGATCGGGATCCGCCGACCGCCGCAGAGCTACGGCGCTTCCTTTCCTCGCGCCTGCCGACCTACATGGTTCCGGTTTGGTTCGTCGTGTTGGAATCGATTCCGCTGACGTCGAATGGCAAGGTGGATTTGCATGCCCTGCCTGATCCTTCTGTCCATAGCGTGCGCGAATCCGGCGAGTATGTCGCGCCCAGGGACGAGACCGAGCGGGTCATATGTCGCCTGTGGGCCGAGGTACTCGGCATCGAGCGCGTTGGGCTCGATGACAATTTCTTCGAGATCGGCGGACACTCGCTGCTTGCGGCCCGGCTATTTGCCCGACTCGACAAGGAGTTCGGCCGGTCGCTTCCGCTCGGAGTACTGTTCGCCGCACCGACCGTCCGCGTCCTCGCCGAGAGCTACCGCGTTTCTTCAGCACCGCAAGGTTATTCCACGCTCGTCGCGCTCACGACGAGCGGCTCGCTGCCGGCCATCTACGCCGTGCCGGGGATGTTTGGAAACGTAATAGGCTTCGCTGAGCTCTCGCGCGAACTCGGGCTCGCACAACCATTCTATGGGTTGCAATCGCTAGGACTCGACGGAATGGCAACGCCGCTCGATTCGATCGACGTGATGGCAAGACGCTATGCAAGCGAGATCCAGACGATTCAGCCGCACGGACCTTATATTCTCTTCGGCGCGTGCTTCGGTGCGACCGTCGCCTACGAGATGGCTCGTCAGCTCCTCGCAGCGGGGGAAGAAGTGGCGTTCCTCGGGCTGCTGGATCCAGCGCGCCGCATTACGAGCGGGGCGAGTAAGGATCCGACTTCTACACCGCGGCTTTTGAAGCGCGCGCTGGCGCTCGGTAACTCCGTGAAGGACCGGCTGACGCTCTATCTCGAAGAGATGCGCGGCCGCGGCTACGGCGATCGTGTCACATACATCGCGCGCAAGCTTCGTGCGCTCGGCCGCTTGCTCGGGAAAGGCGACGCCTTCAAGGACGTCCAACGCGAGATCAATCAGCTCGAAGTCTATCGGGCGAACCTCCTTGCCCTAGATCGCTATCGGCGTAAGCCGCTGAGCGGCCGCCTGCGAGCGGTTGAAATCTTTGAAACGACCCGCCGGGGCCGCCGCCGCGAGGGCGGGTCCTCCGAATGGAGTGCGCTCTGGGAAGGCAAGGTGATTCGCCATCGCGTGCTGGGCAGAGACTCCGGGGACATGCTGACCGGTGCGAACGCACGCGTTCTCGCTGCGCTCGTTGCGGAGCGATTGCGGGTTGCCCGCGAGGGAAGCACATAGGGCCGGATCGCACCTATGCCGAGCGCCGGTGTCGATATGACTTGGCTACGCCGAGTTACCGTTCCTGACCGAAAATCGGTCAGTCTAGTCTCCGCGCAGCCTCGAACGTCGGCTCGAGTTCAATCAGAAGCGGGCGTAGCGCTTCCGTCACCGAGCCGATGGCAACCGAGACCACATGATCGGGCGTGGGCTGGAACGTCCGCACCTGCCAGCCGGTTCTGGAGCGGGGTTCGACGGTTGGATCGTTCACGAACGCAAGCTCGTCCGCGTCTCCGATCAGCACGCAGCGCGGGTCTATCTTTAGCCCCAAGCCCAACGCCTTCAACACCGCTTCTTTGCGGGTCCACAGTCGGTGAAACGCCGCGGTAGCCTCGTTCCCGGCCAGGGTGCCCATGCGCGCCAGCTCGGACGGGGAAAGGATGGCGCTGAGCAGCGGATCGTCCACCGCGCGGGTCGATAGTCGCTCCGCATCAACACCGCAGGCCACACGTCGCGTGAGCGACACGGCAAATAGGTCCAAAGTGTGGGTGAGGTTGAACCGAATCGGTGGTGCCCCTGTGGACCAAGCGAGCTCCGGACGCCCACCGCTGCCAGTTTCGAAGGCGAGCTCGTGGGCTGCCGTGCCTATATAGGTCGCAAGCGTCAACCTGAGCGCTGCGTGCGAGGCGAGGAACATGGTGCGGTCCTCAAGCCGCCTGAAGCGTCGAGCCGTCTCTCGCTCGCTTGCATCCAACAGTGTTCCGTCGTGGACCCATGGAGGCATGCACTGCGGGGATAGGCGCCCGATCCAGACGTGAACACAGGCATCTGAAGCATCCAGAGACTGGACGAGGCCAGGGGGTACGCGGATCCGCATATTGGCGTGTTGTCGACGTCCTCCGGGACTAGGCGAGGGGAAGTCGCGACGACGCTCGCGTTTCGTTGTCGTGAACTGCTACGATCCCACGCGCGTCGGGATGCATCTCGGCGACTCCAATCGCGCCGAGCATGACGCAGGCTGCATACCGCCGCTCCTGCTCGCCATGGCAAATCTGTCGATCGTGGCCCCTACCGACCGCAATGACCGCGACGACCAGCCGCGGGGGGATACTCTCAGCAATTACGGGTAACGTTGCGGGTATCACCGGGACGGAGCTGGGACAAGTATAGTGTAAGCAATCCGCTAGATCACTTATGCGACTCAAATTCACCAAGATGCATGGCGTCGGCAACGATTTCGTCGTGATCGACGGTGTCAGCCGGGACATCAAGATGACGCCACAGTTCGCGAAACGGCTCGCGGACAGGCATTTCGGCGTCGGCTGCGATCAGGTGCTGGTCGTGGAAAAACCTCAACGCAAGCACGTCGACTTCCGCTACCGCATCTGGAACGCCGACGGAGGCGAAGTCGAGCAGTGCGGCAATGGCGCGAGGTGCTTCGTCCGCTTCGTTCACGAAAAGGGACTGACGACCAAGAAGAAGATATGCGTCGAGACCCTCTCCAGCGTGATCGCTCTGCGCCTGGAGACCGACGGGCAGGTGAGCGTCGATATGGGCGCGCCAATATTCGAACCCGAACGCGTGCCCTTCGATGACTCTGGAATTGTACCGATCGGAAAAATTCCCCCCGATTCCCCCTTGAGGTGGCCGCTGGAAGTAGCCGGCCGCACGGTGCAAGTCGCGGTGCTTTCCATGGGCAATCCGCACGCCGTGCAGACAGTCGCCGACGTGGATTCGGCGCCGGTTACTACCGAAGGGCCGCTGATCGAGCGTCATCCCCGATTTCCGCGACGTGCGAACGCGGGCTACATGCAAGTGGTCGCGCGCACTCACATCCGGCTGCGCGTATGGGAGCGCGGCGCGGGAGAGACGCTCGCCTGCGGCACCGGCGCCTGCGCTGCAGTCGTCACCGGCATCCGCGAGGGGCTGCTCGACGAATCGGTCGAGGTCGACACGCGCGGCGGCCGATTGACGATACGCTGGGCGGGCGGGGAAAATGATCCAAACCGCACGGTGTGGATGACCGGTCCGGCCGTCGCCGTGTTCGAAGGGGAGATCGAAATTGAGAGCTGACGATGTCGCGCGCTACCTGAGGGAGAACCCCGACTTCTTCGAAAGCTACGCCGACATGCTCGCCGAGATCACCGTTCCGCATCCGCACGGCGGGCGCGCCATTCCGCTCTCGGACCGCCAGATGCTCGGCCTGCGCGAGAAAAGCAGAGCGCTCGAATCGCGCCTCACGGAGCTCCTGCAGATCGGCGAGGAGAACGACGCGATCGGCGAGAAGATGCACCGCCTGAGCCTTGCCCTGCTCTCCGCGCCCGACCTGCAAAGCCTCCTGACCGTGCTCTATCTGCACTTGCGCGAGGACTTCGCCGTCCCCCACTCCGCGCTGCGGATCTGGGGCGCGGAAGGCGGGGCCTTCCGGGGAGCGGCGGATGCCGCGGAGTTGCGCCCCGTGGGCGAACAACTGAAGCGTTACGCGGCGTCCTTGTCGCAGCCCTTCTGTGGCCCGAGCGGGGACGCGGAGGCCGCAGCCTGGTTCGGCGAGGGGGCCTCGCACGTTCGCTCGGTGGCCCACATGGCCCTGCGCGACAAGGAATGCTTCGGGATGCTTGCCCTGGGCAGCGAGGACGTTCTGCGTTTCTACCCGGAGATGGGCACGCTGTATCTGAAGCGCATGGGCGAGCTCACGGGCGCGGCCCTGCTGAGATTTCTCTAGCCGCGGCCGGCGGGAATGGCTCACGACTCCCGCCTCAGGCTGCTCGAAGAGTTTCTCGATCAGCTCGCGCACCAGCGGCGGCTGAGCCCCGGAACTGCGCGCAATTACCGCCGCGCGCTTGAGCAGCTGTTCGCCTCGAATGACGGCGTGCCCCTGAAGAGCCTCGAGGCGCAGCACCTACGTCGCACCGTGTCGCAGTTGCACGCGCGCGGCATGTCGGGCCGGACCATTGCGTACCTCCTCTCGGGCTGGCGGGGGTTTTTCAATTGGCTCGTCAAGCACCGCGGGTTTCCCCACAACCCCTGTGTCGGCTTGCGCGCGCCGAAAAGCCCGAAGGCGCTGCCCAAGGCGCTTTCCCCGGACCTTATGTCGCG
>Ga0066651_10000222_pt1 | contig 16759 bp, 19 predicted proteins | sample GraSoiAngelo_100_FD_71410 | JGI IMG/M metagenome (GOLD analysis project Ga0066651, IMG submission 71410) | Grasslands soil microbial communities from the Angelo Coastal Reserve, California, USA - 14_0903_02_20cm | ecosystem: Environmental > Terrestrial > Soil > Grasslands | place: USA...
GATTTGTGTAAGTGGTTTAGAATAAACAGTTACGGGAGGGGTGTGTAAATGTTGATTCTAAAAGGCAGCCGCCTTTAGTTCCCGGGCGGAATAATACAGGCGTTCGGCGGCCCGCAATTTCTGGGCCGGCGTCATTGCCTGCACGATCTTTTGTGCTTCCGTTTTCATCGCTGCATCCGATTGTCCAAGTGTGTTCACCGACCAATATAGGCTGTTAGGCTGCTTACGGAAAGAAGTTATCATCGTTTATCGAGAAGGGCGTTCATCGAGAAGGGCGCTCGTCGAGGAGGACTTTGAGGCGGGCGTAGCCGGCGCGGCTGACGGGCAGGCGCGTGCCGTCGGTGAGAATCGCCAAGCGGTTATCTTTGCCATAAGGCTCGATGCGCGCAACGCGTTCGAGATTAACAATGTAAGAGCGGTGAATGCGCACGAAGCAGTCCGGATTAAGGCCCGCTTCCAGGCCGGCGATGGTTTGCTGCTTGAGATGCTTCTTGCCCTGAGTGGCGAGCGCCACATAATCGTCCTGAGCCTCCGCATAGTCGAGCTTAGCAACGGGAATCAGCGTGATCTTGGTGCCGTCTTTCACCACGAGACGTTCGAGAAATTGCTGGGGCGGGCGAGCTGTGGCAGCGAGATCATGGGGCGAAGGCATCTTCGCGCCCAGGCGGCTTTTCGCTCTTTCCAGTGCAGCTTCAAAGCGCTCGCGCCCGATGGGCTTCAACAAATAATCAACGGCATGCACTTCGAACGCGCGCATCGCGTATTGATCGTAGGCGGTCACAAAGATGACGGGCGTTTCGGTGCCAATTAACTCCAAAACATCAAAACCCGTCAGTTTGGGCATCTGCACATCGAGGAAAATCAAGTCGGGCTGGTACTGCGCGACGGCCTTCACGGCTTCCATACCATTGGCGCACTCCGCGGCGATTGCAATCTCCGCATGAGGTTGCAGAAATTCGCGAATCACGTGGCAAGCGAGTTCTTCATCATCGACAATGATGGCCTTCCATTTTTTATCACGCGCAGGGCTCAAGGTTGCTCCTCGGTTTCCGCGGGGAGGGACAAGCTAACCTGAAAAAGCTCACCTTCGTTGTTTACGTGAAGGCTGGCGTCCTTTCCGTAGCGCGCCTCCAAACGGAGTTGCACGTTTTTCAGCCCACGGCCGCCCGAGCGGCGCGGCGGGGAGTCCGGATCCCAGGAATTCTCAACGAGAATGGCCAATCGTCCGTTTTGGCGCTGCGCCGCCACACGCACCTGACCGCCCTCGGGAAGACTAGCGATGCCATGCTTGACAGCGTTCTCCACGAGCGGCTGGAGAAGCAACGGCGGGAGCAGGCAGGGCTTGGACTCTTCCTGAATTTCCTCGAGCATGGTCAGTCGTGTGCCAAAGCGGACCTTCTCAATGGCCATATATTTTTGAAGCAAGTCCAGTTCCTCGGAAAACCGAACCGACGTCCTTTCGCCGAGGCCCAGCGTCAAGCGCAAGAAGTCACCGAGCAGAACGCACATATCGCGCGCGCGAGCCGGATCAATGCTCGTCAGCGCGCTGATGGAGTTGAGGCTGTTGAAAAGAAAGTGAGGATTCACCTGGGCCTTGAGCGCTTTCAATTCGGCATCGCGAGCAAGGACGCGTGCTTCGACTGCTTGCGCTTCTGCGTGGCGCGAGTTCTCCATAGCGATAAGGACGTAGTGGAAAGCGACGGAAAGCAGGTAGAGGAGGACGCCGATGGTGAAGATGGAGTTTAGTTGGGGCCGGAACTGGGTCCTGATGGCCTCGAATTTTTCGGGGCTGAGAATGGCGTAGGAAAGCGCCGCGCCGGCCTGGGTCCAAACGAAACTGATTAGCACCGCGGCGCTCAAATGCGTCAGCAGCAAGCGGAGGAAGCTGACTCTTCCCAAGGGAGTGGCGCGGCAGGGGTACCAGGCCGAGAGACAGAGGAAAGCGTAGAACAGGAACACGCTTACGGCGAGGGCAGTTGCTTGCAGCCAGCCGAGCCCCCCGCGAGTGACCAGGACGTAGATCGACGTAGCAGTGAGCGGGGCCCAAGCGAGCAGGTAAAGTCCCAGGCGGTTTCGGCTGAGCAGCGGGTGCATCGGAGGGGCTCAGTTCTTGATTTCCAAGCCGCCGAAGATGACCGCACCGGTGATCACCAGCACTTTGAGGCTGGAGTTCGTGGGATCGTTCACTCGGGCGGTGCGCGTTTTGTCTTCGATTCCACCAAAAATGGGCGCGCCGCGAAAGGCCACCTGCCAGGTGGGGGGGATACGAACTTCCACGCCGCCGAAAATGGCGGTGATCGCCAAAGTGGCTTCGGTCCCTTGGATGTTGGCTTCAGTGAGATCGAGCTCGACGCCGCCAAAAATGGCGGTGATGTCGCCGCCTTGAAAATCCTGGCTGGTCATGCGGCGCTCCAGTCCGCCGAAGACGACAGCTTCGTTGAGCGTAGTGCGGGGATCACCTGTCCCCGAAGTGGGAGCAGGGGTTCTCGAGCTCCATTGAGAGGAGCCCCACATGATAAAAAGTCCGAGGGCGATGAGCATCATGGGCCAAAAGGCAGCCCAGCCAAAGTGCGTGATGCCCAGTTCATTGAGTTCCAGAATAACGCCTGCAAACAGCAGGAGAACTCCCCAGGCACGCCGCTGGGACAGGACGTTCATGACGCCAGCGAAGACGATGAGCAAGGGCCAGAACCGCCAGAGGCTGCCGATAGAAATGACTCCGAGGTGATCGAGAAGGAAGGCAAGGCCGATCAAAATGAAGATGCCGCCCATAACGATGCCACCGCGGCCGCGAAGGTCTATGCCGACCACCATGGGACGACGGCGCGATCCCGGTGTTGCATCATCGTTCTGGAACTGGGAATGAATGGTGCGATGAATCTGATCGTGAAGTTCATCCTTGAACTTTTTCGGGTCAACATTTTTCTCTTCGCTCACATGCTTCTCCTGTGGTTCCGGTGGCGCCCGTAATCTCTCGCGCTCATGAGTGCGATTCCGTTGCGGAGGAACCCGCCGAGGCGCGGGGCCTTGTAAGCCGGCGGTCGAGTCCGCTTTTCAGTAATCCTGCTCCGATGGTGACAACTAGGAGTGGCCAGAATGATACCAAGTTCTGGCGAAGACCCGACAGGAAGGCGTCGCGATCGAAGGCATACGCCTGCACGGCGTGCATTCCGGCGAGACCGAGCGCAGGGACGATTCCGACAGCATCGTGCGCGGAAATGCCGGCGAAGTTGTTGATGCAGGCGGCTATCCCCTCTAGATTGCCGAAGAGGAAGGCCAGGCCGAGCGCGAGGAGAAGCGCTCCGGCGATGGATTTCAGGCTGTTTGAGGATGCTTGCCGCGCCGCCATGTTCGCCTCCTGAAGGGCCATTTCCTGGCCCGGATGCGAGAATACGGGTGGCTCCATGGGAGCGCATCCAAGATTCGGCCAAGTGAGGGGATTTACCGGCGAATGGTGGGTGGGAGAGGGGCAGTAAGCGGCCGAGAATCCATCAATTCGGGCTGGGCGAATAAGAACGCTTGCAAAATGAGCAACTTCGCAATAGGGTAGGCGGCACGGTTTGGGACCTCCACCTGAAGAGTCTTGTTCCAGGTTGCCAGGAGATATGGAATGACGGCTTCTGTTTCCATGGGCAGTGCTGCACGTAATCATGCTGAGCGATGGCGGTGGCTGGTGTATGTGGGGCTGGCGATCGTTGGCGCGTTGCTGACATTTGTTGGCGCGCGGGCGCAACAGAAGGCCACGGACGATGCCACATTTCGCAAGCTCATCGATAGCTATTGCGCGGCCTGGAGCACTGGAAACGCGGATGCTCCAGCGAAGTTCTACGCCAAGGAAGATGGACTTGTATTTTATGATGTGGCGCCCTTTTCGTATCACAGTTGGAAGGAATACCACGAGGGCGTGCAGAAGGAATTCCTGGAGGGCGCGGCGGAGATCAAACTGACTGCAGGCAAGGATTTGAGAGTGAACCGCCGCGGGACGATCGCGTGGATGACAGTGCCCATGCATTTGATGGAAAAATCGAAAAAAGACGGTAAGACTACGGAGATGGAACTCCGGTATACCGGGATTTGGGAGAAGCGCGGGGCGAGCTGGGTGCTGGTTCACGAGCATCTTTCCACTCCGGCGGCTGGAAGCTAGAGTCTTGACCAAGAGGACTGGGCGATTTGCCCATGGCGCAAGAAATGTTCAAGACGGTGCAGTACTACTGGAATGCAGCTCGGGGCTATCGATTCAGGCCTTGGGAAAGTCCTTACATCCGCTGGCGGTTTGAGGCGTTCCTCGGGAAGGAAGCCACGAATTTGACGGCCAGCAAGTTTTTTCATCTTGCCTGGAAATACCGCGAACACATGGAACGGTTTGTGGATTGGGCCGCGGAAAGAAATCGCTTCCAGCGCCGACGGCACGCCTGAAGGTTGAACGCACTCCTCAATAAGTTGGAATGACTCGCCCGCAGTTCTTTGCGCGGAGGTATAATACTGTCTGGGAGGAGGATCCGTGGAAGAGCTGAAGATCCTCCAGAAGACGGAACAGCTTCACGAAGCGCGCTGGTGGGAAGCGGAGCCCAACGGGCGAGTTCACTGCTACCTTTGTCCGCGGCATTGCCACATCGGGTCAGGTCAAGCGGGATTCTGCTTCATCCGCATCAATCAAAACGGAAGACTCTATAGCCTCGGATACGGCGCGCCAGCCGCTTTGCAAGTCGATCCCATCGAAAAGAAGCCACTGAATCATTTTCTGCCGGGCACGCGCGTTTTCAGCATGGGCACGGCGGGCTGCAATATGGGCTGCTTCTTCTGCCAAAACTGGGACATTTCCAAATCACGGTCTGACCAGGTGCGTTCGCAGCATGTTCCGCCGAAGGACGTGCCGCTGCTGGCTTTGAAATATGGCTGCGAGTCCATCGCGTTCACGTACAACGAGCCGACGATTTGGGGCGAGTACATCATAGACATTTGTGCGGCGGCTAAGAGCTATGGACTGAAAACGGTGATGGTGACGAACGGCTACATCACCTACGACGCGTTCCACGACATCTACGATCACATCGACGCGGCGAATGTGGACCTGAAGGCGTTTACCGAGAATTTCTACGGAAAGATTACGCTGACGCATCTTCAGCCGGTCCTGGAGACACTGGCGTGGCTGAAGAAGGAGACGCCGGTCTGGTTCGAGATCACCAACCTGATGATTCCGACGCTGAACGATGATCCCGCCGAAACGCGAAAGCTGGTCGAGTGGATTCTGACTCATCTCGGGCCGGACGTGCCTCTGCACTTCACGGCGTTTCACCCGGACTTCAAGCTGCAGGACAAGCCGCGCACACCGGCGAAAACGCTGGATCATGCACGGGAAATCGCGCTAGAAGCCGGGTTGCGCTACGTTTATGAGGGAAATATCTACAGCGATGGCGCGAACACCTATTGTCCGAAGTGCGGGGAATTGTTGGTCAGTCGGTCGTGGCACGACGTGCTGGAGAATCAAATCAAGAATGGCGCTTGCCCGAAGTGTGGGCTCGGAATTCCTGGTGTTTGGACGAACGATGCGAAAGGGAAGCGCTGGCCAAAGCGGGGCGCGCCGTCTGCTGCGAAGACCTATACCCATTTGAATCTGTAAGTTCACTTCTCATTGTGTGTCATCGCGGATGAAAGTGATAGAAACCGGGACCTACTCGCATGGCGTGATGCCATGTGAGCGGAAACGCCCACCAAACTAAAGTGCCCAGAATTCCTTGGCTGATGGCGAGCGGGATGATGTTGCGCTCGCGCGCAAAGAGCCACGCCATGGCGACTCCGCCGATAAAAGTGAGCGGCACCAGCACGGGATTCGGCCAATGGAGCGCCGCAAAAATCGCGCCTGCGAGCAGCGAAGCAAGCGCAGGGCTATCGATTGCGCCGAGGAGCCGGTTCGTCGAATAGGAATTCAACCCCACCTGCTGGAGCAGGCAAAACGCCATGTAGCCAAAAAAACGATTCGGCATTAGGAGGCGGTGAGCCGGACTGTGCATGGCGCCAAGAAGAATTCCTACAAGGCAGAGCGCGACGATACACGGCAGAAAGACCAACGCCGAGCGCTCAGTAGCGAGCCACAAATTGTCGGCTCGCCATCCGAGGGTCTTCGGAGTGTCGCGATGCACGATGAAACTGGCAAGCATCCAGACGGGGAACACCAGCCACAACGACCGGGCCAACGCCTGAAGCTGCCAGATGTACCAAGCAACGTAAGCGGAGAAGGCGAGAGCTTCAATCAGGATTAAGGAACGCCGGGCGGCCGTAGTCATGGCGAAGTTGGTCCATTATTCCACGGAAAGCCCTTCGTCTGGATGGCTGAGATCGAGAAGCTGCAGCGCGCTCTCAAAAAGCTGGTCGATCTCTTTTTCGCCGACCTCGTGTGGAGCGAGGAATTCGTTCAGGTCGAAGTCTGGAAAGCCGCGGTTGGTCACACGCGCCGGCAAGAGTTCCCGCAAGCGGCGGGAATCAATCGATCCCAGCTCGCGGATTTCTTCAAACATCACGCGTTGCAGAGGATCGTCAAAGACGCCGGGGTCGAGCAATTTGCAAATCTCAATGCGCGTTCCGCTCTTGATCAGCACCGAGCACAGAAAGCGCAGGGTGTTTTTCTGAAGCTGAAATCTGGCGTTAGGATTTTGAATACGCATTTGGCCACGCTTTCGCGAAGAGCACGGAGAAAGCAACGAAAAGACCGGGAATTCGCAGGCCAACCCCGCGCATCACTCGCGAGAAAATCACAGTAAATGAGATGATACCGGAGCGGGTGAGGTTGCGTTCGGGGGAGCGGCGCGCATGGACAAAAAGCATCGAGTCGTTATTCTTGGTGGCGGATTCGGCGGACTGGCTGCCGCGCAAAAATTGAAGCGCGCGCCGGTCGAAGTCACGCTCATTGATCGCCGGAATTTTCATCTTTTTCAGCCGCTGCTGTACCAAGTGGCCACGGGGTCACTGTCTCCTGGAGAAATTGCGGCGCCACTGCGCGGCGTTTTGAGCAAGCAGAAAAATACCCAAGTTCTTCTGGGCGAAGCCGTGGACGTTGATCCACAGGCAAAGCGAGTTATGTTGCGTGACGGCGCTTCCTTCGAATATGACTCGCTGGTTGTGGCCACGGGAACGCAGACCTCCTACTACGGGAATGATTCCTGGCGGCAGTGGGCGCCGAGCCTGAAGTCCGTCGAGGAAGCTACGGCAATCCGCCACAAGATTCTGTACGCATTCGAACAGGCCGAACGCGCCGCTACACCGGAAGAAGCGCGCGCGTGGCTCACGTTCGTCATCGTTGGAGCCGGCGCCACGGGGCTTGAGCTCTCCGGAGCTCTGGCGGAGATCGCTCGCGAGACGCTGCGGCACGATTTTCGCAGAATCGATCCGCAGAAAGCGCGAATCATTTTGATGGAAGGAGCTCCTAGAGTTCTGGGCCCTTTCCCGGAAGATCTGTCGGCCAAAGCGGAAAAATTGGTCACACGCCTCGGCGTCGAAGTGATCAAAGGCGTGATGGTGACGAACATTGACGGGCAAGGTGTCACATTCAAGCGCGGAGATTCGAGTGAGAAACTGGGGGCGAGGACGGTGCTCTGGGCCGGCGGAGTCATGGCCACGCCTTTTGGCAGGAAACTTGCCGAGTGCACCAAGTCGGAGTCGGACCGCAGCGGCCGAATCAAGGTGAATCGCGACCTGACCATTCCGAATTTCCCGGACATTTTCATCATTGGCGATCTCGCTCACGCTGTCGACGAGAAAGGAGCGCCCCTGCCCGGTGTCGCGCAAGTGGCGATGCAGGGTGGAGGGTACGCCGCAAAAGTCATCCGTGCGCGCGTGGAAGGGAAGCGAGAGCCGCCGCCATTTCATTACTTCAATAAAGGCGAGATGGCGGTAATCGGACGCGCAGCCGCAGTTGCAAACATTTTCGGCATCCACGTTTCCGGGCCGTTGGCCTGGCTGATGTGGCTCTTCATCCACTTGATTTACATCGTGGAGTTTCAGAGCCGCATCATCGTTTTCATTCAGTGGGGATTTGAATACCTGACCTTCAGCCGTGGCGCGCGCCTGATCACCGGCGAAGCTGCCACGGATTCTATCCAGCAGGCAGGCGCGAGTAAGAATCGTGCCGCCAGCGGGACGGATGAACGATGAAGGTTCAAGAAATGGCAAGCCGGCTGCAGCGGAGGGACGAGGCCCTTGATTTTGGCTGCCGTGATCTCGCGGAATACCTCGCAACGAATGTTCGAGCCAAGGAATCCAAGACGCGGGTGAAAAAGTCATGAGTGCTCCAGAGATTCCTTTGACGCCTGACTTCAGGACGCGTGCGAAGACGAACGACGTGCCGGTGGCGCGCCTGATTGGATTCGAGGCGAAAGAAATTGCTGATGGGCGAGCTACGGTCACCTTGGCAGCCGGACCACAGCACGCCAATCCCATGGGGACGTTGCACGGCGGAATTCTTTGTGACATTGCCGACGCCGCGATGGGAATGGCGTTCGCGAGCACACTTGCGCCGGAGGAATCCTTTACAACCGTGGAATTGAAGATCAATTTCTTCCGGCCCGTGTGGAAGGCCCATCTGAAGGCCCAGGGCAAAGTTGTGCGGAGGGGCAGCACCATTGGCTACGTGGAGTGTGAAGTCACGGATGAAGGCGGTCACTTGGTCGCCAAGGCGTCATCGACCTGCATGGCCCTCCGGGGTGAGCGCGCCAAAGGGCGATAGACTCCATTGTTTCCAGTGCTGCTTCTCGGACTCAATCCAGGCGTTAGTCTGTTTGACCGGGTTCCGCTAACAGAAAGTGGTAGTATGAGCCACCCCAAGAGCGGCAGCTGAAGGACCATTCCGTCTCGAAATTTGTTCCCGGGAATATTCGCGCATTTCTTTCCAGGGGTTAAGGCAGCAATCAAGGAGGACACACATGGCGACGATTACGACCAAAGATGACACGCAGATCTATTACAAGGATTGGGGGACGGGTCAGCCAATTGTTTTCTCGCACGGTTGGCCGCTGAGCGCGGACGACTGGGACACGCAGATGCTTTTCTTCCTCAAGCATGGGTATCGCGTCATAGCCCACGACCGTCGCGGACATGGCCGTTCCTCCCAGACCGCTGACGGCCATGACATGGATCATTACGCCGACGACCTGGCGGCGCTGACCGCGCATCTCGACCTCAAGGAAGCGGTGCACGTCGGCCACTCGACCGGCGGCGGCGAAGTGGTGCACTACCTGGCACGGCACGGCGAAAGCCGGGTGGCAAAGGCGGTGATCATCAGCGCGGTGCCGCCGTTGATGGTGAAGACGGCGGCCAATCCGGGCGGGCTGCCGAAGGAGGTGTTCGACGGGCTTCAGGCGCAGCTCGCTGCCAACCGAGCCCAGTTCTATTACGATTTGCCGGCTGGACCGTTCTATGGCTACAACCGGCCTGGTGCGAACCCCTCTCAGGCGGTGATCTGGAATTGGTGGCGTCAGGGCATGATGGGAGGCGCCAAGGCGCACTATGACGGCATCGTCGCGTTCTCCCAGACAGACTTCACGGAAGACCTGAAGAAGATCACTGTGCCGGTCCTGGTGATGCATGGCGATGACGACCAGATCGTGCCTTATGCCGATTCTGCGCCCCTGTCGGCAAAGTTGCTGAGGAATAGCACGTTGAAGACCTACAAGGGCTTTCCGCACGGCATGCCCACGACGGAGGCCGACACGATTAACGCCGACTTACTGAGGTTCCTGAAAGGTGCAGCGACTACAGCGGCGGCGTGATTTAGGATTGCGCCAGCCTTTAAGCGACCCGCGTTTGAGAATGGACAGGCTGTTCGTTCCATTCGAGGCGGGTCGTCGATTTACTAGTCCGGGGAACCAGCAAAGCCGAGAAAAGGAGAACGCTATGATCTTAAGTGCGTTTACTCTCTTTCATGTCGTGTTGAGCTTGGCGGGAATCCTGTCGGGATTCGTCGTTATGGCCGGATTTTTGAGCGCGAAACGGAGCAACGGCTGGACCGGACTTTTTTTAACGACCACGGTTTTGACGAGCCTGACTGGATTCCTTTTTCCGTTCCATAAATTCTTGCCTTCGCACGCCGTTGGCATCGTCTCCCTGGTCGTTTTAGTGGTGACGATTCCGGCCCTCTACGTTTTTCATCTGGCAGGTCCGTGGCGACGCACGTACGTCATCGGCGCGGTCATCGCTCTTTATCTGAACGTTTTCGTTTTGGTTGCCCAGCTTTTCATGAAGGTTCCCGCGCTCAAAGCCCTGGCACCCACGCAATCAGAACCGCCGTTCCTCGGAACGCAGGTGGTAGTGATGTTGATTTTTATTGTGCTTGGCGTTTTCGCAGCCAAGCGCTTCCCTGGGGAAGCGGCCCACGCTGTCTGAGCAGGCGAGATTATCTGTGGAGGATTGTTGGTACCCTCCATGCCAGCCGGAGCAACTCCGGCTCATCGACCCCACTCCTTCAGCACCGTCTTACTGTGACCACTGGGCAAATCGCGACTGCAACATCGATGAGGTGACCATGGTTCACGCCACCGATCAGCCGGAATGCTGGCCCGCTCTTCCGCTTGATTCATGGAAAGAAACCTACGCGACGCTGCAACTGTGGACGCAAATCGTCGGCAAGGTCCGGCTGCGTCTGACGCCGCTTGTGAACCACTGGTGGAATGTTCCGTTGTACGTAACGGCTCGCGGTCTGACGACAACTCGCATTCCCTATGGCAGGAGAGCGTTCGAGCTAAGGTTTGACTTCATACGGCATCAGCTTGTGCTGGAGACGAATGACGGATTGGTGAAGACACTCCCATTGGAGCCACGCTCAGTCGCCGAGTTCTACGCGCAATTCATGGAATTGCTTCGGTCGGCCGAAATTGAAGCCAAAATCTGGAGGATGCCGGTCGAAATACCCAATCCGATTGCCTTTGATCAGGATCGCGTGCACGCTTCGTACGACCGCGCGTCGGTCGAGAAGCTCTGGCGGATACTGTTATCCGTGGACACGGTTTTTAACCACTTCAGGGCGAGTTTCGTAGGCAAGTCCAGTCCTGTTCACTTCTTCTGGGGAAGTTTCGATCTTGCCGTGACACGGTTTTCAGGACGCCGCGCGCCGGAGCGGCCCGGCGCCGACGCTATGACTCGAGAAGCCTATTCGCACGAAGTGAGCAGTGTTGGATTTTGGCCTGGCGGCGGAAGCGTCGAGGGTGCGGCCTTCTATTCGTACGCGGCTCCCGAGCCGCAGGGATTCAAAGACAAGCGTGTCCGTCCGAATGCCGCATTTTACGACCGGCAGCTCGGCGAATTCCTGCTGATGTACGACGATGTGCGCAAGGCCGAGTCACCCACGGCCTCGTTACTCGAATTTTGCCAAAGTACCTACGAAGCCGCGGCAGCGCTTGGCAATTGGGACCGCGCTGCGCTCGAAAGGTAGTCCTTTCGATTTGCCTTTACTGGACAGACAGTGTGATCTCCCAACTCTTTGCGATTCCCGGTTCAAACGAGATATTTCTTGTTTCAAGGATCAGGTGCAAGGGAATTGCTCCACGGTTTAGGTTTGAGTGGTTGGCCGTTGCGTGAGAAAATGCGCCGGGCATGTCTGGGAACCAGAAGAATGAGGAGTGAAGATGCGTAAGAACCGGATTGCACGGCGCGGACGACTTCCCAAAGGCGCAATTCTTTGCGCGTCGATCTTTCTTTTCTTTGGTCTAAGGAATTCCGCTGCGCGGCCGCAAGCTACCTCTCAGGACCCCGCCTTGGAGCGCGGACACAAACAGTTCCAGCAATCCTGTGGATTCTGCCATGGCGCTGATGCCACGGGCGCTCGGGGACCTGACCTGGTTCGCTCGCCGCTTGTGGCGCATGACGTGAAGGGCGACAAGATTGGCGAAGTCATTCGTCTCGGCCGACCCGACAAAGGCATGCCGCCGATGCCCCTGACCGATCAGCAGGTGCTCGACATCGCCGCGTATCTGCACGCGCGCGCGGAGGAAGCATTAAGATCGGCGCGAGTCCCAAGTGAGTATCCCATCGAGAAGCTGCTCACCGGTGACCGGGACGCCGGAAAAACTTATTTCAATGGAGCCGGTGGCTGCAAAAACTGTCATTCGCCTACGGGTGATCTCGCCGCCATCGCTGCCAAGTACTCTCCCATCGATCTTGAAGCCCGCATGCTTTATCCCCGTGGCAAGCACACCATCGCGATAGTGACGCTGCCCTCCGGCGAGCAAATCAAGGGTCCAGTGGTGCACGCGGATGATTTTGTGATTGCACTGCGTGATGACTCCGGCTGGTACCGGTCATTCTCGCGCGATCGCGTGAAGGTCGAACTGCAGGATCCCTTGGCCGCGCATCGCGAATTGCTCGATAAGCTCACGCAGGCGGATGTTCACAACGTCTTTGCGTATCTGGAAAGCCTGAAATAGGGAATGGCGAAGCCACAGAATCCGGAGATGGGAGTCAAAATGCTTTCTCAACTGCTGCGTCGAATGATCGAGTGCAGGCGCTCTTGCCAGAATCGTTTTCAGAATAAGACGGCCCCTTCTTTGCGCCTGCGAGCAATGATTGTAGTCTTCTTGCTGCTTGCACTGGGACGGTATGTACCGTCGCTCACTGCGCAAGGGCTCGACGCAGCGGCTCTGCTCAAGCCCGCAACCGATACCTGGCCGACCTATAACGGGGATTATTCGGGCCGTCGCTTCAGCACGCTCGACCAGATCAATGCTGGAAACATCGGCTCGCTTACGCTCGCCTGGATCTTCCAGCCTCATTTGTCCACCATCAAATCTACGCCTCTGGAAGTGAACGGCGTTCTCTACTTCACGGTGCCCGACAACGTTTGGGCCGTGGATGCGCGCTACGGGCGAGAAATCTGGCATTACCAGCGTGTTTCCGAAGGCGACCACATTGGCAATCGCGGATTGGGCATGTACAAGAATTGGCTGTACTTTACCACGCCTGACGCGCACTTGGTCTGTCTCGACGCGAAGGACGGCACGGTTCGCTGGAACGTCGAGCTCGCCGATTTGAAACTCGGCTACTTTGCGACGATGGCGCCGCTGGTCATACGCGATCACGTTATCGTGGGCGTCTCGGGGGATGTTACCGATGTTCGCGGTTTCCTCGAGTCGCGGGATCCGGAAACCGGAGCCGTTCAATGGCGCTGGTACACCGAGCCAGACCCGGGACAACCGGGTTCCGAAACATGGCCCAAAGACCCCGACGCTCTCCTCCACGGTGGTGGCATGACGTGGATGACCGGCACGTACGATCCTGAGCTGAATCTGCTCTATTGGGGCACGGGCAATCCCAATCCGGTGCTCGTAGGCGAGGGGCGCCCCGGCGACAATCTCTACACTTGTTCCATAGTGGCCCTGAATCCTGACACCGGGAAGCTGGCTTGGTATTTTCAGCCTTCGCCACACGACGTTCACGACTGGGACGCCGTCGAAACGCCCGTCCTGTTCGACGCGGAGTTCAAGGGCCAGAAGCGCAAGCTTCTCGCGCAGGCCAGCCGTAATGGTTTTTTCTTTTTGCTTGATCGAGCGAATGGCCAGCATTTGGCCACGGCTCCGTTCATCGACCAGACCTGGGCTTCCGGCGTCGACTCCCGCGGCCGCCCCATCGCTAAACCGGAGGCCGCTCCCAGCCCGGACGGCGCGCTGGTCGAGCCTGGTTCAGACGGATCCACGAATTGGATGGCGCCCAGCTTTGATCCTCAGACCGGGCTGTTCTACGTGAATGCGCGGCGAGTCTTCAGCATCTATTACCGCACAGCCACGGGGAAGGCCGAAGGGTGGGGAGGCCGCGACCGCAACCTCTGGGCCAATGCGACGCTTCGCGCGCTTGACTACCGTACTGGCAAAGTCGTGTGGAATCACGAAGTCGGAAACGGCGAAAGCATCGCAGGAATTCTTACCACCGCCGGGCATCTCCTTTTCAGCGCCGATAATTCCGGCAATCTGCTGGCTCTCGATCCCGCCACGGGCAAAACGCTGTGGCACCTGAACGCCGGCGGACACATGGCGGCCTCTCCAATGACCTACGAGCTCGACGGCCGGCAATACGTCATCCTTGCTGTGCAGGACACTCTCTATGCCTTCGCCCTGCCTCCGCCTGTCCCATCTCGCTGAACATGCATCACGAAGGGAGCGGCTATGGGAACGGTTGGAAATTCGTTCGTAGAGGGGTCAAGCAGCACGATGGCGCGAACGGGTGGTGCCGGGGGCCAGAATCGAACTGGCTACGCCCGCCTTTTCAGGGCGGCGCTCTACCAATGAGCTACCCCGGCACAGGTGATTTAGAAATTGTAGGGGTGATGCGAAGTTGTGTCAATTCACCGAAGAATGTTACGCAAAATCAGTGCGACGACTCGTCGAACTCTTTCATCCAGCTACGGTTCTTGAGGACCTCGCGCGGCTTCGTCCCGTCGGGTGGACCGACGATCCCGTCCTTTTCCATCAGGTCGATCAGGCGGGCGGCGCGACCGTAGCCAATTCGCAAACGTCGCTGCAACGTAGAAGTGGAAGCGCGGCCAGCGTCGCAAACCACGCGAATCGCGTCCTGGTAGAGATCATCGTCAACGTCTTCGCCGCCCTCGGCATCGCCCTCCGCTGCGCCCTCCGTCTTGCCATCTTCCTCCTTCGGCGCCGCCAGCAGCTCTTCTTGATATTTCGCCTGGGCCTGTTCGCGCCAGAAGTCGCACACCGAGGTGATTTCCTCTTCCGTCACCAGCGGCCCGTGAATGCGATGCAGCCTCGCCGATCCTGCCGGCAAATACAGCATGTCGCCTCTTCCAAGAAGCGATTCCGAACCGTTCGAATCGAGAATGGTGCGTGAGTCCACCTTGCTGGCCACCCGGAACGATATGCGGGCAGGGAAGTTCGCTTTGATCAAACCAGTGATCACGTCCACGGAAGGCCGCTGCGTCGCGAGGATCAAATGGATACCCACCGCGCGCGCCATTTGCGCCAGCCTCGTGATGGACTCTTCCACGTTGTTGGTATCCACCATCATCAGGTCAGCTAGCTCGTCGATTACGATAATCAGGTAGGGAAGCGGCTTGTGCTCGGTCTCTTCCAGATTGTCGAACAGCGACAGCGAGTGTTCCTTCTTGAACGTGCGGTTGTACTGGTCGATGTTTCGCACCCCGCGCTGCGCCAATAATTTCAGTCGATTCTCCATTTCGCGCGTCGCGTTTCGCAACACGTTGGAGGCGATTTTCGGATCGGTCACCACGGGCGCGATCAAGTGAGGAATGTTCTCGTAAAGATTTAGCTCCAGCCGCTTCGGGTCCACCAGCACCATTTTCACTTCGTCCGGACTCGCCTTGTACAGAATCGACATCATGAGCGAGTTGATGAAAACGCTCTTGCCGGTGCCCGTAGACCCGGCAATCAACAAGTGCGGCATGGCCGCAAGTTCCGTCACGCGGATCCGTCCGTGCAAGTCCCGTCCCATGGCCAGCGTCAGCTTGCTCGGAGAATTCATGAACTCCGGCGCTTCGATAATTTCCCGCAGTGCAATCGTCTGGCGCTTGTCGTTCGGGACTTCAATGCCAATCGTCGATTTGCCCGGGATACGCTCGATCAAAATGGATTCGGCTTGCAACGCGAGGCACAAATCCTCCGTCAGCCCGATAATCCGGCTGTACTTGATGCCCGCGTCCGGCTTGAATTCGAATGTCGTGACGACTGGCCCGGGATTGATTTGCGTCACGCGGCCCTGGATGTCAAATTCCAGGCACTTTGCTTCAATCGCGCGTGCCCGCTGTTTCAGCTCTTCTTCATCAAGTTTCTGGCCGCGCTCGCCTTCGCGGAGCAGGGAAGGGGACGGCAGCTTGTAATTCGGATTGCCCTTCGCGATTTTCGGCTCGCCTTTTTTGGCGGCAGATTTCTCCGTGTCGCGATTCAGCACGAAGATCGGCGTCTTGCGGGACGAGTCCTTTGTCTCCTTCTCGTCCTCCTCCTCTTCGCTTTCGTCGGCCAGGCGAATTGTTTTGGAAGCCTCATTCAGCAACTCGGCCTTTCCGATCAATTGGGGCGGAACGGGCTTCCTGCCCGAAAGGCGGGACTCCTCCACGCGACGACGCATGCGTTGTTGTTCTCGGTCTTCGCGCCACGCGTGCCACCGCGCCTGCGACTTCTGCAAAATCCCGAGCTTCTCCACTCTTCCGATCGGACCATTCGGGCCGCTCGCCCAGGCATGCGCGCCGGAAAAAGAAAACCGCGTGGTCATAAACAGCGCCGTGACCAGCAGCGCCACGGTCACCAGGTTCGCGCCCCACAGGTTGAAACCCGTGCGCAGCCCGCTGGAAATGAGCTCGCCCAACAATCCCCCGGGTGGCAGCGCGCCACGCACGTCCCAGACGTGCCACAGGGAAAGCAACGTCGGCAGCGAAACCAGCAGCAGCCCGAAGCCGACTACGGTGGCAAACTGGGAATCTAACGCCCGGCTCCGGAGCCAGCGCCATCCCAAAACCAGGATCGCTGCCGGCAACAAAAACGCAGCAAATCCAAAGATCTGGAAAAGCAGGTCCGCGCCGTACGCTCCGGCCGGGCCAATCCAATTTCGCGCCGGGCTGCCGTCGAAGGCTGCCGCACTTACGTTGAATGACGCGTCTTTCGGGGAATAGGACAGCAACGCCAGCGCGATTAGCACCGCCAGCGTGATACACAAAAATCCAATCAGTTCATTGAAACGCTTGTTTCCAGTCGGAGTCAGTAAGCGCAAGAAGAATCTCCTCAGCTTTGTGGGGAAGGCTGAGTGTCGCGGC
>Ga0066651_10000238_pt1 | contig 15976 bp, 15 predicted proteins | sample GraSoiAngelo_100_FD_71410 | JGI IMG/M metagenome (GOLD analysis project Ga0066651, IMG submission 71410) | Grasslands soil microbial communities from the Angelo Coastal Reserve, California, USA - 14_0903_02_20cm | ecosystem: Environmental > Terrestrial > Soil > Grasslands | place: USA...
CAAAGCTGGAGGAAACGAACTTGACCGGCGCTATTCTGAAAGGGACCATCCTGCTGGACGCAGACTTGAAGAAGGCGGATCTGCGCGGAGCTTATTTGACGGGCGCGGTTTTGCGTGGCGTGGAACTCGATGGGGCGAACCTGGCGAGCGCGGATTTGCGGGGCGCTTTAGGAATCACGGCGGTGCAGGTTTGTTCCGCTTTGCACGGACGCGCGGCATTGATGGACTCGGATTTGGCGGCGGAAGTTCTACAGCGCTGCGCATCTTCTCAGTAGCTCAAAATCAGCAAATACGAACGAGGCCAGTGGTGGCGGTGTCTGGATAAATGAAGGCGCAGAACGCGTGCACTTCAAGGAGAACGCCACCATGAAACAGACAGGATCCGTCTTTGCTTTGCTTGCCATTCTTCTCATGAGCTGTAACCCTGCGCAGGCGCAAAAGCCCGCGCTCAAGTCCACGCCGGTGACGATCGCACCGGATCTGACGAAACTAAACATCGAAAAAACATTGCAACAGGTACAGACCACCAATGTTCAGCCGAGCGCCCAAGAAACATCGCCTTTGCAGGTTGTGGCTAAATTTCTGCAACTGCGGCCCGGCCAGGTGAGCGAGCTGGAGGAATTGTTGCAGGCGCGCCAGACGACCCTTGTGCCGCTCTTTCAAACGGCACAGGCCCTGACCCAACAGCTAGCCGTTCTGCTGAATTCCGGCGGGAACCCGGCACCAGTGGGAATACTGGTGATCCAGATTCACGCGTTGCAGCAGCAGATGGCGCAAGCACAACAGGCGCTTCTCACGCGTTTCGTGGCCATCCTCGACGCTGAGCAGTTGCAGAAACTCCAGGCTGTGCAGATTGCAGCTCAACTGCAACCGATTCTTCCAGCGTTTCAGCCGATTTTTCTCTTCTGATCCCAAAGGACCGCAAGAGGCCCGGCTGTGGGCGGTTCGGCCGCCCACACGGCCCGGCACAAGGATCCCGTAAGCGGCTCGAATTGTTTGCTACGCAGTGCGAGTAGGCATGTTATTTTCCTGAACAAAGGGCCGGACCGCGGTGTCTATACGATAAAGGAGCAGGATTGGCGTGATTGGGGTGTGCGTGAGTGCGCAGATTGCAAGAACTGAACCGCATAATCCCGAGGCGGGGCTTGGCGAGCGCATCGCTGAGAATCAGCGGCGCGTTTTCCAAATTGCCTACAGCGTTCTGGGAAATTCCGCCGACGCAGAAGATGCCGCACAGGAAGCGTTCCTGCGCGCCTACCAGAAGTTTGCATCACTGCGGGAAGCGGAGAAATTCCGCCCGTGGGTGAACCGGATTGTTTTTCGGCTGGCTTTGAACCGCCAAAGAGACTACCGGCGCCGGCTGGCTCGTGATACAGCTTGGCAGGTCACGGAAACACCGGTGATGGTGGACGGAGCGAAGGATGCGGAACAGCTGGTGATGCTGGACCGGCTCCGGAGAGAAATAGAACGGCTGCCGGAGAAACTCCGGAGTGTTTTGCAACTCTCGCTAGTTGAAGAGATGGACGCTTCCGATGTGGGCGCGGTGCTCGGAATTCCAGCAGGGACGGTAAGGTCGCGGTTGCACACGGCGCGAAAACTTTTGCTGGAAGTGATGAAATGAAGAATGCATGCGAGATCTGGAAAGACCAATTGCTGGAGGCCGCTCTGACCGGGAGTTTGACAGCCGGTCTTGAAGAGCATCTACGAACCTGCACGATTTGTTCGGAAGAGCTGGGCAACATTCGTGCCCGGAAGGCACGGCTGGACACATTGCTGCCGTTCGTGGCTCAGAGATCGGAGCCGTCGGCGAATTTCCGGGCGCAAGTGCTAGCTGCGGCCCGGGCCGCCCGTGAAGGGAAGCGTGCGCGGCCGTGGCGAGTGTGGAGATTAGCCGGTGCGACCGCCGTGGTTGTGGTGGTTCTGATGATGGGGCTGACCTTGCAACGGAGAACGGCGCGAATGATTCCGGAGAACGAACTTGCTGCTGCACAGAAACTGACAGAATGGCGAGCGCCCAGCGACGGTCTGCTGGTGACTCCGGGGCAGGAGATTTTGCGGACGATGCCGAGACTCGGCGAATCCTATCTGGATGTTCCGGTGAAGACGGACGAGGAGGAATGAAATGAGGGCGAGAGTTCGCTGCATTTGCGCAATGTTTCTTTTCGCCGCGGGTGCGATCCGCGCCCAGCAGTCCGATCAGGATCCGATCGGACAGAGCTTTTTTGCTCCGGAACTCGTGATTCAGCATCAAGAAGCGATCGGGCTGAGCCCCGAGCAAAAAGATTACTTCAAGACGGAAATCCGCCAGGCACAGTTGAAATTCACGGAGTTGCAGTGGAAGCTGCAGGATGAAATGGAGAAATTGATCTCCCTGGTCAAACAGCCGCACGTAGACGAGCAACAGGTTCTTGCGCAATTGGAAAAAGTGCTGGCGGCGGAACGCGAAATCAAAAGAGAGCAAGTGACACTACTCGTTCGAATCAAGAACAAATTGACAGCCGAGCAGCAGGGAAAACTACTTGAGCTGCGAAGTAAGCCGACGAGCAAATAAAAAAGAGGAACAGATCGAAGCACGGGTCAGGTGAGGCTAGTGGAGTCCCGCTTTGCATGGGCGAGTGATTTTGATGAATCCCGATCTGGCGGCGGGAGTTCAACTGCGCTGCGCCCCCTCGCAATTAGCAGGGAATCAAGAATCGCGTAAGGCAAGCGAGTTCTAATGAAGACCGGCGGCGTTTGCAAATGCCGCTTGATGTTCCTCCTGTCCTGCCGTCGATAGTTGGGCTTGACTGGGGGCAGGGGCTGTCGCGGTGGGATACGTGACGTAGAGCGCCATGCCGGTCAAAAGCGTTCCGGCAACAAGATTCCCGATGGTGACGGGGAGCAGGTTCCAGAAAAGCCACTGGCCCACGGAGATGGGCGCGCCAAGCATCATGCCGGACGGGATCAGGAACATGTTGACAACCGAGTGCTCGAAGCCGAGCGCGAAGAAAGTCATGATCGGAAGCCACATGGCGGCGATCTTGCCGACGGTAGAACGCGAGACCAAGGCCAGCACCGCCCCGATCGTCACCATCCAGTTGCAGAGAAGGCCCTTCACCAGCGCGGTGGCCCAGCCACTTGGGCCCAATGTCACGTACGCCAAGGTTTTTTTCTGCGCGGCTACTTTCATGAGATCGGCAATCGCGCCGCCATTTCCGGTGCGCCAATTGGTGATCGCCAGATAAAAAAGCGCCGCGTAGAGCACGCTGCCGATCATGTTTCCGGCATACACCCAAGCCCAGTTGCGCAGCAACCTGGTGACGCCCACCGTCCCGGCCATAACACCTGCGGGGAGCAAAGCAAAATTCCCGGTGACTAATTCCAGTCCTAGCAACGCGAGCATCACAAACCCAGCCGGGAAGAGCATCGCGCCCGCGATCGGAGGGAGACCCTGTGACGACACCATGAAGACAAGGGATGTGGCATACCCAAGAAACGCTCCGGCAAGGATTCCTCGGATAAGCATGTCACGAACGGGCAGATCGGACTTTCTCCTCGCCAATTGCACCGCCTCTTGTAGTAGTTCCTTAGGACTCACATAATCCGTCATCGCTCTTCCTCCCATACACAATTGATTGGTGTCCCTAAGTCCATCTACGGCAGCCGTTGAGTCTTGTACTGCCCCATGCCAGGCCATTCCGTCTGCATCTGTTTCAGGCCACCCCGCCCGAGGGCGCCAAGACGCGAGGCGTCCGCCATGATGCCAATCCCGCTGTTGCGGCGGCTGCGAACAGCGGGTCAGTCAAGCCCGCGTGTTCCTTTGCTTCCATTTCGAAACGATAGGAACGGATGACATTTGCTACGACGTCGGGCAAGGCTTCATCGCAGGGCACGGTCTCCAGAATCTCCTGGCCGGCAACCGCATGTGGGCCGGTCCGGCCGCCTGTGTAGATCGCCACGGCATCGACAATCTTCCCGTCAATTTTTGTTTTGAACCCGCGAAGACCGATGTCGGCAGCTTGATGATTGCCGCAGCCAGCCGGGCATCCGGACCAATGAATCGTCAGGGGATTCACGCCCGTGCCCACTCTAGAATGGAGAGCCTGGGAGAGCGCGATGGCACGGCTCTTCGTTTCGATGAGAGCGAGATTGCAGTAATCCGTGCCGACGCAGGCGACCAATCCGCGCACAAAGGGAGAGGGACGAGGTGAGAGTTGTTTGAGCAGAGGCTCTTCTAGGAGCTTGGCCACGCGATCCGCGGAAACATTGGGAATGATGGCATTCTGTCCGGTCGTGAGACGAATCTCGCCGTGACCATAGACGTCGGACAAACGCGCGAGCTCGTCCAACTGATCGGGGTTGACTCTGCCGGTGGGAATGCAGAGTCCCACAGCCATGAGACTCGCCTGCCTTTGTAAGCTCACACCGAGGTGGTCGGCCTGAGTGGAGCCGCGCATATCTCTGCCTTGAAAGGCGAGCTCATGCCCGAGGCGCGCGACAAGTTCCGCGCGTAACCGGCGAATGCCCCACTCCTCGATCAGAAAGGCAAAACGGCACTTGGAGCGGGCCTCGCGCGGGCCGTGATCGCGGTAAATCTTGATCAGTTCCACCACGACCGCAGCCGCCTGGAAGATTTCGACAAAGACATTCAGCGGCGAAGCGACGGTGAATCCTCCCGAGCCCATCTTGCCGCCCACCAGCACGTTGAACCCAAGCCGGCCGGCCTTCTTCGCGGGGACGAGTGCGATATCCTGCGACTCACTAGGCGTGCAGTTGTCCATGCAACCCGTAATCGTGATATTGAACTTGCGCGGCAAGTTGGTGAACTCCGGGTTGCCCTTGCTGCCGACGATGATGCGATCCAATTCGTGGACGACCGGAGAGGCGTCAAACAATTCGTGAGGCGTCAAGCCGGCCAAGGCGCAGCCGTTGATATTGCGAACGTTGTCGATGCCCGTCTGGAGCGTGCGCAGGTCCACGCCCCGAAGCTTTTCCCAGATTTCCGGCACGGAGTCGAGCGTGAAACCGCGCAGCTCGATCTGTTGCCGAGTGGTGATGTCCAGGACGCTATTGCCAAGCCTTCGGGAGAGCTCGGCGATGGTGCGCAATTGTCCGCTCCTTACAAAGCCGTTGGGCATGCGAATGCGCATCATGAATTTGCCGGGCGTAGGTTTGCGGAAGAACAGGCCGATCCACTTCAACAATTCTTTTTCTGCGGGTGTGAGCGCTGCCGAGCCCCGCTGGACGATCTGCGGCAACTGATCGAGGATGCGCAGGCCGTCACCGTTCATCGATGCCTTGTAGCCTTCGACGGCGTTTGTGCCAACACGCGGTTGGTCGGGCTGATTCGGTTCCATCGTCCCAGCGATTTTTTCCGAACCCAGGTTCATGCGTGTCTCCGGCGTTTCGTCGGACCGTGCGAAAGGCAGCTGCGGACGGAGGAGTTCTCACTGGCGGGCTCTTCGTGGAGACAGGCGGTCTCGATGACATGGAAAGAACCACCGAACCAAGAAGGCGAAGCTTTTAAGCCACTTCCGCGAAACATACGCAAATGTTGTCATTCTCCTGGTAGCGAACGCCAACTCAAAGATTGACTCGCTTCTATCAAAAATCTGAGGAGATTGCGCATAGTCTTGATCCATTTCGCGGTCGCACGGTCGCGCGGCGAGGGTCCGATGGTGCCAGAAACGCCGACGTTAGCCGCAATTACTGTGGATTCTTATATTCACCTTGGGAATCAAGCTTGCGAGAGTACCGGGGTAGATGTTGCTCCGATGGGCAGATCGAGGACGACCGGACTGCCAAATTGGTCCGATGCGAGGGGCAGGGACCGATTCAGGATATTGGATAAATTATCTTGACCGAGCCTGGATGCTTGGCATATATGGTTCTACACCGGGAAAATTCCCACTGTCAATCCCGGTAGTTTCGGCGGCGGGGTGCACACTGGTGTCACTGGATCCAACGGCGTTGGTACCAACAGCGACCCCAAGAACAAGGGCACAGGTTTGAACCTGTTCGACGACCAAGCCGCCATCTCGGGTGATTTCCGGCCCATACTGCTGGCTTCGGACGGCCGTTCAGGCCGGTCGAATCCGTTCCGTGGCCTGAGTCACTGGAACCTGGACACTTCGTTCGGAAAAACGACGGCGATCACCGAGCGTATGCATGTCACCTTTTCCGCCGACTTCTTCAACCTGTTCAACCACGTGATTTACTGCGATCCGGGTGCCACCAACGGCAATAACGTCGGGTGCGGGGGGAGCCTGTCTCTAGCCAGCGGCTTGCAGAACTTCGGCGTTATCTCCAGCCAATTCATTCCAGCGAACCGCACGAGCGGTAGCCGTTGGATCCAGCTCAGCCTCCGCTTCGAATTCTAGGGCGGACAACTTCAATCGTTTGACTTCATCGGCCCGATCCAACGGAAAGCTCAAGGCGGTCCAGCAAAGCCCGACGTGCGCCCCTGCAATCCAAACTTCGCGGTCCTTGACCTGGCCCCGCTCAAACTAGGGCGTGCTTGCGATGTTCCTAGCGCTCGTCGCCGAAGCGCTTGATGTCTTCGGGGCCTTCCATGAGCGGAGCGACGTTGCGGCCCTGGACGAGCTCGCGAATTTGCTCGACGATGTCGGGGTTCGCGAGGGTGGTGATGTCGCCGGTGTCCATGTGATTGGAGATGGCGGCGAGGACGCGGCGCATGATCTTGCCGGAGCGGGTCTTGGGCATGTCTGGAACAATGTGGATGGTCTTGGGGCGGGCGATTTTGCCGATCATGGTTTCGATGGTGGAGACGACTTTGTCCTGGATGGCTTTGGTGGTCGGAACACCGGGCTTCAGCGAGATGTAGACGACAGGGACGCGGCCTTTGACTTCGTCCACGGCCGGGACGACGGCGGCTTCGGCGACTTCGGGAATCGTGAGGCAGGCGGATTCGACTTCCTTGGTGCCGAGGCGATGCCCGGCGACGTTGATGACGTCATCGACGCGGCCGAGGATGCGATAGTAACCGTCGGCGGGGAGCACGGCGCCGTCCGCCGCATAGTAAGGCCAGTCGCGCCAGTCCTTGCTCTTCGGATTCTTGTTGTACTTTTTGTAGTACTGCGTGACGAAGCGCTGGGAGTCGCCCCAAATGGTCTGCATGATGCCCGGCCAGGGATTCCGAATGCAGATGTTGCCGGCGTTTCCCGAGCCCGCTTTGACTTCATTTCCTTCCTCGTCCCAAATAACCGGATAAATTCCGAGCACGGCGGGGCCCGCGCTGCCGGGCTTCATGAGATCGAGCGCAGGCTTGGTGCTACAGAGGAAGCCGCCGGTTTCCGTTTGCCACCAAGTGTCGACGATGACAGCTTCGCCCTTGCCAACGACTTCGTGATACCACTTCCAGACTTCCGGCTCGATCGGTTCGCCGACGGTGGTCATGTGCTTGAAGTGGTAGCTGTAATTTTTCGGCGCATCGCCGCCGGCTTTGCGAAGCATGCGGATGGCGGTGGGGGAAGTGTGGAAAATGTTGACGTCGAGGCGTTCGGCGATGCGCCAGGGACGACCGGCGTCGGGGAATTGCGGGACGCCTTCGTAGAGGACGCTGCTGGCGGCGAGAGCCATCGGGCCGTAAACGATATAAGAGTGCCCGGTAATCCAGCCGATGTCAGCCATGCACCAGTAGACGTCTTCGGGATGAATGTCCTGGTAATACTTGGCGGTGCCTGTAACGTAGGCGAGGTAGCCTCCGGTGCGGTGTTGGCAGCCCTTGGGTTTGCCGGTGGTGCCGCTGGTGTACATCAGGAAGAGCGGAGCTTCGGCGTCCTGCGAGACGGGCTCGACGATCTGGCCGCGATAGTTTTTCAAGACTTCGTCGACGAAGACGTCGCGGCCCATGATCATGGGTGTTTCCGAAGTGTATTTTCCGGGATAGCGTTTCCACACGAGGACCTTGTCAATCTCCTGGCCCTCTTTCGTCGCAGTTCGCACGGCGATGTCAGCGCTGGCTTTGTGATCCACCCACTTGCCGTTGCGGTGATATCCGTCGGCGTAGATGAGGACGCGGCTGCCGGAATCGGCGGCGCGCAGGCCGCAGGCTTCGCCGCTGAAGCCGCCGAAGACGACGGAATGCACGACGCCGAGCCGCGCGCAGGCCAGCATGGTGATCGGCAACTCCGGAATCATCGGCATGTGGATGGTGACGCGATCGCCGGTTTTCAGTCCGGCGAAGTCGCGAAGCATGGCGGCAACTTCGTTTACGCGCTTGTAGAGTTCCTGGTAGGTGATGACCGTAGCGGCCTCGCCTTCAGGCTCAGGGACGAAGATCAGCGCGGCCTTGTTCTTGTGTTTGGCGAGGTGGCGGTCGACGCAGTTGTAGCAGGCATTGAGTTTGCCGCCGACGAACCATTTCCAGAAGGGAGGGTCGCTGGTGTCGAGGGTCTTGCGCCAGGGTTTGTCCCAATGGAGGAGGGAAGCGTAATGGTCGAAGCATTCCGGAAAATGCTTTTCGCTGAATTTTTTGACGAAGGCGGGATCGGCGAGATTGGCCTGAGCGATGAACTTCTTGGAAGGTCGAAAGTATTCTTCTTCTTTCCAGTGAACGGCAATTTGCGCTTCGGTGAGCTTTTGCTTGCCCTTCGATGCTTTCGTTTTCTGACGTGCTTTGGCCACGGCGGCAACTCCCCTTCGAAGAATGAGTTCGATTGTTAGGCATTAACGAGGAACGACAAAAATGATGCTACCGCGCAGGCGCGCGCGTCAATCTGTGAAGACCCGCTACTTCATGCCGCTGACCTCGTCCCAGATGAGGGTGCCGTGGGTCTCCTTGAGCAGTAAGCTCCCCACGATGAAGGTCATGCTGGCTACGATCATCGGATAGTACAGCCCGGCCAAGATATTGCCTGTGGCTGCACAGATAGAAAGTCCAATCAACGGCACCATGCCCCCGAACACACCGTTTCCTATGTGATAGGGCAGGGAAAGGGACGTATACCGTATTCTTGCCGGGAACGCCTCGACAAGGTACGCAGCGATAGGACCGTACACCATGCAAACATAAACGACCTGAATGAGTACCAGAAGTACCAGCATTGGTACGTTAGGATTCGGGGCTTCCTTTGCCGGAACGAGCGTGCCCGCGGCGTCGCGGCTCAATGGTGTTAGAGCGATGGCGCCAGTAACCTTGTTCTTCGTGGACTTGACAGTCTCCACGTTATTGCCCGCGTAGAACTCCATGGCCTTGTAAATCGGAATATAGGTAAGTACAGCAATTAAGCAACCAGCCATCATGATCTTCTTCCGCCCGATTTTGTCCGAAAGCCACCCGAACAGCGTGAACAGCGGCATCCCAATCAGAAGGGCAATGGCGATGATGATGCTGGCCGTGCGCGTATTTATCTTGAGAACTGTCTGCATGTAAAACAAAGCATAGAACTGCCCCGTGTACCAAACCACGCCCTGTCCCGCGGTGGCGCCCAGAAGTGAGATGAGTACGCGCTTGAGATTCTCCCATTTCCCAAAAGCATCCTTCAGCGGCTGCGCAGAAGTCATTCCCGCACTCTTGATGGAAGCGAAGATCGGCGATTCCTTCATCTTCAGCCGGATATACAGCGAGATACTCACCAGGATAATTGAAAGCAGGAACGGTACTCGCCAACCCCATGCCGAGAAGGCCTCCTTGCTCATCCAAGACTGGGTTACGAGGATCACGATCAGGGAAACAAACAAGCCCAATGTTGCTGTGATTTGGATGAAGCTTGTGTAGAAGCCGCGCTTGCCGTCGGGGACGTGTTCCGCAACGTACACCGCCGCACCGCCGTACTCGCCGCCCAGCGCCAGGCCTTGCAAAACCCGGATGGCAAGTAATGTGACTGGCGCGAACCAGCCCGCCGTGGCGTACGTGGGGAGGAAACCAATCAGAGCAGTGGCTCCGCCCATGATGGTTAGCGTCACAAGAAAGGCGTACTTGCGACCGACAAGATCACCAATGCGGCCGAAGAACAATGCACCGAACGGGCGTACAAGAAAGCCCACTGCGAAGGTGGACAAGTACGCGATGAGAGCTATGGTATCGTTACCGGCAGGATAGAATTTCGGAGAAAGCACGGCCGCGAGGCTGCCGAAAATATAAAAGTCATACCACTCGATCATGGTGCCGACAGAAGAGGCTAGAATCACCCTCCAGATGCTGTATTCGGCGGTACTGCCCATCGGGATTGCGTCTGCTCGGCTGGCCATGGTTCCTCCTGTTCAACTTCAAGCTGGGTGTTGTCCCCCTGTTGACTCGCGATAACGGGTGCGAGCCAAGTCTTCAGTGGCGGAGGGCTTTCGAACGCCCCGTTCATATACGCCTCTGCCTGCGTTGTCAAGAAATGACTGAACCGGATCGAGAGGAAACAGGAATGGAATTTTTGCGAGGATTCCTTTAGGCGGGGATTTGTCCGGCTGGAGCAGGAGGTCGCAATCGTGATAAAACTCAGGCTTGAACCTTCACGACGCGATATTCCTGTTCCTTGCCGGGGCCCTCGGGGGAGGCATCAATGCCGTCGCGGGGGGAGGGAGTTTCGTTTCTTTTCCCGCCCTCCTGTTCACGGGAGTGCCGCCAGTGACGGCGAATGCGACCAACACGCTGGCGCTCTGGGTTGGCACGACGGCCAGCGGCGGCGCTTACCCGCAAAGACTGAACATCCCGAGGCGCATCATGATTCCGCTCGTGATTACGAGCGTCGTCGGCGGTTTGGCAGGAGCGTTTCTTCTCATCAACACGCCTGCCCAGACTTTTCTCCGCGTTCTGCCCTGGCTGCTCCTTGGTGCGACGCTGCTGTTCGCATTCGGCAAGCATCTTACAGGGCGGATTTCCGCAGGAATCTCTCACGACGCCACGAATGCAGCGGTAACAGGCGCTGCGATCTTCGAGCTGCTCGTGGCTGTTTACGGAGGCTACTTCGGTGGCGGGATTGGGATCATGAACTTGGCTATGCTCGCGGCTATGGGCATGACCGATATCCATGCGATGAACAAGCTCAAAGTGATCCTTGGAGGGATCATCAACGGCGTCGCGACGGTCACGTTTATCGCCACGAGAGCGATCCTCTGGCCCCAGGGAATGGTGATGACCGCCGGCGCGCTCCTGGGTGGCTATTCCAGCGCGCACTACGCGCAGAAGCTGCCGCAGGCCTGGATACGCGCTTTTGTCATTTTCGCGGGGGCCGCCATGACCATCTATTTTTTCATTCGAGGCTATCGCTAGACATTGCCACACAGCCTTTCCATCACATCGATTTTTCTTTTCCCCGCAGCCTCTTTTGATATAGTCCGCGCTATATGTCCACTGCTGGCATCCATCTGGAACCGCAACTCACTAAGGCGACGCCACTCACACGAAATCAAGTCCGCGGATTCTGGGCCGCGTGGGGAGGATGGACGCTCGACGGCATGGATTCCTTCATTTACGCCCTGGTCCTGGTGCCTTCCTTACGCGAACTCCTGCCGCGATCCGGCATTGCCGCAACGAAAGGCAACATCGGCTATTACGGCGGATTGCTCTTTGCCCTGTTCCTCTGCGGATGGGGACTCGCGTTTCTCTGGGGTCCCGTCGGCGACAAGTTTGGCCGCGTTCGAACGCTCATGCTCACTATCGTTTGGTACTCGGTGTTCACTTTTCTCAGTGCGCTGGTGACGAGTGTCTGGCAGCTTGCGGTGTTGCGCTTGCTAGCAGGAATCGGCATCGGCGGGGAATGGGCGATGGGAGGCACGTTCGTCGCCGAAGAGTGGCCGGAAGACCGCCGGTGCGCCGGCGCCGGATACATGCACACGGGGTATTACGTGGGGATTTTTCTTGCCGCGCTGCTGAACTACTGGATCGGCAGCCGCTATGGATGGCGCATGATGTTTTTTGTTGGGGGATGGCCAGCGCTACTGCTGGCGTGGGTTCGTCACGGCGTAACCGAGCCGCAGCGCTGGCGGCAAAAAGAAGGAGTTGTTCGCTCCTGGCAGATATGGAAACCGCTGGCGATACTTTTTTCGAGCGGAATGCGCCGCAGAACGATTCTGAATTCCTTATACATGTTAGCTTCCATTTGCGGACTCTGGGCAGGAACGGTGTACGTTCCGGCCGCGGTGACGGTGCTTGCGGAAGCGGCTGGCCGAGCGGGGCCCCATGCGACGCAACTCGCTTCGAGCGCCACTATGCTTGTTTCTCTTGCGACGATTCTGGGCTGCCTGGCGATGCCGTGGCTTGCGGAGAAACTCGGACGGCGCGGCGCATTGAGATTTTTTTTCGCGCTGATGCTGGCCTTCATCGCGCTCACGTTTGGAAAGGTTTTCTATCTCGGGGCGGCCGCGCTGCCGTGGTTCTTTGTTTGCCTTTTCTTTCTTGGCTGTGGTGGCGCGAATTTTGCGGTTTATACGCTGTGGCTGCCGGAACAATATCCGACGGAATGCCGGGCGAGCGCTTTCGCGTTTTCCACGTCCTTTGCGCGATTTGGCGGAGCGGGGATCACCTTTCTGGTCGGCGCCGGGGTCCAGCATTTTCAATCACTGGGAATTCCTGTCGCCCTGACGTCGATCGCGTTCGCCATTGGTCTGCTCCTCATTCCCTTTGGCACGGAAACCCGCGGGCAGACCTTGCCGGCGTAGAGCTCGCGATGAACTACGATCAATATGAGCGACGTTGAAGCAAAGGCTTTTTCTATCGAGGTCTTGCGCGAATTTTGCGCTCGCGTGTTCCTGCACTTCGGAGTCCCCAAGAACGATGCGATCGAAGCAGCCGAGGTGCTCGCTTCCGCGGACTTGCGCGGCATTGATTCGCATGGCGTGGCCCGGCTGCACAGTTATTTCGACATGCTCAGCGAGGGACGGATCAATCCCAAACCTGAAATCAAAGTGGTGCGCTCGACGCTGAGTACAGCGACCGTGGATGGCGACAACGGCCTGGGTTTAGTTGTGGGCCCGCAAGCGAATCGGATTGCTATGGACATGGCGGAGAAAGCCGGCTCGGGTTGGGCCAGCGTGCGCAATACCAACCATTTCGGCATCGCCGGCTACTACGTGCTCAAAGCTCTGGAACGCGACCTGATCGGCTGGGCGATGACGAATTCGACCATGCTAGTCGCGCCGCTGTGGGGTGCGGAGCGCATGCTTGGCACCAACCCCATTGCCATCGCCTTTCCGGGCAAGGAAGAACCGCCCATCGTGCTGGACATGGCCACTAGCGCCGCCGCGTACGGAAAAATTGAAATTGCGCGCCGGCGAGGCGAGCCGATTCCCGAAGGCTGGGCCATCGACAGCGAGGGCCGCTCCACAACCAATCCGGATGACATGGTCGACGGAGGTGCGCTCTTGCCTCTTGGTTCCGATCGCGACCGGGGCGGACACAAAGGCTACGGTCTCGCCATTATGGTGGACGCCCTGTGCGGAGTTCTCAGCGGCGCGAATTGGGGGCCGTTTGCGCCGCCGTTCGCCCTTCGCCAGGAAATTCCGAAACGCAGCGTCGGCAAGGGCATCGGCCATTTCTTCGGTGCCATGCGCATCGACGGCTTTGTGGATGGTGATTCCTTCAAGCGTCAGATCGACGACTACGTCCGCGTCTTTCGTGCCACCAAACCGGCGCCTGGCACCAACGGCCCGCTGATCCCCGGCGATCCCGAACGCGAGATGGAACAAGTGCGGTGCAAGAAAGGCGTGCCCCTGATTTTGCCCGTGGTCGAGGAGTTGCGCGACATCTCCCGGAAAACCGGCATTTCCTTCGAGTAGCATTTTGCGGGATTGGATTAACTCCGCAGCGATTCGATCGACACGCCACGAATGGACGCATCCACGAGTTGAATCGTGTGCACTACAGGAGTCTTCTGGCCATGGCGCGCCAGTGCGGATTGCATTTGCAAAACGCATCCGGGATTTCCCGTTGCCACCACGTCTGCATTCAACGGAACGATGAGCCCCGCCTTGCGGTCCCCAAGATCATTCGCGGCATCGGGCTGCACGAGGTTGAAGATTCCCGCAGAGCCGCAGCAGATGGCGCCCTCGGGAATTTCCGCAAGCTCCAGCCCGGGAATACTGGAGAGCAAAGCACGGGGCTGCGAGCGAACGCCCTGCGCATGCTGCAAGTGGCACGAATCGTGGAACGCCACGCGCAGTTTGAGCCGATGGCGTGTGGCGCGCGGCTCGAGGCCGGCCAATACTTCGCTGATGTCTTTGCATTTTGCTGAGAAGATCTTGGCTCGATCGGCGTACTCGGGATCATCCCGGAGCAGGTGGCCGTACTCTTTCACGTTTGAGCCGCACCCGGCGGCATTGGTGACGACCGTCTCGACGCCCGCGCGTTCGAACGCCTCAATCGTCCTTTTCGCCAGCACCACCGCCGCGGCTTCCTCTCCGGCGTGTACCAGAAGAGCTCCGCAACACGGCTGCGTCTCCGGTGCGACGACTTCGCAGCCTTCTGCGGCGAGAACGCGCGCCGTGGCGGCATTGACTTGCGGGAAGAATTCCCTCTGCACGCAACCCAGCAGCAAACCAACCCGGCGGCGCTTCGTGCCGGCGGCCGGCGTGACTTCCGCGACCGCTTCACGCGGCCGAAGCTTGGGAAGCAGCGCTTCCATCGCCTTTACCTTCTTCGGCAAAAGCTTCAGCAGGCCCAAGCTGCGCACGACGGCCTGCAATCCGGATTTCTGATAGGCAAGCAGCGGCAAGCGCATTCGCCGCAAGCGCTCCGGCCGCGTAAATGTTTCAAACATAAATCGCCGGTGGAGCTTTTCTACGGCCGAGCGTTCGGTCTTTCGCTCGATCTGCGCGCGCGTCGCCTCGATGAGTTTTCCGTAGTCCACCCCGGACGGGCACGCGGTCATGCAAGCCATGCAGCCGAGGCAGCTATCGAAGTGGCTCACCCAAGTCGAATTCATTTCCGCGGCGCCTTCACTCGCCATCTTCATGAGGTAGATGCGGCCGCGCGGTGAATCCATTTCCTGCCCCCACATCACATAGGTGGGACACACGGGCAAACAGAATCCGCAGTGAACGCACTTTTCGATGATCGCATTCGAAGGCGGATGGTGCGCGTCGAAGGCGCTCGCGCATTCCTGTTTTGCGGTCAAGTCTTCCATCAAACGCCACCCACAAACCGGCCAGCATTCAGAGTGTTTTTTGGATCGAGCTGCTGCTTCACCGCTTTCATCAATGGCAGCGCATCACTGGCGGTTCCCCAGGCGTCGAATGCCGGCATCTTGCTCGGACGATGGAACGCGACAAGTGAACCATCCTGGCCTTGCAATTCGCCGCGCAGCGCCTGAAGCGCCGCGCACAACGCACCCGGCTTGCCTTCCAATCGAAGCCATCCGAGGCCCGTTGCATACCATAAGGCTTTCCACCGGAGCTGCTGCGCTTTTGCCGAATGCGCCACCAGTTTCATCGTGCGCGCCATGTTTGTTGGCAAGATGCTGATTTTCGCGATGGCCGCGCTCGCTGGATCGGAAAAAGCCCAAAGCTCCTGGCGCGCCGTCCAGGATGAGTTGGAAGCCGCACAAACGCTTGCAGGCGCGGCGAGAACGCGCAGTTGAGTTTCCTGGGCCGCGAGGCCGGCCTCGGTGCCTTCAAAGAGAATGTCCGAGGCCGGAGGTTTTTCATCGGAGAAATGCGACTGAAGAAAGGCGTGAGCGAGTTTCGAATCCTGAACCGCGAGGACCAATTTCTGCGTCTCTTCCGCATTCACAGTGGAAATGCTGAAGAAATGCGAATTGAGAGGAAGCGGATGGAGGCGGAAAACGGCACGCGTGATGACGCCGAGAGTGCCAAAGGCCCCGGTGACGAGCTTGGGAAGATCGTAGCCGGCGACGTTTTTTACAACTTTGCCGCCGCTGCTTGCGAGCGTGCCGTCGGGAAGAGCAATGGTGACACCGATGATGAGGTCGCGGAGCGCGCCGAAACGAAGGCGCAATGCGCCGCTGTCGTTGGTGGAGAGCACGCCACCGACGGTGGCCTTTTCCGGCCACAGCGGATCAAGCGCCAAACGCTGGCCATGTTGCCCGAG
>Ga0066651_10000252_pt1 | contig 15680 bp, 15 predicted proteins | sample GraSoiAngelo_100_FD_71410 | JGI IMG/M metagenome (GOLD analysis project Ga0066651, IMG submission 71410) | Grasslands soil microbial communities from the Angelo Coastal Reserve, California, USA - 14_0903_02_20cm | ecosystem: Environmental > Terrestrial > Soil > Grasslands | place: USA...
GTGAGGTCGTCAAGGCCGCGCCCCCAAACTCAAGTTGTCATTCTCCCGCCGGACCCGGTGTGGGCCGGCCGTGCGCTGGTTCAGATTCGCTAATGGACGACCGGGGTTGCCTCACCGACGGGACGGAACGAGAGGCCTTCCCCTGCAACGTAAATCTGCAATGTCGCCGGCCTCTGGATTCCACCCTGGATAAGGGCCTCGGAGAGCGGGTCCTCTACATACTTCTGCAAAGCCCGGCGAAGCGGACGCGCGCCGTAACTGCGGTCCGCACACGTTTTCTCGAGTATCCACTGACGCGCTTCCGGCGAAACGACAATCTGCACCTGGCGGTGAATCAGCGTGTCGTTCAGCTGGCCCACCAGCAAATCGATGATGCGGAGCAGATCTTCGTCGCCGAGCGGATTGAAAATAATGACTTCGTCCAGCCGGTTCAAGAACTCCGGATTGAACGCCCGCTTTACTTCGTTCATCACCATGTCTTCCATGCTCTTTTGCCCGACTTCATCGGCGCCGGACTGGAAACCCAACGCGGTGCGCTTTTGCAAATGACGCGCGCCGAGATTGGAAGTCATGATGATGATGGTATTACGGAAATCCACGGTGTTGCCGAGCCCGTCCGTCAACTGACCGTCTTCAAAGACCTGCAATAATATATTGAAGACGTCCGGATGCGCCTTCTCGATTTCATCGAGGAGGATGACCGAGTAAGGCGTCCGGCGGACACGCTCTGTTAATTGCCCGCCTTCTTCGTAGCCCACGTACCCTGGAGGGGCGCCAATCAGCTTCGAGACGGAATGCTTTTCCATGAATTCCGACATGTCGAAGCGAACTAGCGACTTCTCCGAACCGAACAAAAACTCCGCCAGGCGCCGGGCAACTTCCGTTTTTCCGACGCCGGTAGGACCGAGGAAAAAGAAGCAGCCTACCGGACGCAACGGCGACTTGAGACCTGCGCGGCTGCGGCGAATGGCGCGGGCCAGTGCGGTAATGGCTTTGTCCTGGCTGATGACGCGCTTGTGGAGTTCCGGCTCGATGCGCAACAGTTTTTGCTGCTCGTCTTCCTTGATGGAAGTGACGCCGATGCCGGTCCAGCGCGAAACGACTTCTTCAATGTCTTCGCGGGTGACGATGCCGGTCGAGGCGTCGTCCAGTTTGAAACGTTCGCGCAGGCCACGCAGATTTTCCTTTTCCTTGCGCTCCTCCTCGGAATAAAAACGCGCCTTTTCAAATTCGTGATTGGCGATGGCCGTTTCCATCCGGTGAGTGATGAATTTCACGCGCTTCTGCACTTCGCCGACTTCTTCAGGGACAGTGGCCTGGCGGAGCTTGACGCGCGCACCGGCTTCATCTATGAGGTCAATGGCTTTGTCTGGAAGGAAACGATCGGGAATGTAACGGTTGGAAAGATAGACGGAGTAGCGCAGCGCTTCATCCGTGTAGCTGACGGCGTGGAATTTTTCGTAGCGCTCGCGAACACCTTGAATCACTTGCACAGCCTGGTCTTCATCCGGCGCGGGAACCTTGACAGATTGGAAGCGGCGCTCGAGCGAGCGGTCTTTCTCGACGGATTTGCGGTATTCGCCAGGCGTCGTGGCGCCAATGCACTGAATCTCTCCCCGAGAGAGCGCGGGCTTCAAAATGTTGGCGGCGTCGAGCGAACCTTCTGCGGAACCAGCGCCGACGAGCGTGTGGAGCTCGTCGATGAAAACGATGGAATTCTGGCTCTCCATCAATTCCTTCATGATGGTCTTCAGGCGCTCCTCAAACTGACCGCGGTACTTGGTGCCCGCAACGATCAAGGAAAGGTCGAGAGAAAGGATGCGCTTGTCTGCTAGGAACGGGGGGACGTCGCCATCGGAGATACGCTGCGCAAGACCTTCGACGATGGCGGTCTTGCCCACACCGGGCTCGCCAATCAAAACGGGATTGTTTTTGGTGCGGCGGCAAAGAATTTGAATGACGCGCTCGACTTCGTTTTCACGCCCTACGAGAGGATCGAGCGAGCCTTCGGAAGCCGCTTGCGTAAGGTCGCGGCTGAATTCCGCGAGTAAAGATGTTTCTTTAGGCCTTGCCGCCGCCGTTTTTTCGCCGGAGGTGCGCGCCAGCTCTTCGCGCAACGTGGAGAGACGCAAGCCGCGCTCCATCAAAATTTCCGCCCCGAAGCACTTCTCCTCGCGCAGGATGCCGAGAAGCAAATGCTCGGTGCCAACGTGCTTGTGGCCGAGGCGTTCCGCTTCTTCCGCCGCCATATTCAGGATGCGCTTGCACTCCGCGCTGAGCGGCACTTCGACGGAAGTCGAGATGCGCTCGCGGATAGTGATGCGGGCTTCGATCTCCTTGCGTATCGATTCGATCGAGCCTTGCTGGCGCAGGAAACGGTTGGCCAGGGCCTTGTCCTCGCGCATCAAGCCAAGCAGCAGATGCTCGGTCTCGATGTACGGGCTGCCATACTGGCTGGCTTCGTATCTTGCAAAAAATATGACGCGTCGCGCTTTCTCTGTATAACGTTCGAACACGTTAGCTCGCTTCTCCCCCTGGGACCCCGCCCGCTGAAGCCGCAGCCTCGCGAGTTTGCAGAACGCCATGTTCCAGCGCCAGTATGCGGTCGCATCGCGCGGCGAGCGCCAAGTTATGCGTCGCGATCAGTGACGTCAACTTGTGCGTGCGATGCAGCCGTTGCAGCAACTCGAACACAGCCCAAGCATTCTGCTCGTCCAGATCCCCGGTAGGTTCATCTGCCAGCAGCACCGACGGCCCAGTGACGAGCGCCCGGGCAATCGCGACGCGCTGCTGTTCCCCCCCGGAGAGTTCCCCTGCGCGGTGATCGACCCGGTTTTCCAAGCCAACCTCCGCGAGCCACTTCCGCGCCATCCCCAGCGCAGTCGTGAAATCGTCGCCGCGCACCAACAGCGGCATCGCTACGTTCTCCGCAGCCGTAAAATCTGGCAGCAACTGGTGACGTTGCCATAAAAATCCGATGGCACGATTCCGAAATTCCGCCAGCGCTGCGTCATGAATCGATTCAATTGCTTTCGTTGCGAAGTATACTGTACCGCTCGTTGGTGTGTCTAGCGCAGCCAGCAGGTGCAGCAGAGTGCTTTTGCCCGCTCCCGACGGCGCGACGATCGCAACCATCTCTCCCTGCCGCAAGAGCAAATTTGCATCCGTCAATACGGAGATGATTTTCTCGCCGCTACCGTAAGTTTTCTTCAGGCCTCTCGATTCCAGAACAACTGCCGCGTTGCGCGGATCCTCTGCCCCCACCCCGTCCGCAAATTGTGCACCCTGGCTCATCCCTTTGCAGCGCCTTTCGGTCTACTAGGCCCGTTCCTGCTATTTACTTAGATGCGTTTTGGGCAATCTTCGTGCCGTGCGACTCGCGGAGCCCCTCGAACTTCCAAAGTCCCACAGAGTTTCCTTTTTCCGCCAGTCCATTGCCTGCCGAAAAGAGGGCACTTCTGGGTCAAAACTAATGCACTTATAATCTTTCTGTTTTCAACACCTTGCGGTGGGCCCTTGGTGCGACCGAGGGTCGAGGGACATACCCAGGACTTACCCACCGGCTACTCCGCCTGACAGGAGCAAATCTCACGCCAAATGGGCCGAAGAATATGGTTATTCCCCACCCAGGCCCGCGAGTCATTCGTACCGCAAGATTTCCACGGGCAGGAGGCGTACCGCAGCGCGCGCGGGCAAGATTGTGGCGGCGATCGAGATTCCCATGGCCACGGAAGTGATCCACACACCGTCGAAAACGCTCGGATGGAAAGGCACATAAGGAACGGCGTACACCTGGGGATCAAGAGGAATCAGATGGTAATTCCCGGCCACCAACGAAAACAGGTAACCAGTGAACAGGCCAATCAGCGTACCCGTCGCTCCGATGCTGATTCCCTGCCACAGGAAAATCGTGCGAATCTGCTCGCGGCGCGCGCCCAAGGAACGGAGCACGGCGATATCGCGCGCTTTATCGGTGACCGTCATGGAAAGGACAACCAGAATGTTAAGGCCAGCGACAAAGGTAATCAATCCGATGAAGATCGCCGTAACGAGTTTTTCCAGCCGCAGGGCGCGAAACAACGCACGGTTTTCTTCCATCCAGGTGGTCGTTGAAAACCCCTGCCCGGCGGCCTGACGGATCTGTTCCGAAATTTCGCCCGCGCGTTCAGGCTGGTTCAAACGAAATTCCAGAACGTTAACAACATCGCCCACGCCAGAAAGACCTTGCGCAGCGGCCAGTGTCATGAAGCACCAGTTCTCGTCGTAATCATAAAAGCCGGAATCGAAAACTCCGGTAACACGAAACCGCCGCGTCCTTGGCAGCAATCCAAAAGGGGTCAAACGCCCCTGCGGGCTTGTGAGGGTCACGTAGTCGCCCGGAGAGACCTTCCACTCTTCGGCAAGCTGTTTTCCAATCAACACCGCGTCGATGCCATCCGCATCGGGAGAAAAATCAAGCTTACCCGCGACAATCCGGTGGAGCGCGTCGTCGCTCTTTCGCTCCCGCTCGGGATCAACGCCCTTCGCGACCACACCACGCGCTTGCCCAGCGAACGAAAGCAGTAGCGTCTGATAGACCGCCGGCGTGACCGAGCGCACGCCGGTTATCCGCGCTAGTTTCGTAGCCAATTCCTCGTAATCCTTGATTCCGGAAGCTCCCGGTCGCGTTAAAGAAACGTGGGCAGTCACGCCCAGCAACCGGTCTTGAAGCGTCTCACGGAATCCGGTGTTCATGGAGAGCGCGATCACCAACGTGGCCACGCCCGCAGCTACGCCCACCGTGGAAAACAATGTGACCAGCCGCAGGACCGCCGGCCGGTACGGCGACCGCAGGTACCGCTGGGCCACAAACCATTCAAATCGCATGGTGGTTGGAAGAATACGTTATGCGCCGTGCGCTTCGGAAGCGGAAGATGGTTCTCCGCCTTCCGGGCGCAGCAAAGGAAAGAGGATGACGTCGCGGATCGAGGGGGAATCCGTAAGCACCATCGTAAGACGATCGATGCCGATGCCTTCGCCAGCAGTCGGCGGCATTCCGTGGCAAAGGGCGCGGATGTAATCCACGTCGAGTTGCTTCGGCACTTCTTCGCCGCCCTGCGCGATTTGCGCAAGGAAGCGGCGTTCCTGCTCGACAGGATCGTTCAATTCGGAGAAACCATTGGCCACTTCCATTCCGGCGACGTAGATCTCGAATCGTTCAGTCACGGATGGATCGTCAGGCTTCTGTTTCGAAAGGGGAGAGATGTCGGTCGGGAATTCGTAAATTATTGTCGGCTGGATAAGCTTGTCTTCCGCGACGATTTCGAAAACTAATCCGGTCCACTCACCATCGGTCAACGATTCTTTTTGCGGATAGTACTTTTCGCCTAGAGTTCGCGGTGCTCTTGGCTCGGCGAGCTCTTTCACAGTTGGTGCAGCTCCCAAGTGAGCTGGCCAATACTCCACGATGGCTTCGCGCATCGAGAGCCGCTGCATTTTCGAGAAATCAAGCTCGACGCCGCCATACTTCACCGTCGTCGAGCCGGTGATGTTCTTGGCCAGGAGCGCGAAGAGCTGCTCGTTCATATCCATCAAATCCCGGTAATTACTGTAGGCCTCGTAGAACTCCAGCATCGTGAATTCGGGATTATGCTGCGTAGAAATGCCTTCGTTGCGAAAATTGCGGTTGATCTCGTATACTCGGTCGAATCCTCCGACAGTCAGCCTTTTCAGGTAAAGCTCCGGCGCAATCCGCAGATAGAGATCAATGTCCAGCGTGTTGTGGTGGGTGACAAAAGGCCGCGCGGCCGCGCCTCCGGGGATGGGATGCATCATTGGTGTTTCGACTTCTATGTAACCACGAGCGTCGAAAAACCGGCGCATTTCCTGAATGATGCGCGCGCGCGTCACAAACACCTGACGCGATTTTTCATTGGCGATCAGGTCCAGATACCGCTGGCGGTACCGCAGCTCGACGTCCGTCAGACCGTGCCATTTCTCCGGTAATGGCAACAGGGCTTTTGAAAGGAAGAAGATTTCCTCGACCCAAATGGACAGCTCATTCGTCTTGGTTCGAAACAGGCGCCCGCGCACGCCGATCGAATCACCCAAGTCCAGCAGATGAAACAGTTGAAACCCTTTTTCGCCGACAACATCTTTCTTTACGTAGATCTGGATGCGCCCTCCAGCACCTTGCAGGTGCGCAAAGCCCGCCTTACCCATAAGCCGGGAAGATACAATTCGGCCGGCCACCCGCACTTCCCGATTGGCCGACTCTAATTCCGCAGTGGTGGACTGGCTGTATTTCTCCACCAGCACAGCCGGAGTATCCGTCCAGCGAAATTCGTGGGGATAAGGATCGTGCCCCAGCGCCTGGATCTGCTCGAGTTTCTTCTGGCGCTGCTCAAACTGGTCGCGCGGCTCAAATTGCAAGGGGAAAATCCTTTCGGAAGCGACGGAGTTTGAGTATAGCGGCGCGTGTTATGACTGAGCAAGGAATACGGTCCCTACTTCCCTTCGTTTCGCGCCCCCGTTGACCTTTTGACAAAATCCGCCCAATCAGCGCTTCGTTTGAAGAATACTATGGCTTGACCACAGCTTTTTGCTATACTCCCGAACCTGTCCCATACGGAGAATCCCGTGAACGACTGTGTCCGCCCCCTCTCAGCCCGCGGCAAGTCTGTCAAAGATGACTGGCGCGCCTGGCTTCCAGAAGCAAAAGCAGTGGTGTTCAATAAGCAGGTCCATGAACTCGAATCCAGCTACGTGATGTTGAGTGTGTCCCTGGATGAGGCGATCGAACTGCGGCAGCTGGGACAGCCCGGCAAATCTCTCCAAGCGCTGGGCATCACTTCGAGCCTTTGCAGACTGCTGACTCATGCGCTCGGAGGCTTGCTTCGTGCATTGTCGGAGCATGCCAAGCACTACGGAACCATTCCCAACGCCGCGCCTTTCGATCCCCCGAATTTTCAAGGGCAAAAGGGGCAACGTTCTGCCCGCATGAGCAACCTACTCAATCACGTGCTGCTCTCCCAACGGCTCCAGTTCCTCCATAAAGTCGGCACGCTGGTGGAGATGGTCGAGGATCTTGGCAAGGATTTTCGCCATGCCGCAGAGGACCTCGCCGAAGGACTCACTGCAAATCCCAAGGAAATGTGGGATGAGGTGGACACGGACCATTACGACCTGAATACCTGCCTGAGAGAGGCTATTGTGGTGCTCAAATCTTTCTTGATTGCCTTGCCCGAGAGTCAGCTCGGGACGTTTCAAGACACCGTTCGCGAGCAATCCGAGCCCCAGGAAAGCGGCTTAGCGTCCCGCCAGGGCCTGATCCACCATAGACGAGCGACCACAATCGCGGGAGAATGATCCAACCTGCTTGCCCGTAGGCGTCCGGCGCAATTGGACCCGGAACTAGCGCCCCGCAGGAGTGTTTGCTAGTACATGCGGGCTTCTGACAGGACAACTCTTGGAGGCATGAGGCGCATCCGAACTGGAGGATGCGCCGCTAATGGACCGTTGGCCCGGAACCGACCAAGCGATCCCGATGCGTCGACCTCTCGGCAGTCTACCAAACAGGTGACTGAAGCGGAGGCCATTCGTCTGGCCCAGGCTGGAGATGCAGCGGCTTTTGAGTTTCTGTACCGCTTACATAGCCGCCGCGTCTACGCTTTGTGCCTGCGGATGGTGAATAACCCGTCCGATGCGGAAGACCTGATGCAGGAAGCCTTTCTGCAGCTCTTCCGCAAGATTGGGACCTTCCGGGGAGAGTCGGCCTTTTCAACTTGGTTGCACCGGATGACGGTCAATGTGGTGCTGATGCGGCTGCGCAAGAAGTCGCTCCCTGTGGCATCGCTCGAAGAAACGATGGATCCGGACGATGAGACGAGCGGCCCCAGGAAAGACATCGGCGCACCGGATTTGCGCCTGAGCGGCGCCGTCGACCGGGTCAATCTGGAACGTTCGGTTGAAAAGCTGCCACCGGGTTACCGGACTGTGTTCGTGTTGCACGACGTCCAGGGGTACGAGCACAACGAGATTGCGGACATTATGGGATGTTCGGTGGGAAATTCGAAGTCGCAATTGCACAAAGCGCGCACTCGTCTGCGGGACCTACTACAGGAAGAGGTACGCCAGCAGGCCCGGCAAGAACGGCATGCGGCAAAAACGCAGACGGCGCACGATGATTGAGCTACAATGAGTGCAACTCAAGGGTGTGTGCGACTTCACGGGGAAACATCGAGGAATTGCGCCGAAGTGAATTGAGAGAAGTCGAACGGGGCAGGCATCCAGCGTCAGCCTCGCGGAGTGAAGGGTCATGCAGTGCAGGGACGTGGAATTCGCAGTGGAGCAGGAAGGTCTGGCGCCGCTGCCGGAAGCAGCACAAGCGCACATGGCTACCTGCAGCCATTGCCAGGAATTTGTGGCTGATCTCGAGACGATCGTTTCTGCCGCGAATGAATTGCCGGCCGAAGTCGAACCTCCTGCCCGTGTGTGGGTTTCCCTCCGGACACAACTGGAACTCGAAAGGATTATCAAGACGCCCGTCGTTGCTGGTCGCAGTGAACGCGCTCCGTGGTGGCACGGATTCAACAATCTATTCCGGAGCCGCGCTTTGGCCACTGCGACAGTGGGCTTGCTGATCGTCGTTGCTGGCGTGCTGCAATTGCGGCAACCGCCGGATGACTCCGCGGAAATTCCTCTGAGGGTTGCTGGCCCCGCTTGGCAAATTCCTTTCGCGCAAACCGCCAAGGTCCTGAACGAGCAGGAAATCGATCTCACCAACATGCAGCTTGCCAGCACCACGGCGGTGGACGCCTCTTTTCGGCAGAACCTGAAGCAAGTGGATGATTTTATTGCTGACTGCGAGCGCCGTGTGAGCGCTGAACCGCGGGATGATCTGGCGCGTGAATACCTGTCCAATGCCTATCAGCAAAAAGCCGAATTGCTGTCCGCGATGATGGATCGCGGAGGGAGTGTCAACTAACATGGGAATTGGAATGATGAGTTTGTCCGCTCTACCCTCGGATATGAAACGCGGCATGCTGCCGGTACTTGGCGCGGCGGCTTTTTTCTGTTCGGGTATTTCGCCCGCGCATGCGGCGGCAAGCCAGCACGTCGAAAGGCATTTCGCGGTCAACACCCGCCCGGTCGTGGTGATCCATAACGTTGCCAACGGCCGCATCGAAGTGAAGTCCTGGAAAAACAAGGAAGTCGACGTTGTCGCCAGCCAGACGTCCGACAAGATTGGCTTTGACATGGAGCAAGCCGGTGACCGCATCGACGTCACCGCTAATGTTCTGGACGCTTCGGCACAAGCCCCGGAATTGGCGGCCAGTCTACAGCTCACCGTGCCGGAAGAAACGGAATTGCAGCTCAAGACGGAGACGGGACTTATTTATGTCGAGCAGGTCATGGGCGATATGACGCTGGAGAGCGTGGCCGGTGATGTACACTTAAAAGAGGTTTCCGGATACATCATTGTTAAGACCACGGAAGGTTCACTGGTCTGCACCCAATGTGCCGGCAAACTTGATTTCAAGTCCATTAGCGGCGGCGCGCAAGTTCTCCAGCCAGCCCTGACCAACGTCAGTCTCTTCACCACTTCAGGAAATATTCTTTTTGACGGCGACTTTGTCCGCACTGGCCTTTACACCATGAAGAGCGGCCGAGGCCTTGTTGAGGTTCGCTTCTCGGGCAACGATTCCTTTGACCTGAAGGCGCAAACTGCCACGGGCACGGTTGACAATCAGGCGGCGGCGTACCTCAAGCCCGATTCTCACGGCATGATGCGCCGAGCATCAAAGTTCACCAAGGGACTCTTCGGCACCGTCGGGCAAGGCCTGGCTAAAGTCGAGCTCTCCTCCTACAGTGGTACAATACGCATTCTGAAGCGCGACTAGTTTTTTTTCGCGCTGCGTTCGCGTGACAACAACACCTCCTTTTCGCGGCCCGCAAGCCCGCGTCCCGATTCTGTGCCTCGCCGGTTTTATGGGTTCCGGGAAAACCACCATTGGCACGCTCCTGGCGCGACAACTCGCTTGGCGCTTTGTCGATCTCGATGACCGCATTGAGGAATCCGCCGGCCTCACAATCCCACAAATTTTCGAGCGCCTCGGTGAGCCGGCTTTCCGCCAGCTCGAGGCAGACCAACTGCGCGCCGCTCTTGGCCGTGCCACGGAGATGAAAGAGAGCACCGTTCTCGCTCTGGGCGGCGGCACCTACGCGCAGCCGGGCTGCCCTGAATTTCTGCGTACCGCGAGCGCTCCCGTTTTGTGGCTGGACTCGCCCATCGAAGTTCTGCTCTCACGGTGCATGACAATGACTGGCCGCCCGCTTTTCCGCGACGAAGCGAGCTTCCGCGCGCTTTACGCTCAGCGCCTCCCATCCTATCAACTTGCCGACTATCGCGTGGATAGCTCCGGCCAACCAACACAAGTGGTCGCGGAAATTCTGCGCCGGGGCATTGTTGCATCCGGTGGAAACGCGCCGCATCTGGTGGTTGAGAAACCCCTTCCCTGAGAGAGAATGGACACGGGGGTAAGAGGCACCGTGAAATTCAGAATCATTTCGATTGCGCTGACATTTGGAATTGTGGCGTGCGCCGTTTCCATCGCGGCCCAGAAGAAGTCCGCGGCCACATCCGGCCCCGTTGTTTTCGTTCAGGATAAGGGCAAGCTGACTATCAAGCTCGGCGGACAAACCGTCGGCCACGAGGACTTTGAAATCGCGCCATCCGGCGGCGGCTGGCTCGCCAAGGGCCTCGCGGAGGTCAAGCCTCCGGATAGTGGCGCCAGCAAGGTCTCCGGTTCGCTAACGCTGCAGGGCAACGGGGCACCGATCAGCTACGAGTGGAGCTCTCAGGCGGAAAAGACAAACGGAGCGCACATCCTCTTCGCCAATGGCGTGGCCAGTATCACCCTAGAGATGCAGGGCGCGCGCCCGTTTCAACAAGACCTCACATTCAATACGCCGCTCATTGCTGTTCTGGACAACAATCTCTACCATCAATACGCGGTTTTGGCGCGGATTTACGATTGGTCCAAGCGCGGCGTGCAGACTTTTCCTGTACTCATTCCGCAGGAACTGACACCTGGCACGATCACCGTGCAATCCACGGGATCGGCCAGCGCCGACGGTAAGACCTACGAAGGCCTCAAGGTCAACACCTCTGACCTCGAGATTCTACTCTTGCTCGACGGGAATCATCGGTTGATGCGGCTGGAAGTGCCAGATGCGAAGGTTTCAGTCGTCCGCGAGTAGTCAGCCTTATCTCCAACGCTAAAAAAAGTGGGACAGACACATCAGCCTGTCCCACGATTGCTTGCAGCTTAAGAAACTAGCGCGCGAGCGGCCGTTGAAAAACGGGTTTGCCCTGCGCCCCAAAGGGCGCGCCTGGACGCCGCAGCGGATAGCCCTGCGGATTACCATGGGCGTGCGAATGCGCAAGCCCATTCGAATGGCCAATGCCGATGTGACCGTTGCCATTCGCCGACGCGGGCTGCGGCAGCCGCGCCGGATTACCGATAGGGCGGAGATTGCTCGGCGCTGTATGAACGTGGTCGCTGATGGCTTGCAACCTCTTCAGTATGGACTGCCACTGTTCCCAATCCAGTTGGCGTAGGAACGGGCGCAATCCTTGGATAAAGGGATCTTCCAGCAGCGCTTCGCCGTCGGATTCCGGGATGAAGAACCTGTTCAGGCCGACGTTCAGCGCCTCAGAGATCTTCTCCAGCGTGCCGAGGCTCGGCGTCATCTGGCCGCTCTCTATGCGGGACAGGTAGGAGCGCGAGACCTTCGAGCGTGACTGAAGCTGGCTCTGCGTCATGCTGCGCGACTCGCGCAACTGGCGAATGCGCTGCCCGATATTCTCGACGGTCTCCTGGTTGACGAACTTTTCTGCGGTTGTCTCAGCGGCTGCTTCCTCCGGTGGAGCCGGTGGAGGAATCAGGAACTCCAGACGCTGGGGTAAGGCGCGCACGCAACGGCGGCAGTTCCCAGTGCGCGTCCGGTACTGGACGAGACCACAAGTCTTACAGCGAATGACTTCCCGATCCAATTCTAACGAGGTCATCTCTTTTTCTAATTGTGCGGACACCGGCACTCCTTGCTGACTGTTTTTCCGGCGTGCGGATAGGGGAGGAACGCTGGAACGTTCACTGGAAGGCAGTGACTGGCGCAGTGGGAGTATCGTGCGAATCGCCAAATTCTGTCAAGAGTATTTTTGAACTATTTTTACGTTTGCTGTATGCGTTTCGCCGTTCTACGCCCGGTTTTCGCCTGTCCGTCCGGCCAGCCGAACCTCTACTCTCCGCGATTTCCGCGAGTCCTTGTGTACTCGTTCTACGCCCGCCATACCAATTGTGGTGCACTCCCGCTTCAGCCAAGCTCGAATCGTTTCCCCAACAGGCGCTGACGGTGGTGTCGACGCTCGACTCGCGCCTCCTGCGCTACACTATCTGTTCATTATTGGAGAGAACCGCATGCCGACACGTGGGGATGCTTGGAAACTGCTGTGCGAGTACACAGCTTCGGAGAGCCTGCGCAAACACATGCTGGCGGTCGAAGCCTGCGTCCGCGCCTACGCGCGCAAAGTCGGCGCCGAAGAAGAAACCTGGGGGCTCGCCGCGCTGTTGCACGACTTCGATTACGAGCGCTGGCCCAATCACGAGCACTCGTCGGACCAGGGGCACCCTTCCGAGGGGGCAAAGATTCTGCGCGCACAGGGCTATCCCGAGGAGATCGTACGAGCCATCATCACGCACGCGGATTATTGCGGTGTGCCACGGCAAACCGCGCTGGAGCACACACTCTTTGCTTGCGACGAAATCGCCGGATTCCTCACTGCTTGCGCTTACGTGCGTCCGTCGAAGAGTATTTTGGATCTGGAAGTGGATTCGGTGAAGCGTCGCATGAAAGACAAGCTCTTCGCCAAGGGCGTCTCGCGCGAGGACGTGCGCAAGGGTGCCGAAGAACTTGGCGTGCCACTGGAAGAGCACATCGCCTTCTGCATCGCCGCTCTGCGCGAGCACGCGGACGCGCTGGGGCTGCGCGGCTCGCTTTAGGGTGAAAGTTGACCAGGTTGAGTCAAGCGTGAGCCGGACTCGATCAACGATGCGCGTACAACACGAGAGCCGCGCCGAACAACATGCTGGCGATTAGGAGAGCAAGCGCCCCAGCGGTAAGCCATTTGGAAAGGAAAGCCGTTCGAAACAACGATACCGCTCGATCTTGGAACGCCGCCACCGCTGAGAGCTTCGACGGCTGCGGCGCTTGGGGCACGACCGGGCGGTCAAGGAATTCTACTTTGGCGATAAAGCTGTAGCCTTGGCGCGGGATGGTATCCACGAACGCGGACTGATCCGCCGAATCGCCAAGAACCTGCCGAAGCTTGTTTACGGTCGTGTTTACATTGGCGTCGTAGTTGACGTGGGTATCCGAAGGCCAGAGCTCCATGCGCAGATCTTCACGCTTCACGACTTCGCCGGCCTTTTGCAGAAGTGCGACCAGCGCCTGGTAGACTTTGCCTTGCAGCTTTACGCGCGCGCCATCCTTGTATAATTCTTCTTTTTTCAGGTCCAGATGAAACGCGCCAAAGCGAACGAAACGTTTGGAACCGAAGGTAGTGTTACTTGAACTCTCGCCCTCCGGAGAATGCATGGGAACCATTTGCGTGCTCATGGAAATCCCCTTGGCAGCAGCTTTCCGCTGATGCAACATTTTTCTTATTCCACTCACAAAATGGCGCACGGGCGATGCGCCGTCACTTGACATCACGTTGAGGTCAGTTATATCTTGAGATGCATATACATGTCAAGGCTGAGATGCAGAAAATGAAAAAAAATCCCCCCCTGGACCTGAGCGGAACGGGATACTGCGCTTCGTTCAATTTTCGAAAAACGGCGCGCGCGGTCACAAGTTTGTTCGACACCGCGTTACAGAAGTCCGGTATACGCTCGACACAGTTCGCCATTCTAGTGGGCATTGCCAAGAGTCAGCCGGTTTCCATCGGGGCCCTCGCGAACCTGCTGGTCATTGACGACACCACGCTGACGAGGAGTCTACGGCTCTTGCAGACGGAAGGATTCATCGCCATCTCAAATCGCGCAGCCATGCGACAGCGTTTTTTGACCATTACGGCCAAAGGGGAGCGCGTGCTGGCACGCAGCCTGCCCGCCTGGCGAAATGCACAGGAGCGATTCGTTGCCACCATCGGCCCAAAATATTGGCTGGACCTTCGCAAAGAGCTAGAGAACCTTGCTCATGTAGCCGTCGACCTAGAAAAACCGCAGAGAGAAGTTCCCGATCGAGAAGCTATCGGCTCTTAAGGCTGGGTTGACAGTCTGCCCGAACTTGGTCTTGAGAGACAAAGACTCGACAAATTCCTCAGCTTGAGTGCCTGCGACCTGCTTTGGCATTCGTCGATAATCCTACATGAGATCGCAGATCCCGGCATCAGCCAACGGCGAGGATACTCGATTTCCTGGAAGGGCCAAATCACGCTAGAATTGTAGGGAATGCTTACACAGATTGAAGGATTTGACGCTGCCGCGAGCCGCCACCCGCGCCGGAAAACCTATGGCGTGAAGGTGGGACATGTGTGCGTGGGCGGAGGCGCGCCCATCGTCGTGCAGTCCATGACGAACACGGACACAGCCGATATCGCGACGACATTGAAGCAGACTTTGGAGCTGGCCGAGGCGGGCTCAGAGATTGTGCGCTGGACGGTAAACGTGCCGGAGGCAGCCGCCGCAGTTCCTGAGATCAAGAAAAGGATGCTGGACGCAGGATGCACCGCGCCGATCATTGGCGACTTCCACTACAACGGGCATGTGCTGCTGACCAAGTTTCCCGAATGCGCAAGGGCGCTGGATAAATACCGCATCAATCCGGGCAACGTTGGCGCGGGACAGCGCCGCGACGAGCAGTTCTCCACGATCTGCAAAATCGCACGCGACAATGGCAAGCCTGTTCGAATCGGCGTGAATGGCGGCTCCCTTAACCAAGAGCTGGTGATGCGCAAGATGCAGGAGAACACGGACAAGAATCTTGGCAAAGAGTCCGAAGAGATCATCAACGATTGCATGGTGCTTTCGGCGTTGGAGTCCACAGAGCTGGCGCTGGAGTCCGGGCTGCGGCATGACCAGATCATTATTTCGTGCAAGACTTCGCGGCCGCGCGACCTGATCACCGTGTACCGCGATCTTTCCGCGAAAACAGAACAGCCTTTGCACCTGGGCCTCACCGAAGCGGGCATGGGGATGAAGGGACAAATCTGGTCAGCGGCTTCGCTTGGCGTTCTATTGTACGAAGGCATTGGTGATACGATTCGCATTTCACTGACGCCCAAACCGGGGGGCGACCGCCGCGAGGAGGTTTACGCCGCGTGCGAATTGCTGCAGGCGCTGGGGCTGCGTTCGTTTGCACCCAGCGTGACGGCCTGCCCCGGCTGCGGACGAACGACCAGCACCACATTCCAGGAATTGGCCGAAGCGATCCAAGGCTACATCCGCGATAGCATGCCCATCTGGAAGACCCAATACGAAGGCGTCGAGAGCATGACGCTGGCAGTGATGGGCTGCATTGTCAACGGTCCCGGAGAGTCGAAAGCCGCGAACATCGGGATCAGCCTGCCAGGAACCGGCGAGGCGCCGCGCTGCCCCGTTTATATTGATGGGCAGAAAGATGTGACGCTCGAAGGT